>JABAHP010000609.1_pt1 | contig 21853 bp, 28 predicted proteins | sample 7062081 | NCBI WGS metagenome assembly JABAHP01 (sample SAMN14534357, study PRJNA622989) | marine sediment metagenome | biome: marine biome [ENVO:00000428]; feature: marine pelagic biome [ENVO:01000023]; material: deep marine sediment [ENVO:00002113] | place: India: Gulf of Kutch | collected...
ACCTGGATAAGCGAGCCGGTGACGGTCACGGTAACGTAGCCTGTTCTTGCAAGATAAACGCTTCAGCGAGGGCGCGGGCCTGCTCCGCGCCCTTTTCTCTCCTAAGTATTCTTTTTCCTCTTGAATGGGATCATCCCGTACATGAACCCTACTCCGGGCAACATGGAAATGACCTTGAAGAACAGTTTTCGGTACGGAATTTCCTCCACCGTCATGACCTCTTTTATTCTTCCAATAAACGAAAAAGACACGATGTATCTCATCGCCCCGCTTACCACGAACACAAGCAGGTATTTTGACCAGAACACCTCGTTATATTTCACGATAAATGATCCAGCTACGGCACCGGCAAAAATGAGAAATCCGTTTATCAGCGTGGAGTATGCCATGCACCGGGCACGGGTCCGGGCTGAGGTTGTGTCAAAAGCGAACTTGAACATTGAAAGTTCAAGACCTGCCCAGACGAACCCTGAATACATCTCAACAAGAATCAAGTAACTGACACCGGGAGCAAGTGCCCACAAAATGGGAACAGCTGGCATCATATATCCGGTAATAGCAATCACTTTTCTTGCACCGAACTGATCTGCCACCCGGCCCCATACGGGCATGGCAAGAAACTTTACTGCCTACGGCAATAGCCTGGACCGCGGTGAAGGTCAGATAGCTCATGCGGAGGTCCTTCAGCATATAGGGAACAAAGAACGGGACTGCCAGATAGACCGCGAAATTCATGAACCCGTAATAATAGGCAAAAACGCGGAAGCCGGAGAAACGTTCCTGCCGGAGAAAATCCCGGAAGCCGAATTCAGGCTCACTTATGCCGTGATACTCGGGTTCATACTTCCGGCTCAGGAACACGAACGAGACCAGACGGGCAACGAGTGCAAGAGTAAATATCGTTGCGAACCCTCCGAACATCCCCATACTGCCGCGTTTGAAGATGTCCAGTATCGAACCGGAAATAAAAAAAGCGATAAAGGACGAAAGTGCAATGACCTTGCTTCTTGTGCCAAAATATTCTCCGCGGTTCCGGTTCTCGGTCAGGTCGCCCATCCAGCTGTTCCATGCCGGGCCAAGCAACATGCCAAATACCCAGTAAAGACCGACAAACAGCATTAGCAAAATTACGGACTGGCTGCCGCCAAAATAAGACAACACGATGGGTATAAAGATCAGAGCCTGAAGCAGCACCGCTGTGCAAACAAGCCGCTTTCTTGAACCGAACAGGACAATGAGCCGGGTCGACAAAAGCTGAAGGATTGAGCCGATGAACTGAGGAAGCGTGCTCAGCATCCCAAGCTGTATGTTAGTGGCTTTGAGAAAAACGGCAAAAGCGACAAAGTAAGACTCGCCCAGCCCGATCATGGAGGCTGAGAACGCTCCATCGAAGATGGAGTATCGAAGGCTCTTGCGTACCTGTATGTCCTTTGACTCCGGGTCCACGGGCACCTCTGGCCTTTTTTCACGACCTGCTTTCCATTGTAATGGAAACACCTGTAGATGCAAGCACACACAGAAGACGTCTGGTCCCACAAAAAAGGCCGCCCTTACGGGCGGCCTTCTACCTTATTCTATAGAGGAATCAGCCTACGGCTTGCCGGGCGGTTTCCATATCCACCAGTCAAGGATGCTCTGGATATCGAATATCTCAGCTATCACTCCAATGGTCAGGAGCGCCAGCCAGAGATAAAGAACTCCCAGTATGATATAGTCCCGGTACTTGCCCCAGAAACCCTCGGGCTTTCCGCCTTCGGCCTGCTGCGGGGCATCCTGCGTCTGCTGTTCCTGCTGCTGAGCGTCGGTCATGCCGCGGTATCCTCCATCCGGCTTGTTTGTATCATTTTATACTATCTCTGTAATAAAATCCCACTACTCCCCTATTATCTTCACCAGCACGCGCTTTTTGCGCTGGCCGTCGAACTCTCCGTAGAAGATCTGCTCCCACGGGCCGAAGTCCAGCCGCCCCTCGGTGACGGCCACCACCACCTCGCGCCCCATGATCTGCCGCTTGTGGTGGGCATCGCCATTGTCCTCGCCGGTCTGGTTATGGCGGTACTGGGATATGGGCTCGTGCGGAGCCAGCCGCTCCAGAAAATCGTCATAGTCCTGGAGCAGCCCCGACTCGTCGTCGTTTATATAAACGCTTGCGGTGATGTGCATGGCGTTCACCAGACACAGGCCTTCCCTGATGCCGCTTTTTCCGAGGCAGTCCTCAACGTGCGGGGTGATGTTGATGTAATCCCTCCTCCTGGGGATATCGAACCAGAGCTCTTCGCGATATGATCTCATACGTACCTCCTTTGCGGGTTCTTAGAGCATTGTACTTCCCCGGGCCTTTCATGGCAAGGGGGTGTATGGAAAGAATATCCTCTGCCTGATAGAATATTGCGATGCTCCAGTATATTGCAAAGAGGCTGCTGCAGATGATCCCCCTGATGTTCGGGATCACGCTCATCACCTTCGGGGTCATTCACCTCGCACCGGGAGACCCGGTGGAGGTGCAGGTGGACATGCAGCTGAAGGCCAGCGCGCAGGCGAGGGACAACCTCCGAAAGCTCTACGGCCTGGACAAGCCCGTCTACGAACAATATCTTGACTGGCTCCGCCGACTGGCAAAGCTGGATTTCGGCACCTCATTCGTTGACGGGCGTCCGGTAATAGAAAAAATAGCCGAGCGTGTCCCGATAACCCTTGGTATCAATATCCTGAGCCTGTTGCTCATTTACAGTGTCGCCATTCCTATTGGAGTTTTATCAGCCGTCAAACAACACTCGCTGTTTGACAAAATATCTACCGTTGCAGTTTTCATCGGGTTCTNNTGTGCATGATACTCTTCGGCGTGCAGCTTGGGTGGCTTCCCATCTCAGGGATACAAAGCGTAGACACCTCTCACATGACATTACTGGAAAGATTCCTAGACGTTGCTCGGCACTTGATTCTACCTGTTGCCATCTCAGCATTCGCCGGTGTTGCTGGGATGTCACGCTACAGCCGTTCAAGTATGCTGGAGGTCATCAGGCAGGACTACATACGCACGGCGCGTGCCAAGGGGCTTTCAGAAAGAGTGGTCATCCTGCGCCATGCCTTGCGAAATGCCCTGATGCCCATCATAACCATTCTTGGACTTACTATTCCTGAACTCATCGGTGGAAGCGTTATATTTGAAAGTATTTTCGCCATCCCCGGAATGGGGCAGTTGTTCTACTCATCCACTTTATCGCGTGATTATTCCACTGTCATGGGTATCCTTGTAATCGGAGCAGTACTAACCCTGCTAGGAAATCTAGCCGCAGACCTTGCCTATGCATACGCTGATCCCAGGATACGGGTCAAAGGAGGGTCAGGATGAGGCTTGGGTCTGCCATATTACGACGTTTTGTACGCAATCGTCTTGCCGTTGTGGGAGCCTTCACTGTTATTATCATCATATTCATTGCACTGGGAGCAGATATCATAGCGCCCTATGACCCAACGGACATCGATGTTGACAACCTTTTGAGTCCACCAAGCAGTGCACATCTACTCGGCANNCTCGGCACAGACGAACTGGGCCGCGACGTACTTTCACGTATGATACACGGTAGCCGTATCTCCCTTGCAGTGGGGTTCGTGGCAATGGGAATAGCAATGTTCATCGGCGTTATATGGGGTTCCTTTTCCGGGTATTATGGAAAGAAGGTAGATGCTGTCATGATGCGTTTCGTGGACATCATGCTTACGTTCCCAACCTTCTTCCTGATTCTTGCGGTCATCGCCATTCTTGACCAGAGCATCTGGACCATCATGGCTGTCATAGGAGTCACAGGCTGGATGGGCGTGGCAAGGCTGGTTCGTGCAGAGTTCCTGACATTGAAAGAACGGGACTTTGTTGTCGCCGCACGCGCTTCGGGAGCGGGTCACTTACGCATTATTTTCCGACATATTCTCCCCAATGCACTCTCCCCGGTGTTTGTAGCTGCGACATTCGGTGTTGCTGGAGCAATCCTTGTGGAGTCGAGCCTTTCATTTCTCGGTCTCGGCGTTCTTCCCCCCACTCCCACCTGGGGAAACATCCTCACCTCGGGCAAGGACAATATCGAGGTCGCATGGTGGCTCTCGGTCTATCCGGGACTGGCGATACTGGTAACCGTGCTGAGCTATAACCTCATAGGCGAGGGGCTCCGGGACGCTCTGGACCCGAGGCTCTGGCAGACGGAACAGGACTAGCCCTCAGCGTTCTGTTGCGCACGACCACCGTGGAGGCCGCAAGGTCGCCCACCCGCTGCCACTTGAGCGTGGCCCCTATCGATACCGCCCCAACAAGAAAATAGAACATGTTGTCGGCAATGCGCAGGAGGTTTCTGAGCATTGCCGCACCAACGGAACAACGGGAGAAATCTTTTCTGAGGACCCTGATACCACAGAGGAACTTGCCCGGTGTCCTGCCCCACAGCCCCTCGAACAGTGAGAAGTACAGAAACGCAACGAGCATCCATACCATTGAAAGCATCATCAACATGCTGAAATGCTTCATGACCGACTCACCCGAGAGTATGTNNTATGCCTTCATAGAGCGAGAGGGTAAAGAACGCAAAAGGAAGACTGAAAATAATCATATCTATGGAATGTGCCAGGAAGCGCCTGAACAGGCTCGCAAACTCATACATTCTTCCGTCCTCAAGCCTCCAGTATCTGAGCTTGCTGATGCTTACAAACACGGACATTATCAGGGCAACGATCATCATGAACACAAAGCTCACCCCTGATGCGGCCATGCCGAATATTCTGAAAGCCGCAATGTCGGGGGTTCGGACAGGTATGGGGTCATCAATGATCCCTTCCTCCCCGATAATGTAGAGGTTCTCGCTCATCATCTTATCGATAAGCAATGCGCGTTTTCCCCGGAACTCGACAGGATAAAAACTTCCGGGAGGGAACATATTGCCCCTACCAATTGAGCGGGGACGGCTCCAGGCTGTCCCGTCAAAGGACATCTCACTGATAGGAGCGCCCGGGGTACCGTAATACATCCAGAGGAGGCCGTCATGTGACAGTATCTTATAATTCCACATCTGCCCCAGTTGCCCAATTATCGCGGGCTCGCTCCACATGCCAGACACATACACCCGGTGTTCCAGTCCCTCGTATGTCTTACTGAACAGGCTGAGCGTCCCGTCCAGGGACGCGATGGTGAGACTTCAGCGAGATGGCGGTTCACCCTCTTCGTTAACGGGGAGCGCCACCTCATCTACAAGGCCGTCATGAATACGGGTTATCCCCGTCAGTCCAGAATCGCATATATCCAGTACCCATATATCTCCGCCATCCACCACGCCCATGGGCCTTGGCCCTATTTCAGGAACTTCCACTTCCTCCCACGTGTTGCCGTCAAATGTACTGTACCCTCCCTCGCTGAAACCGTAGACCGTTTCATCCGATGAGGTCACCGAATAAAAGGAGGATACCTCCTCGGGCCCAGACAGTTCCTTGCCGTCGAAGGCGCGCATGACAGACTTTTTCTCGGGATCCCGGTCGCGGGAAGCTTCACTGTAGTCAATATGTTCGGAGAAAAGGAGGATACTGTCGCCAAACGCAACGGCATCTTCCGTATTCTCGGGTATCGGCAGCAGGCTGAGCGCCTGATAGGGAAACATTGCTACCAGAATAATTATGGCCAGATAGACNNCCGTCAGAAGGGAATACAGTGGGCAGTGCTTCTCCACATTGGCCTTGCCGTCCTTTTCGCACCGGTCGAGGATAACAATGGCGGCTAGGACGTTCAGCCCCATGTCTCTGGCTATCTGAACGGCCTTTATGGTGGACCCACCGGTCGTCAGCACATCATCCACAATAATAACGTCGTCTCCCGGCTCGACATTGCCCTCTATCTGCCTGCCCCGGCCATGGGGTTTTGCCTCCTTGCGGACGATAAACGCCTCAAGAGGGTCTTCCCTGAGATATGAAGCGAAGGCAACGGAAGAAGCCACAGGGTCGGCCCCCATGGTGAGGCCTCCAACAGCCTTTGGTTTCAGCCCCAGTTCCTTTATCAGGTCATAGAGCATGTTGCCGATAAGGTATTGCCCCTCGGGCGAGAGCGTGGTCAGACGCAGGTCGAAATAGACATTGCTCCTTTGGCCGGATGAAAGCAGAAAAACTGCCTCATCGCTTTTCAGGAACGAATGTTTCTTAATATAATCAATAAGTTTTGCCCGATTTTCCATTGCGCTCATTCTATCAGAACCCCCGCACGAAAAACAAGACTTCAGTATTGCCTCATTTCCCCTGGCAGAAAATCCCTTATTTTCGCCCGGTGGTTTTCACTCAGTTTCTGTTGTATAATATTGAGACATATTCACGTACTCTTGAACCCTAAATACAAAAATGCAGGAGGATATAATGGCAGAAGGCGTAAATGAAGTTACGACAGCCACATGGGACACAGAGGTCCTTGGAGCAGATAAACTGGTCATGGTCGATTTCTGGGCCGTTTGGTGCGGACCGTGCCGCATGGTGGCCCCCACAGTAGAGGAGCTTGCCAAGGAGTATGCCGACAAGATCATCGTGGCGAAGCTCAATACGGATGAAAACCCCGACATTGCCAGCCGGTACAAGATCATGGGCATCCCCACGATCATGTTCTTCAAGGGCGGCGAAAAAGTGGACCAGATCGTGGGAGCGGTTCCCAAACCCCAGCTGAAAGCAAAAATTGACGCGCTCATGGGCTAAGTTGCACCGCCCCAGGTCATCGACCATAGCCATAGCCCTCATCCTTGCGATTACCATTACTTTCGCCATGAGTTGCAAGGACCGCACGCCGCGCAGTGTCAAGGGGAAAGGGGCGGACTTTATACTAGAGGATCTCTCGGGCAATGAGGTCAGCCTCAAGGACTTCCGCGGAAAGGTGGTCATGCTTGAGTTCTGGGCCACCTGGTGCCCGCCCTGCCGTGCTTCCGTCCCCGAGCTCATCGACCTCCACGAACGCTTTCAGGGCCGCGACTTCGCCCTCATTGCCATTTCCCTGGACAACAGCAAGAGCGCGGTGAAGGACTTTGTCGATGAATTCAACATCCCCTACATCATGCTTATGAACGACGGGGGAGTGGACGAGCAGTACGGAGTGTTCAGTATCCCCACGTCCTTCATCGTCGGCCGTGACGGCAAGGTGGTCTCCAAGCACGCAGGCTACGGCGAAGGCATGATAGACGGTATCATCGAAGACATCGAAGAGCTTCTGGCAGAACCGGTTCAACCCGAAGTCCCCGCTGCGCCGTCAGAAAAGCAGCCCCCTGAAAAAGAGCAATCGCCGGAAAAAGATCAGCCGGTAGAAGAACAACAGCCCACGGAGAAATCTCAGGAATAGCATGTTCGAATCACTCAGCGATAAGCTTGAAGCCGTATTCAAAAAGCTGAAGGGACGGGGTCTCCTCAAGGAAGAGGATATCGACGTTGCATTGAAGGAGGTCCGCGTGGCGCTCCTTGAGGCTGACGTCAACTTTAAGGTCGTCAAGGACTTCGTCAAGCAGGTCCGTGAAAAGGCCGTTGGCAAGGAAATCCTCGAAAGCCTCACCCCGGGGCAACAGGTGGTCAAGATCGTGCACAACGAGCTTATCAACCTGCTCGGAGGCGAGGCCGTCAAGGTACAGCTTGCCCCCAATCCTCCCACTATCATCATGCTCGTGGGACTTCAGGGTTCGGGCAAGACCACCACCGCGGCGAAACTCGGCGTGAAGTTCAAGAAGGACGGACGCCGCCCCATGCTTGTGGCGGCAGACCTGCAGCGCCCCGCCGCCATCGAGCAGCTCAAGACACTGGGCGCGCAGACCGACATCCCGGTCCACTTCGCCACCGACACCAAAGACCCCGTGAAGGTATGCTCCGACGCGGTAAAACAGTCGAAGCTCGACGGCCGCGATATCGTCATCCTGGACACTGCGGGCCGACTGCACATAGACGAAGAACTCATGGGCCAGTTGCAGGGGATCAAGGACAACCTGGAGCCCCGCGAGATACTCTTCGTTGCCGACTCCATGACCGGCCAGGACGCCGTGAACTCGGCCAAGGCATTCAACGAGCAGATCGGCATCGACGGCGTAGTGCTCACCAAACTTGACGGTGACGCCAGGGGCGGCGCCGCGCTCAGTATCCGCTCCATCACCGGCAAGCCCATCAAGTTCATCGGCACGGGCGAAAAGATCGACATGATCGAGCAGTTCCACCCCGACCGTGTTGCCAACCGCATCCTGGGAATGGGCGACGTGCTGAGCCTCATCGAGAAGGCCGAAGAATCCTTTGAACTGAAAGAGGCCAAAAAGCTCCAGGACAAGATCATGGGCGACTCCTTCAGCTTCGAGGACCTCCGCGACCAGCTCAACAAAGTCCGCAGCATGGGTCCGCTGGAGAACATACTGGGCATGATACCCGGAATGGGCAATAAGTTAAAGGGCATCCAGGTGGACGACAAGCAGTTCGTGAAAGTGGAGGCCATGATCAACTCCATGACTCCGAAAGAACGCCATAACCACAACATCCTCAACGGCTCACGCCGCCGCCGCATCGCCGCCGGAAGCGGAACAACCGTAACCGACGTCAACCGCCTCGTCAAGCAATACAAGGAAATGCGCAAAATGATGAAGATGATGAAGAAAGGCAAGATGCCCAAGTTCCAGATGCCGTTCTAAAGTACGGTCCTTACTGATGTGGCCCCTGTTTTAGGCTCGTTCAATCAGTTAGTACAAGGCTCCCCGGCCAGTGGCTTCGCAGATAATTTCCGACGGTCAACTCCTCAATCTCCAGCTTTTCAGCCAGAGAATAATCCCTTTGATTTCAACAGGTTACTTGTGCGTCTAATCATTGCCATAAATTAAATTTTAACTTATCGATTAATCGATGGATATGACAAGCATCATAGACACGTAAACGGCCCGGAAATAATATGCAATCATGAGGGATCCTCTGTCCGAGTCGGCAGCGTTAGGTGTGTGCCGATAGCGGCACGCTGTGACCGATCCGGCAACAATGGATAGGAGGAATGTATGAACAGGAAAGTGCTTTTCGCCGTTCTCGTAGTAACCGTATCTTTCATGTTGCCTGTAGTGGCAGGACAGGCGGAAGAAGGCGGGGGGCCTCCACTGCCTCCGGCCCGTCAGGTACCCGGGATCACCGCCGATGACATGTTTCCAAATGCCTGCGTGGACTGTCACATCAACATGACCGATATCAACCTGGACGTAAGGCTCAGCAGCATATTCAAGCGTTGGACAGAAAAGGTCGAACCAAAATTCGTTGAAAAAGCACAAAGCGCAGTACCCAAAGGAATGAAGCTGAAGGGCAAGCATCCGGCTCTTAACGATGGTTTCAAGGACATCCCGGCAACATGCCTTGAATGCCACAGCAAGACATCGAAACAGGCACCTCCCTTTGACAAAATGATGCATGGCCTCCACCTGACAGGAGGAGGAGAGAACCCGTTTATGACGCTGTTCCAGGGAGAATGCACGCACTGCCACAAGCTCAACCAGTCCACAGGTGGCATGTCGATACCCAGCGCGCCCGAGAAATGAAGCGGAAGGAGAATCAGGTATCTGCTGAAACTCAGTAAAAGGTAATCTCACGAGGCTACACGGATATCATTCTTTTTCGTGTAGCCTCCTTCATATTCGGCAAGATCGAAATCCTGCCGAATGTATCGGGCTTCCCTACCTTCTTTCTCTTTCCCTCTATGCATTCGCCCCGAACCCTGCTAGAATTTCAGACAGAAGGCCGGAAGCAATCAGGGGGTTATCGTTGTGGTCGAGTACATCAGTTTCATTTCCGACCTGAAGCAGTGGGGCATTGGAGGATTGAGGAACTATCCATTTGTTCTTGCAATCGCTGCTGTTGTCATGCTGATAATTGTCATCTACGCGTTCTTCAGGTTCACTAAATAATAGAAGCGGAATCAGGAAGGCGTAGCTCAAAACCTGCCAACAGCTCTTTATACTTCGGACGCCTGTGATGCAGGGAAACGGACAGCAAAAGACGTTCCTTCAGCCCGGTGAACCCCAAGCGATCCCCCAAGCTGACCCACCAGGCTGTCCACTATCTGTAGCCCCAGGGTCTTTTCGCCGTTGAGGTTCACATCATTGGAAATACCTCTGCCGTTGTCACTGACCGTCAGGACTACCGCAGCGCCCTCGGCTTTAAGGCTTATCCGCACTGCGGGATTCTCCACACCCTCAAACGCATGTTTCATGGCGTTGCTGACCAGTTCATTGATAATGAGGCCACAGGTCAGGGTGTTCCTGATATCGAACTCTATATCATCTACATCCAGCGAATAAGAGATATCCATCACGCGCATATGATATGAAGAAAACAATTCACGAAGAAGGCTTTCCAGATAATGCCGGAGATCTATATTGGCCAGATTGCCGGTAAGGTACAGTTTTTCGTGCACAAGGGCCATCGAGCGTATCCGGTTCCTGCTTTCCGAGAGTATCTTTTTTACTTCATCGCTATCGCTGTTATGGGCCTGAAGATTCAGAAAGCTTGCAATGACCGCCATATTGTTCTTCACCCGGTGGTGTATTTCCCTGAGGAGGATCTCTTTTTCGTGAAAAGCGGCCTCCAGCATATGTTCGGCTTTTTTACGTTCGGTTATATCCCGCACCACACTGAAATAGACCTTTTTGCCGTCGTAGTCCAGTAACCGTGAATGCACCTCGACAGGCATTTGGGTTCCATCCTTCCTGAGATGGACCGACTCGAAGACCATGGGGCTTCCCTTGCGCACCCGTTCAAGCATCTGCAGGACCTGTGCGGCGGATTGGGGAGGATAAAGAGCGGATATATCCATCTCCAGCATCTCCTGTCTGGTATACCCAAGGCCCTCATGGGCGGTACTGTTGACATCGATCAGTTTTCCGTCCCTGTCCTGTACCACAAGTGCGTCAGTAGCCGAATCGAACAGGGTGCGGAACTTCTCTTCACTTCTGGAAAGCCGGGCTATCAGCCCCTCCCTGAGCATATAGCTGTAATACATCATCGCAGGGGCTACGGCAAGAGGAACGATAAAAGCGAAAAGGAACAGTTCGGGAACTACTCTTCCCTTGAACAGGCATATCAGAACGGTTATGGCCTCCGAAAGTAAAATGGAGTACACAACGATGTTCCACCGTATCGGCCTGATCGGCTGATATGTGTGCTTCGCGTCCACTGATAATGCGGACAGCTCCCCTGTGCTTTTCAAATCTACCAATCCCCCAGAAGTTCTGATGCATTATAAACGAAATTTAAAAGAGATGAAAGTCCCTGAAACCCAATGATGGCAATTATGAATCATGCAACACTTTCAAGTAGTTTCCCGGTCAGCCATGCCGCGCCTTCCTTGTCCAGCGGGCTGTTGGCGTTACCGCACATGGAGTCCTGTACACAGGAGGGGCAGCCTTCCTCGCACGGGCAGGCGGTGATGACGTCCAGCGTGGCATCAAGCCAGTCATGAAGTACGCCAAAGACATGATGGCTCAGTCCCACGCCGCCCTCGTGCCCGTCGTAAATAAATATCGTACTCTGCCGGTACGGAGGATAGATGTCATAGCTGATACCGCCCAGGTCGTTCTTGTCGCACAGCGCAAAAAGCGGAACGCAAGAGATAGACGCGTGCTCGAACGCGTGAAGCGTGCCTCCTACGTGATAGCCTCTGGTCTCCGCCTCTCGCATCAGACGCTCGTCGATACGGAACCACAGGCCTTCCGTTTCGAAAATGTATTCCGGCATGTTCAGATCATAGGTATCTATGGTCTCACGGTCCCATATCCTCTTCTTTTCATATCCGGTCACCTGGTGGCGGATGCTCAGACGGCCCTCGTGGACGGAGAACAGCTCAAAGCCCGTGGAACCGCCCTCGCCCAGAACGTCCGTCTCTTCAGACGTAAGGGCCTGGGTATAGTAATCAACGTCGGCCTCACGTGCGCGGACCCGGCCTCCTTCTATATCAAGCTCCTCCACACGGTACTGGCGGCCCCGGTGCAGATAGATGGCCCCGGGAAACGCTTCCCTGAGCACCCGGTAGCCGCTGAGCTCTCCCACCTTGCGTTTGCCCTCGAAGATCGCGAACGAAGGGCCGACGGTGCGTATCTGGACCTCGCGGTGCGGGGCCCAGTTCTTCGGGAGCCAGAGTCCCCCCTGCCGGCCCGGCACCAGCCCGCCCTCGGTGAGCAGTTCGTCTATTACCGGACGAAGCGCGGCAATATCATAGACCGTGTCATCCTCCCTCAGGGACAGCTCCTTCGCTGCGCACGGCAGATGGGCCTTCAGGATGTCCGGATTGGAAGGATCGACGACCGCGGCCTCATGGCTCTTGCCGAAAAACTCGTCCGGATGGCGCATGAGGTAGTGGTCCAGCGCGTCCGCAAGGGCAACCATGATGACCAGAGAGTCTCCTCCCCTTCTGCCGACACGTCCGGCCCGCTGCCACGTGGACGATATGGAGCCGGGGTATCCAACGAGAATGCATACGTCCAGCCCCCCGATGTCCACGCCAAGCTCAAGGGCGCTGGTGGAGACCACCCCTTTCAGCTCTCCGTTGAACAACCGCTGCTCGATGTCCCTGCGCTCGGCAGGAAGAAATCCAGCACGGTAGGGGCTCAGGATATCCCTGAGTTCCGGCACCTGATCCACGGCCCACGAATAGATAAGCTCGGTAATTTTTCGGGCTCGGGTAAACGCTATCGTGCGCAGGTCGGCACCCAGGCATTTTATCAGGAGCCTGGTCGAGGCAGTATAGGGGCTTTCCATCGGGTCGGCAAACATGAAATGCACCCCGCCACGCGGTGAGCCGCCGCGCTCTATCACCGTGAACGGCAGTCCTGTAAGCTCCTGGGTAAAAGCTCCGGGATTGGCGATGGTCGCGGAGCATGCGATAAACTGGGGGGCCGATCCCCACCGGTGCGCAATGCGCCGCAGACGCCTGATTATCTGGGCCACGCTGGAACCGAACACTCCCCGGTAAGCGTGTATCTCGTCTATGACCACATAGCGGAGATTGCGGAAGAAGTCCTCCCATTTGGGATGAAAGGCATTTATGGCATAGTGGAGCATATCGGGATTGGTGAACACCACATTGGGCATGTTCTCGCGTATCTTGCGGCGGCGGTACTGCGTGGTATCGCCGTCGTAGACCGCACATAGATTCTTAAGCCCCAACGCCGTGCCCAATGTGTCCAGAGTGCCGAACTGGTCCTGCTCCAGACCCTTGAGGGGAAAGATATAGAGCGCCCGCGCCTCCGGGTCGGCCAGTACCGACTCAAGGACCGGAATATTATAGATAAGGCTCTTGCCGCTGCCGGTCGGGGTCATGGCGATAACGTTCTCCCCATTGCGTACCGCGTCCAGTGCATGGGCCTGATGCACAAAAAAACGTTCAATGCCCTGTGCGGTCAGTGCCTCACGCAAACGGGGTTCAAGCTCGATATCCGCATAGACCGCCTCCCGTGGCGGGAGATAGCGGTGTTCGGTAATATCTATTCTGAGCGTCCGGTCCTCTTTGACCGACTGAACAAAGGCGTCAAGGTCCATGCATTAATGATACCGGATTGACTTGTATGTTCGCCTCCATCATGTAACCGTACGCTGATCATGCAGGATATTCCGGCATGGCATCTCAAACAGGGACAGGACAACCGGAGGGAACAGTATCATATAAAAAAGCCCTCCTGAAAGCGAAGGGCTTTGTAAATCGGTGATACCTCAGTCCGGCAAGGGGATTATCTGGGGATACCTTCCCGGTATGTTAAACAAGATACGTTTATTGTTCGGCCAGATCAGGGTTCAGGGCCTCGCGAAGGGCCTTGCCTGCCTTGAACCGGACGGCCCTCTTTTGCGGGACCTCAACGCTCTCGCCGGTTTTGGGATTGCGGGCCTTGCGCGGTTGACGCTCTTTGAGCCTGAAGTTCCCAAATCCCCGGATCTCGATCTTCTCTCCCCGGTTCAGGGCTTCCTTGATGCTGTCGAACACGGTCTCAAGCACAATTTCCGTCTGCTTGAGCGTAAGCCCCTCTACACGTTCGGCTACCTTTTCGATAAGCGCTGACCTGGTCATAAAAACCTCCCTTAAGGGCTGAGAATGTACTTTACTTTTATATGCGGGATCAATTCCTGCATATTCGCAGAGAACCTGCCGACCAACAGGTCCAGCAGACCCTTATCTTCCTTAGTGGTCACGATCGAAGGCTCACCCTCGATCCCTGCCAGTTCGGCTGAAACATCTATGGCCCGCTCGAGTCCGCCAAGCTCGTCCACCAGTTTCAGCTCCAGTGCCTGCTGACCGGTATAGATCCTTCCATCGGCGAGTTCCCGGACCTCTTCAAGAGGAATGTCCCTGGACTCGGCAACGTCAACAATGAACTGCTCATACACATTATCTATTATACCCTGAAGTATCTTCCGGTCCTCGTCGGTCATTTGTCTCATGGCGGAAGCGATATCCTTGTGGGGGCCGCTCTTTATGACCTCCGTCTCGATACCCACCTTGTCCATGAGGTTTTCCATATTGGGAATCTCCATTATGACGCCGATGGAGCCGGTAAGCGTGCCCGGGTTCGCGATTATTTTCGATGCCGGAGCGGATATATAATAGCCGCCCGATGCCGCCACCGTGCCCATTGAGGCAATAACGGGCTTGTTCCCGGCAACCCGTTTTACTTCGGTAAATATTTCCTGTGACGGGGCCACGGCCCCCCCGGGGCTGTCCACCCGGAGTATGATGGCCTTAATGGAATCGTCTTCATCATACTTCTTGATCTGCTCTATCGTGTCCTCCGCGTCAAAAATAGCTCCCCGCACATAAATAAGCGCAACCTTGTCAGCGAGAGAGACACCACCCTCGTGGCTCAACAGGGCGGCCAAAGCACTGAGGGCCACGATAAAAACAAAGACTGCAAGAATTATGAGACAGGTCTTTTTCAATAATCCTCTGGCTCAGTCGAATTTTTCATGCTCAGACCGATCTTCTTGTTAGCGAGGTCCACCTTGATGATGCGGGCGGAGACCTTCTGCCCCTCTTCGAATTCGGTCCCGTCGTCAGGAAGCTCGGAAGAGTACACAAGACCTTCGACTTCGCCCTCCAGCTCAACGAACACACCAAACTCGGTGGAGCGCAGCACGGCACACTCAAGCTCGTCGCCAAGCTTGAAATTCTGGGGAATATCATTGATCCAGGGGTCCTGTGAAAGCTGTTTGAGTCCCAGGGCCATACGTTCCTTCTCCGGCTCAATGCTGAGAATAACGGCCTCAACATCCTGCCCCTTCTTCAGCACTTCGGAGGGATGCTTGATATGTTTTGTCCAGGACAGGTCAGAGATATGCACAAGACCGTCAACGCCTTCAGGCAGCCCAATGAAAGCTCCAAAATCGGTAATGCCGCGAACCTTGCCTGTGATAACCTGACCCTCGCGGTAACGCTCGGCCACCAGCTCCCAAGGGCTGGGCCTGAGCTGCTTGAGGCTCAGCGAAAGCCTGCGTTCTTCCTTGTCGGCTCTCAGTACCACACATTCCACACCATCACCGATATTGAGGTACTTCGAAGGATGCTTCGGCCTGGGAGTCCATTCTATCTCGGAAGCGTGTACCAGCCCCTCAAGGGCATCCTCAACCTCAATGAACGCTCCATAATCGGTCAGGCTTACGACCTTGCCCGTTACCCGTGAGCCGATAGGATACTTTGCCTCAACGGTATTCCAGGGGTCTTCCATCTTCTGCTTGTAGCCAAGGGTAACCTTCTCGTTCTCGGCGTCGAATTTCAGTATCATAACCTCTATTTCCTGTCCCACATCAAAATGCTTTGAAGGATGAGTGATGCGTCCCCAGGAGATATCGGAAATATGCAGAAGTCCATCAATGCCGCCAAGGTCGACAAAAACACCGTAGTCGGTAATGTTCTTGACGATACCGGTAACAATGGAGCCCTCTTCGAGCTTCTCAAGCGTATCGCTCTTGAGTTTCTCTCGTTCCTCCTCGAGATACAGCCTGCGGGAGACGATGACATTCGAGCGGCGGTTGTTCATTTTCAGTACTTTTATCTTTGTCTTCTGGCCAATGAGGGAATCGATGTCCTTGATCGGCCTGATATCGATATGGGAACCCGGCATGAAAGCCTTTACGCCGTCGATATCCACAAAAGCGCCGCCTTTAGTCTTCTCGCAGATAACACCTTCCAGGGCGTCGTTTTCCTGGAACCGGCTTTCGAGTTCGCTCCAGACTTTAATGCGATTCGCGCGCTCTTTCGAGAGGTACACAAGCCCTTCGGCATCGCTGACACTGATAACGAACACTTCCAGTTCGTCACCCTCATTGATACCGGAAAGTTCCTCCTCGGTAAATTCATTTTTCTTTACCATACCCTCGGATTTATACCCGATGTCGACAATAACCCCATCGGATGTTACCGAAACAACCTTTCCGGTAACGATCGAACCAGATTCGATTCCCTGGAAAGATTGTTCGTAGAGTTTTTCAAGCTCTTCGTTTCTGATGTCCATAAGTAAGTCTTCCTCCTATATCTTTAATGCTCTTTTTTATATCTTTAATGATCCAGTCGGGGGTTGAAGCCCCCGCAGTAAGACCCACGACCTGAACGCCCTTGAACCAGGAGTCCTTCAGTTCCTCCGAGGTCTCTATATGATAAGTGCGAACCCCCAGAGTCTCGCACAGCCTGGCCAGCTGGGTTGTGTTGGCGCTGTTCTTGCCGCCAACAATCACCATAACATCGGCCTTCCGTGCCATCTCCTCGGTCTCTTTAAGCCTTAAAGCCGTTGAATTACATATAGTATTATATACTTTTAGCTCTTTTGTGTGTTCAACGGCAACGGAAACAAGCTTTTTCAAGGTCTCGACATTCTGGGTTGTCTGAACAACAACACCAACTTTGCCGGTTTTTCTGGGGTATTCATCGGCAGACTTGACGACTATAGCCCCCTTGCCGGCATAGCTTACGAGTCCCTTAACCTCCGGATGCTCCCTGTCGCCCAGAATAACGATTTTGTAACCTTCTTCTTTAAGAAGTTTAGCATAATGTTGTGCTTTTTTTACAAATGGACAGGTAGCGTCAATGATGGTATGACCGTCCTTGCCCAGACGGTCCATTGCATTTTCCGGTACACCATGTGTTCGGACAATTACAGCCCTGGTTTGTTTGTTCCGGAGGCTGCGAACGTCTTTTACATCCTTTACTCCCGCGTCATTGAGTTTTCCAACCACCTGAGGGTTGTGAATGATAGGGCCAAGCGTAAAAACTCCGTCCTTTTTCTTCTCGGCAACCTCAAAGGCAATATCAACGGCACGTTTGACCCCGAAGCAGAAGCCCGCTCTTTTAGCGGTTATTATTTTCATACGAATTACCCCAATCTACCCATAACTGTCTTAAAAACAATAACATATCTGTATCAGTCCTGTCTCCCCACCTCTTGAAGAACGGTCTCGATCACCTGCTCGATGCCCATTTCCGAGGTATCCAGATAGACCGCGTCTTCCGCCACCCTCAGTGGCGCGAGGTCACGCGAGGAGTCCCTTTCGTCCCGCAGACGCACATCCTCCAGTGCCTGTTGCTCGGTCACGTCCTGCCCCGCCTCCCGGAGCTGGTCATAACGGCGTCTGGCCCTGGCTTCAGGAGTTNNTTGCGTCAAAGTAGAACTTTTTCCATGCCCCGGGGAAAACCACCGTGCACATGTCCCTGCCCTCGGCCACCAGATCGTTATGCCCGGCTGCGTCCTGCTGTACGGGGAGCAGAAATTCACGTACCGGCCCGCGCGCCGAGAACACCGAGGCATAATGACCTGCCTCGGGAGTACGGACATCAAGCGAGACGTCCTCTTCGCCCAGGAAGACCCGCCCGTCTCTGAACTGAACCCGTATATCCTGAAGCGCTCCGCTGATCGCGCCATCCGTCGCCGAATCCTCAAGACCTTTACGCACCAGCCCTAGGGCCACGGCACGGTACAGCGCCCCGGTATCCAGATAGCGAAAACCAAGCCGCTGCGCCAGCATCTTCGCAATGGTGCTCTTGCCGGACCCTGAGGGACCGTCTATGGCCACCACCTTTTTCATCCCCTGGATACCTTTTTCAGGACCTCGAAAAAACCGGGGAACGATATGTTCACCGCTCCGGCATTCCTGATCTTCGTCACGCCCTCCGCCACAAGTGCCGCCACGGAAAAGGCCATTGCTATTCTGTGGTCGCCAAAGCTGTCGATCTCCGTCCCGCCGAGCCGGACCGGTCCCTCCACGCTCATGCCGTCCGGAAATTCCTCAACGCTAACGCCCATGCTTCTGAGACCGGCCGCAACAGTGGCTATCCGGTCAGATTCCTTTACCCGCAGTTCTTCCGCCCCACGGATGATCGTGGTGCCCTCGGCCTGCGAGGCAAGCACACAGAATACCGGGAACTCGTCTATCATCGAAGGGATATCCTGCTCGTCTATCTCCACGGCACTGAGGCTGGAATGCCTGATAACGATGTCCGCCACAGGTTCGCCCGAAACCTCTCGTTCGTTCTCCACCTGCACGTCGCCCCCCATTCTCCGAACTACATCGAGAAATCCCTTCCGGGTGGGATTGACGCCTACATTATTGATGACAAGCATGGAACCGGGAACCATCAGCGCGGCGGCAATGAAAAACGCAGCCGAAGAAAAATCATTGGGCACCTCCACATGCCTTCCCCGCAGCTCAGCGCCTCCGGTGATCCTGGTTATGAGCCCTTCCGTCCTGAGGCTGGCACCATATGCGGGAAGCATCCGTTCCGTATGGTCGCGGGATCTCACCTTCTCAACGACCTCGGTTGTCCCGTCAGCATACAAACCAGCCAGGAGCACTGCGGATTTCACCTGGGCGCTCGCAACAGGCATGGTGTATTTGATCGACTTCAGACCGCCACCCTGTATGGCGATGGGCGCCATTTCAACAAGCTTGTCTCCACGCATTGCCTTCCGCGCCATGATGGTGGCCCCCATCTGCCTCATGGGGGAGAGTACCCTTCCCATGGGCCTGGAACTCAGGGAATCATCCCCGGTCATGACGGAAAAGAAAGCACTTCCCGAAAGCACACCGCTCATAAGACGCATGGTGGTGCCTGAATTGCCACAGTCAAGTGGACGGACCGGCTCACGGAGACCCCACAGGCCCCGGCCTTCTATGACAAGCTCGTCCCCCTTGTCCTCGACCTCCACGCCCATGGACCGGAATACTCCCACTGTGCTCATGGTGTCTTCGGCTCGCAGGAAATTGGTGACAACACTTTTCCCGCTGGAAAGGGCCGAGAACATGACCGCGCGGTGAGAGACGGACTTGTCGGGAGGCGGGGTCACCTCTCCCCGGAGCGACCCTATGGGCTGGAGTTCAACGTCCAATGCTGCTCCTCAGATCGCGGGCCCTGCCAAACAGCTCATCAAGTCCGGCGGCATCCTCCTCCCGGAGGCAACGGCCGAGCTGTTGCATATGCTCTATATGCAGGTCTATGAATTTCAGAAGGTTCTCACGGTTCTGCAGACAGATATTGCGCCAGAGTTTGGGAGTGCTCATGGCGATACGCGTGGTATCTACAAATCCGGGTCCTGCGAAACGAAGTGACTCGCCGTTTTCGTCCCCGGCGGTGTTCACCAGCGCGTAGGCCACCAGATGAGGCAGGTGGCTAACCAGTCCGTAGACGCGGTCATGTTCGTCGGCGGCCATGTACTCTACCGTGGAGCCTATCGCCTTCCAGAGCGAGACCACCCGCTCACGTACTTCCTCACTGACAGCGTCGTCCTGTATCACGATACAGAGCGCACCCTCGAAAAGCCCTTCCTCCGAGGCATTGATACCGGCGCGCTCCCCCCCGGCAATCGGGTGGCATCCCACATAGTTCACGCCCTCGGGCATCATTGCCTGCAATTCATGATAAAGCTCACCTTTCACACTTCCCACATCAAGAACAAGGGCGCCCGGCTGTAGCGAAGCGGATATGTTTTCCATGAGCCCCCTGAACGTCTCTACGGGAGTGGCAAGAACTACCAGGTCAGCATTTTTGCAGGCACGGGCCGGATCGAGTTCATAAGAATCAATGTAGCCCAGAGAGAGGGCCTTCTTCAGATTGTTCTCGTTTCTTCCGTATCCGGCAATGTGAGTACAGAGGGAGTGTTTTTTCAGGGCGCGGGCAACAGAAGCTCCCAGCAGGCCAACACCGAGTATCGTTACCCGTTCAAAACCCAAGAGGCCCCTAAATGGTTCTTCCCACGGCCCGGGCTATGGACTTCAGCTCGGTCATGAGTTTTTTGAACGTATCCGGATTCAGCGACTGTTCACCGTCCACCATGGCGTTCTCCGGATGGGGATGGACCTCGAGCATCAGGCCGTCGGCCCCTGCGGCGATAGCGGCCTTTGCCATGGGGGCAACGAATTCCCACTTTCCCACCCCGTGGCTCGGGTCAACGATCACCGGCAGATGCGTCATGGACTTCAGTACCGGTATGGCACTGAGATCGAGGGTGTTCCGGGTCGCGGTCTCGAACGTTCTGATACCGCGCTCACAGAGAATGACCTTCTGGTTGCCGTTGGACATGATATATTCCGCCGCCATCAGCCATTCCTTGATGGTCGCGGAAAGACCGCGTTTCAGGAGCACGGGCTTTTTGCTCAGCCCCACCTCCAGAAGCAGCCTGAAGTTCTGCATGTTCCGGGTGCCTATCTGCACGATATCGGCGTACTTCTCGATGACCTCCATATCACGGGGGTCCATGAGTTCGGTGACCACCGGCAGGCCGGTCTTTTCACGGGCCTCCTGCAGATACTGCAGGCCCTCTTCTCCCAGGCCCTGGAACGAATAGGGAGAAGTGCGTGGTTTGAAGGCCCCTCCGCGCACGAACGTGGCCCCCGCGCGGGCAACCCGCTTTGCGGTTTCAAGGAGCATTTCACGGCTTTCCACCGAACATGGGCCTGCCATGACCGCGAGCTTGCGTCCGCCGATGCTCTTTCCACGCACCCTGATGACCGTCCCGGTCTTCTGGACCTCGCGGCTGGCAAGTTTGAAAGGCTTCACGATACGCATCACTTCTTCCACGCCTTCCATAACACGGATGGCATCTTCCTGGTCCTGGGTAANNCTGGTCCTGTGTAACGCGGGAGGTATCACCCTTCACGCCGATGATGGTACGCTCGGTCCCCTTGATGACTATATTGGACTTCAGTCCCCAGGTCTCAAGTTTCTTCTCTATCTGTTTAATCTGCGGTTTCTTAACATCCGGTTTCAGTACTATAATGTCCATCTTGTCCTCTTATTTCCCTGCAGAAAGCACTTTTCGCAGTTCTTTCACGAATTTCTCATTCTCTTTCTTCAGTCCTATGGTGACCCTGAGCGCCTGGTCTCCCATTGGCCGCACGATAACGCCTTGCTTCAGGAGGCTCTCATACACCAGGTTTGCGTCCATTCCCGGTATCATGAAGATGAAATTGGCCTCGGTCTGCACGTATTTCACGCCCATGTCGTCGAGCTCATTATAGAGATATTTCTTGCCGTCCAGATTGATCTTTTTGGAATGCTCGATGTGCGCCTTGTCCCCAATCGCCGCGCGGGCCGCTTCCTGCGCCAGGGAGCTCGTGTTGAAGGGCTCCCGTATCTTGTTCATCTCCTCAAGTATCTCCGGCTTCGATATGCCGTAGCCGATACGCAGCCCCGCTAGCCCGTATATCTTCGAGAAGGTCCTCATGATAAGCATGTTCCTTCCGTTGCGAAGGTGCTTCATGCTGTCGGCGTATGACTTGTCCGATACATATTCGTAATACGCCTCGTCAACGACAACAATGATGTCCTCGGGAATGCGCTCCATGAACCGGTCGAACTCCTCGTCGGTGTTGATGGTGCCGG
>JABAHP010003140.1_pt3 | contig 21826 bp, 22 predicted proteins | sample 7062081 | NCBI WGS metagenome assembly JABAHP01 (sample SAMN14534357, study PRJNA622989) | marine sediment metagenome | biome: marine biome [ENVO:00000428]; feature: marine pelagic biome [ENVO:01000023]; material: deep marine sediment [ENVO:00002113] | place: India: Gulf of Kutch | collected...
CACGTTTAAACTTATCATAAGACTCAACCCAGTAACTGCCCACCAAAACTCCCAATAAGGATTAGTAATTGAGTAAAAAATTCCTCCAAGAAAACTATTACCTTTAAAGCCTTGCAGATTTTCATCTTCCATATTAAATTTGACTTCGTATTTTTTCTTATATACGTCTAGTATAGTGAAAATTCCAAAAACGATTAAACAAATTCCTCCAATTATACCAATTATTATTAAAAATAGAATATTTTGGAAAAGAAAGGAAGCTCCTAATAATAATAAGATGATTAAAGAAAATTCTAAAAGAGCATGACCTAAAACAATAAAAAGTCCAGTGAGAGGATTTTTACTCTTAAAGGATTTATAAATAGTGAACGTTAATACTGGACCAGGAGATAAAGCACCAGTAAGAGCCACAATAAAGGAGATACCAAAGATTTCAATCATTATAATCTAAGAAAAACTCTTTATCCTAATAACCATCTCATTACGGCTAAAACCACTATAACTATAACGAGAATTGGCAGAATTAAAATTAAAATCCATAAATATGCTCGAAAAAATCCCTTCCTAAATACTTTAAGCCCATCTTCCCATTTTTCCTGTGTCTTTTCTTGCCAATTTTTAAAATCTTGACTAATTTTCTTAGTGTGAGCATCCCATTGTTCTTTTGTCTCCAGTCTCCGCTGTTCCATATCTGCAGTCCATTTTTTAATCTTTTTATCCCAATCTTGTCTTACTCCCTCAAAAAATTTATTTACTTTTTCAGCATTTTGATCCAAAAATTCTTTATTTTTCTTTGATTGATCCTCTAAAGAAGTTTTAAAATTTTCAAATCCATCTTTCATCCCATCAATGAAATTTTGCCAGCCTTTTTGAAAGGGCTTTTCAGTTAGTTTTTCACTTTCAGAGTCTTTTAAATTATTTTCATTACTCATATTTTTTTGTTAATTAATTTTAATATTTAAATTCAGTAAATAAATTTCAATTACTTTCCAAAATTATTTATTCCTAGATAAGATTCTTTATAATTTTTAAAAATTGATGTATTAATTATGAACTTTAGCATTATACAAAAAACCCCTTTATTCGAAGCTTTTTCAGATATTGGAAAAAGAATATTCCTTCCGGATGGGATTTTTCATTGGGCAAAAAGAGCAAAAGAAGAAGCAGACCTGATAGGAACTCTTGGAGCTGCTTATGCCTTTGAAAAAGACTTTATTGATGGAGGAAGAAATGATTGGTTACCATGTTATCTCAAAGAAATTACAGATTATTCAAGGCTTACTGTCAAAGAAGTTGTTCCTTATACTTCTATTGGTGGATTACTTGAAACAAGGGAATTTTGGAAAGACTGGATAATTCAAAAATCGTCTTATGGAAATAAGGAAGAAAGGTTATTGTCTCGATTAAATAGTTATATAACTACGCCCGTAATAACTGGAGGGGTTACTAATGGTATTTTTCAAGCTTGCTCACTTTTTTTAAACCCAAGTGATTCTATTGTTGTACCAAATAAAAGATGGGGGAATTATGATAATATCGTAAACAAATTCATTGGAGCTAAAAATATTTTATTTGAATTTTTTAAAAATGACAAGATAAATATTGAGGGATTAGAAGAAGCGATTGATAATACCGCTCAAAGTCAGGATAAAATAGTAATACTTTTGAATTTTCCCAATAATCCAACGGGATATGTGCCTACAAGAGATGAAGGTTCTAAGCTTGTTGAAATGTTAAAAGAGAGTCAATTAAATCATAAAAAACCTTTTATAGTGATAGTTGATGACGCATATGAGCCATATGTGTTTAAAGACAATGTATTAAACAGATCTATATTCTATGATCTGCATCAATTAGATGAAGATGTTATTCCTATAAAATTAGACGGAATAACGAAAGAACTTTTACTTTATGGTGGACGGATTGGTTTTATTACGTTAGGGGTAAAACCTAGTTGGATAGAAAATGATGAAGAATTACAAATATTAAAATCTGAAATTCATAATAAATTAGAAGGTTTTATACGAGCAACTATATCAAATTGCAATAGTTTCTACCAAGTCCTCATACATAAATTATTCCAAGAGAAGGGAATGGACCAAATAATAAAATCAAGAAATGAAGTGCAAAATTTACTTAAAGAAAGATATGATTGCATTAATTCCGAGCTATTAAAGATCAAAAATCCAAATATATCAATTGATCCTAATTCAGGGGGATTTTTTGTCTTTTTGAATTTAGATGCAGATAAAATAAAGGCGACAGAATATGCGGATCACTTATTAAAACAATATAAGGTAGGGATAATACCCGTTGAGAAGCCAAATGAAAATGTGAATGGAATTCGAATTGCTTATTGTTCTATAGATCTAAGTGAGATACCAGAATTGATCAAAAGAATCAAATTCGCCCTAAATGACTTTTCTTAGGTTTATTTCACTTTTTCTAAAACTAATAATATAGTAATAATATCTTAATTTTTATCAAAATTTTTATAAACTTATTTTTATAATGTTATTAAAAAATTAATTTAATTTAACTAAAAAAGTGAATATGAACATGAAACTATTTCTTATTGATCAAGGAAATTTAAAAGAAATCAATAAACCAATCTTTTCGAGTGGAGATGTTTACCTCTTAGACATTGAAAAAACAATCTTCGTCTGGATAGGTAATAAGTGCTCAGTAGATGAGAAAACTGCGGGTGCTGCTCAAGCTAGAACACTTGACCAACAACGCGGTGGTGCAGCTAAGATAATTACAGTAGATCAAGGACAAGAGTCAAGCGAATTTATGAAAGCGATTACTCCAATGGGTGCGATGAAAATTGTTGAAAAGAATTTTGCTAAAACCTTACTTAAAGATGTAACTACGGGTGATTGGGCGGGTTTTACAGAATGGAAAAATGTTCTCTATCGAGTATCTGCTGAAGAATTCGAAGATATTAATGCTATGAAAATGATTCAAGTCCCATTTAAAAAAGATTCATTAGATTCTGAAGATTGTTTTGTTGCTGATTTAGGTAATAAAGTCTACATTTGGCAAGGAAAAGCTTGTACTGTGACGGAACGTGTAAGAGCAGGTCAGTGGGCACGCGCTATAGATGCTGATAGAGCAGGATTACAACAAGAAACTATATATGAAGAGGGGGATGATGCTGAATTTATGGCTGCTTTAGATAGAGGGGAAGATTATAAGGAATCTGATGCTGTACAATTAAAAGCAGAATCTGTATTAGAAGGAATAGATGAAGATGATAAAGTTGCTGCAGCAATTCAACCAGAGTTTAAATCAGAAGTTAGAGAAGTTTCTCCAGAAGAAGTAAAAGCAGATATTTCTGATGTAAAAGCTTCTGGTGCGGCTCCAGGAATACCTGGTAGAACAGATTCATCTATTCTTACCGTAGAGAAAATAGAAGGAACTAGAAGAAAATGTCCTGAGTGTGAAACGGATGACCCTCACATGATTCATGAGAGTGTTGATAAGTCCAACATAGTTTTAGATTATCCGCGTGTTTATGGAAAAAAATATCTCTGCGGCCAATGTGGATGTATTTGGCGTGAGAAATAAACCGAAAGTTTAAAAAAATATTTTTTCTTTCCTTTTTTTTTAAAAAAACTCTAAATAAATTAGAATTGACCAACGATTTTTTAATACAAAATTAGATAAATATTTTATTTTAAGATTTTTGAAGATCTCTACGCATTAATTTGATTTTCTTTTTAAGCTCAATTATCTCTTTGTCTTTTTCTTCGAGATCTGATTCTAATTTTATTTTTTCGTCTTTTACTTTTTGAAGGTCACTTAAGAACTGTTCTTCTTTTTGTATTGTATCACCAGTTTTACTCTGAAATTCCTTCAACTGTTCTCTCAAGCTTTTTACTTCCTGCATTCTATCATCAAGCATGCTTCGCATGTTAGCAAGCTCTAATTCAAATTTACCAGTAAGATTTCCAGCTTTTTTATGTGCTTCTTCTAATTTTTCTTCATAACGTTCAATTAATTCTTGGCTAGTTATGTTTTTTTGTTTTAGTTCTTCAATTTCCATAGCTAAAGTCTTATTTCGTTCTACTTTCTTTTCAAGATCTTTTTTTACTAAATTAAATGTTTCGAGTTGCTGTTGGAGATCATGAATTTTTTGGTTAGAATTTTTCAATTCATTTTCAATAGTAAAAATCTCTTTCTCTTTTTCAGTAATGATTTCATCCTTTTTTTCAAGAAGAACCTCGACTTTTTCAAACTTGGATTTTTGTATTGTATCATTTTCAAGGTATTGCATTTGTTCTTTTAATTCTTTTATAAGAACTTCTTTATCTTCTAATTTTTGTTGTAAATCCTGACTATTCACTTGATCTGATTGAAATTCCTCTAATTGAGATGTTAAATCTTTTATCTTGTCTTCATTTTCACTAGTTTTTGTATTGAATTTTGATGTTTGCTCCTCAAGAGTAGAGGTTAAATTTTCGATTACATCATTTTTATTCTCAATGGTTTCATATAATTTTTGGACTGCTTGACTCTGAGTAGCATTATCTTCTGCTTTTTGAGATAATTCTTGAACAGACTTTTCTAAATTCTGTATAGTTTCATTTTTTTCAGTAATTTCACCAATTAATCTTTTATTTTCTTTCATAAAGAAGTCCAATTGTTCTTTAATATTATCTTCTGGTTCTACACTAGGAGCTTCTTCATCTTCCTCTTCTACCCAACCGAGTTGACCTAAAGCTTCTACTATAGATTTATCGTTATTATCTTCACGATCTTCCTCTGCCATATATTTAAAATCACCTTCCAATCTATTAAATTTTTTTATTTTCTATATCTGATTCCGAATTTTTTAAGAAAACATATTTTCTATCAAGAAAAAATTTTGTAAGATATCCAATACTAAGGGCAATTATAACGCTTATCTCTAATGGTGCATTAAAAAAGTTTCTTAGTAAAAACTGAATTCCAATATTCTCTATAGTAGTTAATACAGCGAATCCAAGATATTTTGTAAATTCTATTGATGTTTCTTTTAATTCTGTGCCAGCTTTTTTAAAAACAAGATATTTATCTAAGAAAAATTTTATAATATATGTTATTCCAACTGCAAATACTGAACCTATCAGTTCTGGCATATCAATAGGGCTTATTGAACAATAAAATACTTGAAAAAATTCAATTGACCCTAAACTGGCACAAATGATTGGAGCAAGAATTTCATTTAATTTTTGAATTAAATAATTTAGTCCTATCATAGCTGCGGCAAATAAAAAGTAAAGTAACATTTGCCTTTTAATATCATTATTTTCAACCATAAATTATCACATATTATCTATTATTTAATTTTTCGCCACAGTGATAACAAAATTGTGCTTTAGGTTCAGTTATTTCTCCACCACCTTTCTTACAATAGGTAACTTCTATATTCTTAGTATCCTTATATGCTGATGCTTGAAAAGATCTTTCCTCATAATTTTTATTCTTACTTCTTATTGTATTAAATGAAAAGGGTAAAAAACATATAATTGGAATAAAGAAAAAGAACTCTATTAATAAAGATAGAACCAAAAAAACAATAAAAAGAGCAATTAAAAGTATGTTTAAAATAATGCTTTGCTTCATCATTATTTTATACAAACATGAAAATAAAAAGGTATTTATGTTGGATCTCTTATTCTTCAATACGATCTTTCCAAGAATCTTTTCTTGGCTCATCTGGTATATTTGAGGTTGCATAAGATGATAGTCCTACACCTTGTTGAGGAGAGACAATCCCCATAATTTCTCTCACTTCAGTTTGTGTTTTTGTTCCCATCCCTGTAAGTCTTTTTACTGCCCAAATAAACAGAGAGAAGAAGATCGAGAAGATCAGATAAATTGCGACCCATCCACTACCGAAAATTAAGAGAGGGAAGGGTAATAATCCACTTTCATAATCTGCATAAATCAGTCCTAATACCATAAAAATACCAATAAATATAATACATCTCAGACATAAGGGAATCATTTGTTTCTTCATCATTACTTTCATAAATTGTGCGGATTCTTGTTGAATTTGAGCTAGTTGTTGATAATCCCCAGTAAGCTGAGCGTTCTTCATCCGTTCTCGAAAATTTAACGCTCTTTTTCTCATATCTTGCATGGTTTCTTTCGTTAATCCTAAAAAATGATTAAGAACCATTCCGAGTGCGATCATCCCTAAAGTGATGAATATTATTTGAATGACTACAAATAATTCTATTAAAAGCATAATTTATCACTATATAAGGAAAACTATTCTTTAAATTAAATTTTTTGAATTGTTATTTTTTTCTTTATTATCTCAATTTACCTTCTAAAAACCCTTTAATATATTTAGCATAAACAGTTTTCCAACGAGTTGGGATTGATGATGCTATAGCACACCCCAATCGACAATTATTGCAGAAATGATAACTATCATGCATCTCCATTATTTCCTTTACTTTAGGAGAGTTATAAATACTTGAGATGGGATATTTTAAAGCATTTAAGCTTAAAATTGGATGAATTTTACATGGATAATTAATAAATCCTTCATGACTAATAAATAAATATGCTTCCGCAACATGGCAACGCAGAATTTTTTGATTGTAGTTTGGAGCTCCACCAAAACCTCCTCTCTCAACTACTTCAACACTAATTGGATCTGTCAATATATTACTATAATTTTTCCTTAATGAACGTATTAAATTTGCCCATGTAGTTATTTCTGGTATCAATTCTTGGATATCATGAATTTGATAACTCTTATCTGGATAATCCCTAATTATATCTTCACAAGGATATAATTCAATCGAGCATCCTAATCTTTCAGTTAATTGGCAGATATCATCTAATAGGTTGATATTGTCTTTCATTACTACTGTGCTGATAATAGGTTTGATATCAGATTTTTTAGCAAGCTTTATGGATTCAATTACTTTATCAAATACTTTAATTCCACGCATTTTATCATGTAATTCTGCTGTAGGATAGTCAAGTGAAAGTAGTATATAATCCAAACCTTCTATTTTGTGTTCTTTAAATAATTTAGGTAATAAATATCCATTGGTAGCTATACCATTCATAAAATCGTGTACTATTCCCGTGTAATAAATTAATTCAGGTAAATCCTTTCTCAATGTCGGTTCACCTCCAGTAAAGGAAAGAGAGAGAGCTCCTAATTCTGCAATTTGATCAATCAAAAATTTTATTTGCTTAGTGGTCATATCAGTTCCTAAAACGTATTCAGGTAAAGAATGGATAGAGCAAAATGGGCACTTCCCATTACAACGTAGAGTTAACTCAATCTGAGCAGAGTAGGGTATACTCTTATTTGTAAAATTATTTAGAATAAAGTTTCTAATATATTGAATCCATTTATTAACTCTCATTTGAGGAATTTAAATAGACACCACATATTCCTGTATTCGCTTTCTAATCAAGAATTTAAAGTATGAACCAATTAAAAATCTAACTTAAAATTCTAATAATAGGATTTTTTATAAAAACCTCATGTTTTAAAGAAGGAATAAAAAAAATTTTAAAAAAAAATATTACTCATACTTTAGTATGCAAAACCACATTGTTTACATACATACTTCTTAGCGTAAATCTTTACGCCACCCATTTGATGTAAAACTTGGCTACGATCTTCGTGTGTGGCAAACGCAGTACTACCACATTCAGGACATATTCGACGTCCTTCTACCGGTGGTTTCTCTTCCATTCGTGATTCTTCCTCTTGCTTATCAACTACAGCCGATGGTTTGACTGTTGTAGCAACGGGAGTAGATTCAGATGAAGCCATTGGGGCTGAACTTACCGTTGTAGGCTCAACTTTCAGTACTTTATCTAGTTTAGTATTAATTTCTTCAAGTAATTTCAATACTTTTTGTTCAAATTCTGACAAAATAGGTCTCCTATGATATTTTTAAAATTTATTACCTTTTTTTTAACAATTTAATCTAAGTCTGATTTTATATATTTTAGTAAAATGAAACTTGCTGAAAACAACCATTTAATGTTAGATTTAATACAATAAGTGCGTTATCTTGATAAATTCTAATATTAATTAGTTGATTTAATTCATCGGAATAATTTAATTACTTACTAAAATAATATTATGTATTTTAAAATAGAGTGATTTGAGTGTGTTTTTTGTATGGAAAAATTGGTATTTGCTTATTTTTCTGATTTTTCAGACCCAAAAGATTTAATTCTTGCAGCGAGTATTCGTGAATTTGGAGGATCTTTATCAGATTATCCGATTTGGGTGTTCGTTCCAAAATCGAAGGAAAATAGCAATAATGAAATGAAAAATTTATTCCTATTGCTGAATGTTGATCTTATTCCTTTTTCGACTGAGGATGAACCAAAATTTCCCTTTATTACCCATGTACTTGCTGCTGCAAATGCTGAATTATTAACAAAAGAGAAAACAAAACTTCTTGCTTGGCTTGGTTCAAATACAATTATTTTTAATGAACCAAGACAATTTCTTTTAGATAATGATAAAAATTTAGGTTATCGACCAGTTCATCATACTAATATTGGATCATTTTATGATGAACCAATAGATCCGTTTTGGGAACTAGTATATCAAAAATGCGTTATATCAAAAGAACAGATTTTTCCAATGAAAACCCATGTAGAACATAACAAGCTTCGACCTTACTTTAATGCAGGTTGTTTAATTATTAGACCAGACAGAGGATTATTTCAGAAATGGTGGAATTCATATAAAGAATTACATAATGAACAATGTTTTAAAGATTATTACAATAAAAATTACCTGTATGCTATATTCATTCATCAAGCAATTTTATCAGGTGTAATTCTCTCGACCTTGAAAAGAAATGAACTTTATGAACTACCTTTTGATTACAATTATCCATTAAATTTATATTACAACTGTCCGTTTGTTTATCGAGCTAAAAACGTCAATAAATTAATCACAGTTCGTTATGAGAATCTAATGGATCTTAAAAAGGTTCCAATTCAAGATCCTTTAAAAAGTTGGCTAGCAAATCAAATAGATGATCTCTTTCTAAAAACGTTATCCTCTGCTGAAAAAGTTAAATTTGGTAAAGTTCCTTTGGTTTATCCTGTCCCGATCATTCTCGCTGGGGCACTTGTTAATAATAGACCTAATTTTGAGACATTAGGAGACGTTGGAATTATGGGCATTAATCCTCCACTTGTGTATATTTCATCAGATCAAAATCATTATACAAATCAAGGAATTCTCGAACAAGGAACCTTTAGTATTAATTTCCCAACCACTCACCTTCTTGTAAAAACTGATTATTGCGGAGTGGTATCTGGAAACGATGTGGATAAATCAAAGCTATTTAATATTTTCTATGGTGAGCTGAAAACGGCACCTATGATTCGAGAATGCCCTGTGAATTTAGAATGTAAAGTTATTAAGGAATTTTCAATTCAACATAGACAGATTTTTATTGGAGATGTAGTAGAATCTTATGTTAATGAAGAATTTATTATTGAAAGCGAAGCAGGACAGAAAATTGCAGACATGATGAAGTTAGATCCTATTATTTATGCATTAGATAATTGTTATTATAAAATTGGTGAAATCATAGGAACAGGATATCTAGAAGGAAAGAAATTTAAAAAGGATTAGAGTAAATTTCAAAAATAGTTATTGAGTTATTTTTGTTAAATCTCTGCTTGCTATAATATTAACGCCAAGGTCTAAAACATTTTCTATAAGAATATCTCCCATTTTTATTGGAGCTTTGACTTTTACTTTTGCGATTTCTTTAAGAGTATCCTTCAATCGCTCTTTTGGAATAGGTTTTTCAGATCTCACAGGCACCAACGGTAAAAAACCAGATTCTACTTGCATCGTTGTGGTAAGAATTCTCTTTGGAGCAACAAATTCTTCTCGTGCATATTCTTCACCTCTTTTACAAGAATGTCCTTCGATGATTAGTTCTCCATTAACATTTTCGACATGTACAAGGCAACCTGTTGGACAAATAATACATCTTATTTCCTTAAAGCCTTCAGGAAGATCGTTTTCATTAGTTTCAGTTGACATATCTCATAACCTCTTTTAATCAATCCTCCTCAATTAAAACCTCAGGTCGTGGAATTACTTCGATTTGCAAGGTTTCACATTCAGGATCTATTTGTTGTTCATTTAATTTTAATTTAATTTCAATCATTTCGCTGGGAATAACATATCTCCTCTTTCTTTTATAAACTATCTTATTTTTTTCATCCTTAAATTGAATAAGAAGTCTTCTGTCTGGCCGTTTAACTCTAAATGTAAAAATCATATCTTTTGATAAATCTTCCCTATTAATCAAATCAGGTTTTATATAATTGACATTTTCGCCTGATACACATACTATTTGGTCCTTTTTTTGAATTTCTTTACTAAATCTTTCTTTAATATATTCGATGGCATTCAGACCTGCTCGCTTTGCTTCTGCTGTAACTAAATCAACTAAATCATGAACTTGCAATACATTACCACATGCAAATACCCCATCAATAGTCGTTTCTAAATTATTATCAACAATAGGACCTCCCATTTGTGAGATTTCTGCTCCTGCTTCTCTAGTTAACTCATTTTCAGGAATCAATCCAACGGATAACAGGAGAGTGTCACACTCAATAAATTTATCTGATCCAATAACTCTATCAAAATTCCGGTCTACTTTAGAAATTGTAACACCTTGGACTCTTTCCTTCCCATGAATTTTTGTAACAGTATAACTAGTTATCAATGGAATTCCATAATCTTCTAAACATTGTACTTCATTTCTTATTAATCCACTTACATAAGGTTGAATTTCCACTACAGCTTTTACTTGACATCCTTCCCAGGTTAGGCGACGAGCCATAATCATGCCAATATCTCCACTTCCTAAAATAACATAAGTTCTACCGGGTAAGTATCCTTCGATATTAACAAATCTTTGAGCTTGCCCAGCAGTATATATTCCTGCAGGTCGGAAGCCGGGAATATTAATTGCACCTCGAGTTTTTTCGCGACAACCCATGGCCAGAATAATAGCTTTTGCTTTTATCTCAATTAATCCTTCTTCTTTGTTTACAGCATATATAGTTTTATCTGGTGTAAATTCAATAACCATTGTATCTAATTTATACGGTATTTTTAGCTCTTTGGCTTGATTTATAAATCTTTGAACATATTCAGGTCCGGTTAATTCTTCTTTAAATTCATGAAGACCAAAACCATTATGAATACATTGAAGGGTAATTCCTCCTAATTCTTTATCCCTCTCTATTATTAAAACATCTAAGTCTGCTTTTTTAACAACAATAGCTGCCGCTAGACCCGCTGATCCACCACCTATTACTGCAACATCAACATTATATTGTTTCATCTACTAATACCTCCTCTTTCACCTTTTAAAATGAAATCTTTTGTTTTTCCAAACAGAAAATTAGTGTCTTCTCCTTTCTTCGTNNCTTAACAATAATGGCTGCAGCTAAACCCGCAGAACCCCCACCTATTACAGCTACATCCACATCATATGTTTTCATTTACTAACAACACCCCTTTCATTTTTTAGAACGAAATCCTTAGTTTTTCCTAATAGGAAATTAGTATCCTCTCCTCTCTTAGTAATTTCTTCATAAGATTTATTTAACTCTTTGGATAGGATCTCAATAACACGAGGGCGACAGAATCCTCCTTGACATCGCCCCATACCAGGTCTACATCGAAATTTTACACCATCAACTGTATTAGCTCCAACTGGAGCATGGATTGCATTAATTATTTCTTTTTCAGGAATAGTTTCACAACGACATATAATCCTACCCCAACTAGGATCTTCTTGTATTTTTTTATCAAGTTCTTCTTTTGTAAAGTCCTTAAATCGTTCGGGTTTTGGTCGAATTGGATTGTAATCCTCCTTCGCTTTTAATTCAAGCCCTAATAATTCGAGAAATTCGACTACTTTTTCTGCAATTGCAAATGTTGCTGTTAATCCTGGAGATAAAATGCCTGCAACATTTATAAAGCCATAAACATCTGTATTATCGATTATAAAATCATAAGTATCTGGAACAGCTCTTAATCCTGCAAAATTTCTAATCGAACTTCTTACCGGAAGATTAGGGACTAATTTCACCCCTCCATCCAAAATTTCTTTTAATCCAGCAGTAGTTGTCGATATATCTTCAGGATCTGTTAAGTTTTGAGCGTTAGGTCCGACAAAAGTATTGCCGTGCAGCGTAGGGCAAACTAAAATTCCTTTTGAGACTTTAGTAGGGATTGGGAATAATATTTTATTTAATTGAATAGCATTACGATCAAAAAGAATATATTCACCTTTTCTTGGCATTATACTAAAATAATCCAATCCTAACATTTTAGAAATTCTGGCAGCATGTAATCCAGCTGCATTAATTAAATTTCTACCTTGAATCTCTCCTTTATATGTACGTACTGTGAAAATATAATCCTGATGTTTAATTTTAACACACTCATGGTTTCTAAAGAATTTAACACCATTCATAGCAGCGTTTTCTGCTAAAGCAAAAGTTAACTCATAAGGACTAGCAAGTCCTCCGGTAGGGGCATGTAGTACTCCAACAACTTCGTCTGTTAAGTTAGGTTCCATTTCTATGATTCTCTTTTTATCCAGAATTACTTCTAAACCGGGAATTCCATCTTCAGTTCCCTTTTTTCTTTCTTCCTCTAATTTTTTAATCTGATTATCCTCTAACGCTACCACAAACGAACCTATACGCTCAAAAGGAAAATTTAATTCCTCTGCTGCTTGAGTATATAATTTATTCCCTCTGATACATAGATATCTTTTAACATATTCTCTTGAAGAAGCATAACCTGCGTGTATTACCCCAGAATTAGCCTTGGTAGTTTCGGATGCAATCTCTGCCTCTTTTTCTAATAAGCACACTTTCAAATCATATTTTGAAAGAGTACGGGCAATACAGCAACCAGTAACTCCACCTCCAATAATAATTACATCATAAATCAAGTGAACAATGACCTTTCCTAATATATTTTTTATTGAAACATCTAAAATGAATACTTAAATCTAATCTTAAAAAATATATATACTTTTAAATTTGTTAAAGAGAAAAGCAGTATTTTCTACGAATGCATTTTATGTCTCTACAAAATAGTAGCAAAAAGGAACCAAATTAGATTGAATACAATTGCTAATACTATTAAAATCTTTGTTATTGGATTAAATAAAGTACTTTTTAATGCTTTTGTTGTTTTTAGTTGTAACTCATTTTCTACTAAGTTTTCGATGGAGTTATTAGTTGAACTTACACTTTTCATGTGAATAGAACCGAGAAATCTCGGAGAGGAAAAAACCTTTGAGATAATGTTATTTAAATTATTTGAAAATAATTGATTTTTTTTATTAATAGAGGGAAGTTGGTTAAATTCTGCGTTATCAGCAGATTCATTATTATTTGTTTGTCTCATTTTTTTATTCCTTTTATTATTGGCAAATTTTCTATATCATGCATAAAAAATCAAATCAATCTTAAATTTCTTTCGATTATAGAAAAAAATTAATAGGATTTCAAATCACTTCTAAAAAAAATAAAATTCTTAGTGAACCTCTTCAAGGGAATCAATTATATGATTCTTAAAGTCCACAAAAACACGAATATTATAACTGAAATTTTTTAAAACTTCTTCATCATATACTTTAAAAAATATATCCGACACATTTTTTAGTTCATTTAAGATCTTTTTACTTTTAGTTTTTTTAGATGAATTTGCTTCAAACAGAAAATGGTTTTTTTTTAAAATACTGAAACTTATGTTACTCAATTCAAAATTTGAGAGCCCTCCTTCAGTAAGAGTTTCTGCGTAAGTGTTTAATGCTGTCATTAATCCCCCAAAAACTTGTGATCCAATTTTTGAATCAATAACTCGATCATAAATTGTCAATCCGCTCTCAGTTAATATCCAAAGATCTTTCAAAATTTTTGCCAAAAATACCACTGAAGGTAAGTTAATAGTTATTTATTTATGATACAAGTTTTTATTTATTAAAATTAGGATTTCACAAATTTTTAATATAAATTCTTAAGAATAAAATATATCTTTAGCCCTTTACCAAAATATAATAAAGACGATATATAAAATATTGAAGATGGAATCATATTATAATAAAATCTCCAAATCTTTATTAAAAAAATTTAAGGGAATTGTTGGAGAAAAAGCTTTTTTTGATGATTATGAAGTTAGATATACTTATGCTTTTGGAGGATCTATATTTAATAAAGAGTGGATTCCAGAATTAATATTAATACCACAAAACACAAATCAGGTTTCTGAAATATTAAATTTAGCAAACAAGAATAAGATTCCAGTAACGCCTCGAGGAAGCGGTACAAGTTTATCATCGGGTTCACTTAGCCCCTATGGAGGGATAATCTTAGATTTAAGTCATTTGAATGAAGTTATTAAGGTGGATATTGAAAATAATTTAGTTGAAGTTGAACCTGGAGTCATCTGTGATGATCTAAATGAGATTCTAAAGCCATATGGATATTTTTTTCCTCCTGATCCTGGCTCTAGTTCTGTTGCTACAATAGGAGGAATGGTCGCGAATAATGCTGGTGGAATTCAAGCTTTCAAGTATGGTGTTACAAAAAATTACGTTTTGTATTTAGAAATTGTTTTAGCAGATGGTAGAATTTTAAATTTAGGCTCAAAAGTTTTAAAATCAGTATCATCGTATAACATAAAAGATTTATTTATTGGTTCTGAAGGTACTTTAGGAGTCATAACCAAGATAGGTTTAAGAATTCTCCCTCTACCAAAAGCACGGAAATTAGGTTTGTTTATCTTTGAAAATGTGGATAATTTAAAGAATGCTGTTTTAGAGATAAGAAGAAGAGGGATTATACCAAATTTATTAGAATTTATGGATAAAATCATTTTAAAGGCAGTTACTGAATTTTTGGGTGGTGAATTCTATGATTTTCCAGAGGGCTACGTTTTATTGGCTGAAGTTGATGGAAACTCCGAAATTGAAGTTGAAGAATCATTTTCAGCTATGTTTGATATTATTATCAAAAAAAATCCAATTTATCATAAAGTTGCAACCACAGATGAAGAAAGAGAAAGATTAATCCTTGCCAGAAAAGCTAATCTACCGGCTCTTTCAAGAGTTAGGCCCAATACATGTGTTGAAGATTGTACAATTCAAATCTCAGAATTTTCTGAAGTAATTAAAAAAATTGAGGAAATTCCTAAAAAAATTAATGCTAAAAATCTGCAAGTTTCAATAATCTGTCATATGGAAGGAAATTTGCATCCCACTTTCTTATTTAATGAAAATGATGAGCAGGATGTAAAAGATTTTGAAAAAGCAATAGATTATTTATATCGAGAAATTATAATACCCGCAGGAGGATCAATCACAGGTGAACATGGAATCGGTAAAATCAAAACACCATATCTTAAATTCGAACATGACTCTAATGTAATTGAAATGATGAACCAAATTAAGAAATTCTATGATCCAAACATGATCTTAAATCCAGGAATTGGAAAGGGTGATCTTAGGAAGATTCATAGTTCAAATATTAACCGCTCTCTAAAAAAACAGTCTAATGTAATTCTAGAGTTGAAATGTATGAGATGTGGGTTTTGTATTACTTGTCCTTCAAGGATGATTTATGCTTTAGAAACTTATAGCCCACGAGGACGTTTATGCCTTTTAAATGGACTAGTTCATGGAGATTTGGAGTTAAATGATTTAATAATTAATGTATTTCATGCGTGTACTTTATGTGGACTCTGCCAAACCAAATGCCCTGCTGGTGTAAATACAATTGAGATTTTCGAAAAAGCAAGAGAAATAATTCATGAGAACCGTGAAAAATCATGAAATTTGATTATGGAAAAGATGCCATTGAAATAATATTGGACTCAAAATGGAAAACTACTATTCTTAAACCCTTGAAACAACATCCTATTGAAAATCTTGTTAAAAAAATTAAAGAAAAAATTAATCATCCAATTGGGTGCTTACCTCTTAAAGATATAATTAATAATAAGAGTAATTTGAAAACAGTTTGTATTGTTTTGAATGACCATACTAGACCTGTTCCCTCTAATCTAATTCTTGAAGCTTTAATTGAGGAGTTAAATGCTTATGGGATTAAAGATAATCAAATTACGATCTTGATTGCTACAGGATTACATCGTCCTTCATCGGGTGATGAATTAGAACGTATTTTAGGAAAAAACTTAAAATCCAGACTTGGTGTAATTAATCATCATGCTACAGACAAAGATACCTTGATTCAAATTGGAATAACACATGATAATGTTCCTATTCTAGTTAATAAGCATTATTATAAAGCAGATCTAAAGATTTTAACTGGGTATGTTGAACCTCATTTCTTCTTTGGATTTTCAGGAGGTCGTAAATCCATAGTTCCTGGTATTTCTGGGGCAGAAACAATCCAAAATAATCATTCTGCTGAAAGCATTAATTCGAAATTTGCGCGTTTCGGAATTTATAGTAGTAATCCTTTACATATTCAAGCTATTGAAATCTCTTATCTTGCTGGTGTTGATTTTATTGTGAATGTATGTATTAATGAAAAACATGAAATAGTCCAAATCGCAGCTGGAGATTTTATTAAAGCTCATGAAAAGTTGGTAGAGGATCAAAGAAATCATATCTTCAGCGAGATAAAGGAATTATATGATATTGTAATATGTGGGAATGGAGGATATCCTCTAGATCTTAATTTATATCAAGCTGTAAAAAGTATGGCAATTGGAGAAATGGCTGTGAAAAGTGGTGGTACTATAATTGCTGTAAATGAATGCATTGAAGGAATAGGGACAGGTCAAGAAAAATTTAAAGAATTAATATTCTCCGGAATGAAGCCTAGTGAAATCCATCGAAGAATATTGAACAAGGAAATTGTAGTACCTGATCAATGGCAAATTCAAATACTTACTCGGATTTTAATGAAAACAGATATTTTTATCATTTCTAATTTGGAAGCAGAAGAAATTGGTAATATTGGATTAAAATATGCCAAAACTGTGGAGGAAGCTGTTGAGAGTTGTCTGAAAAAATATGGTACTGAAGCTTCCATACTAATATTACCCAATGGTCCCTTATTATTACCGTTTTTAAAACACAATGGTTAATAACTCTATTTAAGGTTAAATATTAATTTTTGATACTTTCCGTTTTCAGTTTAAAAATTTATCTTTTTGTATATTTTTTAATATTAAATTTCTAGTGACTTATATAAAATAAACATTGAATCTTTTTTGATTCAGACGTTATAAGAATATAAAGTACTAGCAACGATCTAAGGCTTTAGATTTATTAATGTAGTTCACTTGGGATTAGGAGATAGTAATGAAAAGTGCTCACAATAAGTTCAGAATTCCACTTATTAAAATAGCCAGTTATTCTTCGATTACTTTGAATTCAGTTTGTCTTATTTTGGGCATCTTTTACTTATTATTTTCATTTTATTCTGTAATATGGGATATTTATGGAATCCTTCTTTTAATGACGTTTTTTGGAAATCTTACTCTCATTTTTATTAACTCAAACAAAGAAACTGGTAGATGTAAATATACTACTAAAATGAATCTATTCAGTTATGTATATTTAATATATATTATTCTTGCTATAGTCTGTATGATGCTAGGTAATTTACTTATTTCTGTAACCTACTCTAATAACATAATAGATAATCTTTTAGCATATACTTTAATTCATCTAACATATTTTGGGACATTAATTATAGGAATTATCTATGCTGTTTTTGGGTATAAGACATATAACAATATGAAATTAGGAATTAATAACAATTATTCTGAAAAACGCTTCATGCCAAAGTTTGTGAAGACTAAAAAAATATTAACAAAAATAGTTACAGTAATTTCCAGAGTAACATTTATCATTGGTATCATCTTTGGAATTGTTATTTTATTTGGTTCTTTTGAAATAGTTACTACTTTTATGGCAATAGTCACTGGTCAATTTGGAGTGTTCTTCTCTATTATTTTATTTGCTAATACTGTTCTTCTTTTAAAATTAAAACATCCGCAATGGAATACCAAGAAATTTTATAAAACTGCGTTAAGTGGAGTGTTAATTTCGGGTTTATTAATATCTCCCTTAGCATTGACCCAATATACAATTAAATCTATTGAGAGTAATTTCTCTGAAACATTTGGTTCAGATTGGAAAGAAAGAATACCCTCTGAAATCAATAATTACTTCTTAGAAACACCTTTCTCTTTAACAAGTTATTTTTTAGGTAGTCCACCTAAAGATTGTAGAATTGAACAAAATATTCTCTTCTATGACGATGAAGGAATAAAATTATATTTTGACGCTTATATGCCCCTAATAAATGATGATAAACTCCCTGGGTTCAATTCCACCATAATTAGAATCCACGGAGGAGCTTGGGTTTCTGGCGATAAAGGGTTGATGAATATGATGCAGATGAATAAATATTTTGCTGCGCAAGGATATAGAGTGTTTGATATTCAGTATGGAATTGATCAGAATCCTTTATATACCCTAGATCCTCTCACACCTGAATATAAAAAAGGCAATTTTGATATCGATGATATGATACGTCATATTGGGGAGTTCACAAATTATTTAGATGATAATGCAGACGTTTATGGAGCAAATTTAGATTCTGTGTTTGTGAGTGGAGGTTCAGCAGGTGGACACCTAACCTGTGCTGTAGCTTTAGCTATAGCTAGTGGAAATTATACAGATATATTTAGTGCAAATTTAACTGTTAAAGGATTGGTTCCTTTCTACCCAGCAAATGATCTCATGAATTTTTTCGGAATTAGTGGAAGTGATGAGTTTAAAAACCCAGAAAAACTAATTGAGAGTGATAGCCCTCCTTGCCTTATCTTTCAAGGGACTCACGATATAATTAATTATTTTAGTATTGCTGAAGATATTCGAAAAACATATATAGATAACGCTAATGAGAACTGTGCTATATTATGGATGCCTTTTGGTGGTCATGCTTCTGATTTCTATTTCACAGGTTATTATAATCAAATTTTCTTGTATTATATGGAAAGATTCATGTACCTTTACCATTAATAATACTTACTTTGGAGATTCAATCAAAATTTCATCCAATTATTCAGCTAATTTGAATTACTACCCTTCTTATAAATTATAAATCCCACTAAAATCCCCCATTTTCGTCTGTACGTGGACATATCACAAATTTGTAGAGTTAAATATTTAAATAATGAAGTTACTTAAATAGACATAGTCAATAAAAAAATAATTTACAAAATTATAAAACAAATATTTTATTACAAAAACAAATATATACAAAACTGATCATTAGGATCTCAGAATACATACTAATAATGTTAATTATCAATATTGACGTATGCATAGACAGCCGAAAAAAAATAATACAATAAAAAGTGAACAAAAATGAGCTATAGAGATAGATTACGTTCAACAAAAACTGGTACAGAGAGTGAACTTAGCTGTAGTTCAGATGCTCAATGTTGCAGTAATCCTTGTATTGAATCTCGAGATGGAGACAATGTGTGCTTAAATTGTGGTATGGTTATTGAACGCAATTTAGTAGGAAATGAACGAAGAGCTTACACTGTTGAAGAAGTTAATAAAAGAAGACGAACAGAGCCTAGATGGAGGGAATTTGGACCACGTACTATGCTTCCTGCATCCAAAGTAGATTCTAAGGGAAGATTAATAAATGCTAGAGGGAAAACCCTATTCTCACGATTATCAAAAATTCAAAATTCATTGATTTCAAGCATCGAACGCAATTTTTGGGAAGCTAAACCTAAACTCAAAATGCTTTCGAGTAAGATGAATATTCCTGAATATATAAAAGAAACCGCATGGAAGATTTATTCAGTTGTAGCTAAGAAAAAGTTAACAATGGGTAGATCTATTGATGGATTTATTGCGGCATCATTATATGCTGCAATAAGAGTACATGAATTTCCAAGATTATTAGAAGAAGTGTGTGAAGCCTCAATGACTCCAAGAAGAACTGTACACCGTTCTTTGGGAATGGTCGTTAAGGAAGTGCTTCCCGAGTTAAGTTTGAAGTATAAACCAATAACTGCTGAGCAATTGGTCTTTAGATTTGGAAATGACTTAGGTTTACCAATGGAAACACAGAAAGTTGCTATTAATATGCTTGTAGAAGCTTCAAAGAATGGGTTATTACGTACTGGTAAAGATCCAAAGGGATTAGCCGCAAGTGTAATTTATATGGCTGCAAAAGCAGGAAATTGCCGGAAAACACAAGCGGAAGTATCAGAAGTAGCAAAAGTGACAGAAGTTACATTACGCTCTCGCTCCAAACAAATAAAGAGCAAACTGCATTAAAGTTATCATTCAATCCTGAGCAAGGAAATTATTTTTTTTTATTTTTCTCTTTTTATAATTGTATATTTTGTTATAATGTATATAAGGACACAGATTTAATTAGGTTAATATATTATGCGAAGAATTAATTATATAAACTACTTTAAAATTAAGTTTTTAAAAGGAATTGTGAAATACTAATGGACTTTGTTGAAATTTTACTAACTATTTTTAGCCTAATTATTGCGTATTTGCTTGGAGCGATTTTACCTGCTTTTTTATTGGGAAAACTAAAAGGGATTGATTTAAGAGAAGAAGGGACGAAAAATCCAGGCACTGCAAATGTTTATCGGGTATTGGGGCTTCCATATGCTGTATTAACTGCATTATATGACACTCTAAAAGGTTTAGTAGCAATTCTTATAGCATTTAGTTTAGGAGTTAACCCCATTTTCATGCAGATATGTGGAATAGTTGCTATATATGGGCATGTTTTACCTTTTTATTTAAGATTTCGTGGTGGTGAAGGAAACGCTACAGCAACAGGTCTGTTGCTTTATTATCTAGTAAATTACCTTAGTGTTAGTTTTTCTCTATTTTATGTTTTAATACTTTTATTAATACTCGTAGTAATTTTTACTTACATTTCTAGAGCAGGGACACTTTTACCTGTTATTTTATTTCCAATGCTCGGCTATTCTGTGTTTATAATTTATCCTACTAGTGTTTTTAATCTCTTTTTTGTATTAGTACTTATTCATATTGCCTCTGTAGGTATGTATAAAGTAATAAAAGAAAAAAAGTTAGTTATAAAAGATGAGAAATTCTTATCTAGTTGGTGGAGAGTAGCAATAAGACCTGTATCTCTTTTATTTCTTATATTCGTTTTTATGGATCATTTATTAGGACTTTCTGTTATTGTGGCATAGTTTGCTTAGTTTTTATCTTTCTTGACATTTTTAGATTTTTACATAAAAAAACAAATATATTATTAACAGAAAAAATCAAAGCAATATTTCGAAAAGGTGAAGAGAAAAGATTTTCTACAATGACAATTTTTTTAATTTCAACTTTTTTAGTTGTTCTTTTTTTCGCCCCTAATGAGATTGAAATTGCAATTGCTGCTTTAGTTTTTCTTGTATTTGGCGATATGGCGGGAAAAATATTTGGATTAGCATATGGACGACATAAGATATTTGAAAAAACTCTTGAAGGAACATTAGCTAATTTCGGAGTTATGATCGTTGCGAGCTATATTCTTTATACTTCATTAAATATACCATTAATTGTACTTATTGCCGGAGGAATTGCTGCTCCATTGATAGAATTAATACCAATAGGAATAAATGATAACTTTACAGTTCCAATAATCAGCGGGGCGGCAATGACTGCTGTAAAAATGTTTCTTGTTTAAATTATTATATTATCTTTCCAAATTTTTTTAAGCTTAT
>JABAHP010000441.1_pt4 | contig 21793 bp, 15 predicted proteins | sample 7062081 | NCBI WGS metagenome assembly JABAHP01 (sample SAMN14534357, study PRJNA622989) | marine sediment metagenome | biome: marine biome [ENVO:00000428]; feature: marine pelagic biome [ENVO:01000023]; material: deep marine sediment [ENVO:00002113] | place: India: Gulf of Kutch | collected...
TCACCCAGACCTAAAGATGTATTCACTGCTGCAGCATTGATCCCGAACTTACTCGGATCGTCCAGGGCCATAAATGTAAGCACCATTATCACCGCACCGCCGAGTATCAGTGCCGATCCCTGAATCAGGTCCGCCCAAGCGCAGGCTTTCAGGCCTCCCGCTGCGACATATATACCCGCCAGAATACCGACAAACCATGACAGCGTCGTGAGGTTGATAGGTATACGCATCAACTCTTCCTTAAACAGCGGATTCAGTGCCTTGGCTCCCAGATATATCACTGTTGGAATGGTTACTCCCAGATAAATAATCACCATCAATAGCGACATCACTAATCGGGATGTGTGATTGAAACGATACTCCAGGTACTCAGGTATTGTGAAAATACCGCTCTTGAGAAACTTCGGCAAAAAGAAAAATGCCACCACAATCAGTGTTATCGCAGCGATCCATTCGTAGCTTGCTACCGCTAAACCGATTGAACTCTTGGCCGCCTGCCCGGACATACCGACAAACTGCTCTGCGGATATATTCGCCGCAATTAGTGAGAATCCAATCAACCACCATTTCAGCCCACGACCCGCCAGAAAATAATCCTCACTGGTTTTTTCTTTCCGGCTCTTGAACAATCCTATGGAAATTACACAAACGAAGAATACGACCAGTATCCCAATGTCTAAGCCGCTCAATTCCATAATAAATCCCTTTCTTTCTTCTTGCTTTACTTCTCTGTTTTCTCACTAAGGTTTCATTTTCAATTCAGTACATCGCGGCTTCCCTGCTCAACTCGATCTCACCGCGTTGCCCGACATTATAGCTTCTTTGGGATGAACCGCAAGAATATAGAATCTATCAGATTCAAGGCAAAGTAGACAGCGGGTATCTGAAGATAAATTCTAAAACGCCATCTCCCTAAGGGCGTGGTAAATTACTCAGCTTTCCAGGGTCTCAAGCGTATCCATTACAACAGGAATATGCATATACGCAGGACCTCCGTTCATCATTACTGCTACGGAAGCCGCTTCGAGAATCTGTTCCTTTGTGGCCCCCGCATCGATGCACTTTTTCACGTGCGCTGCGATGCAGGGAGTGCACCGCTGAGCTACAGCTATACCCAGAGCAACAAATTCCTTCTCTTTGAGCGAAATAGCCCCGTCTTTCATTATTTTACTGAATAATCCCCCAAAACCGTTTATGGTATCGGGGATTTGCTCTTTCATTTTTGCCGCATCGTTTTTGAACTTCTCAAAAAACTCTTTTACCTCATTTCCCATAGCAGGTCCTTTCTTAAAATGCGTTTAAGCTCTCATAAATGCATCCGGTAGCGAATCGATTATATCAGTAGTCATTAAGCTGACCTGGCCCACCTTTTCCGCTGCAATATCGCCAGCCAAACCGTGAATATAAACGCCTAAGACTGTACAATCAAAGTTATTTAAGCCCTGACCCGCCAAAGCGGTTATGGCTCCCGTCAAAACATCACCGGACCCGGCTGTCGCCATACCGGGATTGCCCGTTTGATTTACATATAATTTCACTCCATCGGTAACAACTGTCCCCGCACCTTTCAGGGCCACTACCGTTTTCGTCTGCTGTGCTAACTGTGCTGCCTGCTCTTGTCGCTCGCTCGGCAGTTCTTCTCTAAACACCGCCGACCATAATCTTTTTATCTCACCGGGATGAGGCGTCAAGATCAGCTCCGCTTTGAGTTTGGCAGGCCAGTCCTTCATCTTGGCCAGGTTATTTAAGCCATCGGCATCAATAACCAGCCTTAGACCATCCTGTTCAAGCAGGGCCGTAAGCACGGATTGAAGCCCGCCGCTGACACCAACACCCGGGCCAAATGCCAACACATCATTGTCCCCGATCGCATCGAGTATGGTATTGATTGCCTTGTCAGATATTCGTCCGGTGCTGTCTTCGGCTAAGGCGATAGTGGTAAACGATGGTTCGATTGAAGCTACAACAGGAAGAACGCTTTTCGGCGTCGCAACCCGTACGAGCCCGGCGCCGCACCGCAGCGCGGCCCGGCCTGCAAGAGCAGCAGCCCCACTCATACCGACACTACCGGCAATGATACAAACCTTGCCAAAGTCGCCTTTATGAGCGTCAACGGCTCTTGGTTTTAGCTTCGGAATTTGGTTTATTTTCTCCATTCTTATTTATTTGTTTCTATTTTCCTGTTTATAAGAGTTGCGATGACCGCCGCCGAAAAACCGCCGTCGATATTGACCACGCTGACACCTGCCGCACAGCTATTAAGCATTGTCAAAAGAGCTGAAAGCCCCTCGAAACTCGATCCGTATCCCACGCTCGTTGGTACGGCAATTACAGGACAACTAACCAATCCCCCCATCACGCTGGCCAATGCCCCTTCCATACCTGCTACAACAATTATCACATTGGCATTCTGTAGTTTTGGCAGATGTCCGAATAATCTATGCAGGCCCGCTACTCCCACGTCGCAAACCATCTCCGTCCGCTGGCCCATAATCTCTGCCGTTACTCTGGCCTCCTCTGCAACCGGCAGGTCCGCTGTCCCTGCCGTAACTATCGGAAGAACGGTTTCAGGACCCTCCAGTTCTTTTTGCTCAAGGACAATCGCTCTGGCTAATTTCTCGTATCGAGCCTGTGGAAATTTGTTCGTCCTCGAAAGCGCCTCGAAAACATGTTCCTCCGCCCTTGTAGCCAACACGTTATTGCCTTTCGCTGCAAGACTCCCAAAGATTTTGATTATCTGTTCCGTAGTCTTGTTGGGACAATAAATAACTTCGGGAAACCCTCGCCGGATTTGCCGATGATGGTCAACGCACGCAAATCCCAAATCCTCGAACGGAAGATGGCGAAGCTTTTCGACAGCCTCGTCTATATCAACTGTGCCGTTCTTGACCTCTTCAAATAATTTTTTCAATTGTTCTGCCTGAATATTTCACCTACCTTTCACGACTTCTTTACTGAGCAGGAATTCTCTAATCAGCATCCAGCATGTTTCGTCACATGCCTTTGCAACATCGCCTCCGTCCTGGTTGGAAGTCACCAGGACGGCGAAGCCGCGCATCGGCGCCATCCAGGCTACTGCAAAGCTCATGTTATTACTACCCGCATGTGTTAATACCTTGCCTCCTCCCCAATCCTGTTCCGTTACAACCCATCCCGATGCGTAATCCCCACCGAAGCCCGGCGTGTGCAGCAGCTTGAATGTTTCGCTCTTGAGTAAATCTCCAGTACCTCTCTCACCCTTCAAATGCTCGACCACAAATTTCGCCCAGTCTCTTATTGAACAGTGTACTGTGCCGCCTGGTCCCAGGACGGGTGGATTGTCACTTAAACGCCCCGGTTCCACCGATACAAGCTCGTTGTCCTTAATCATGTGTTGCCACGGTTCGTCTATCCTGCCCGGCGTCCCCATTGCTCCGAAGCCTGCCGTACTCATCCCGAGCGGCTCAAAGAGCATTGTCCTCATCAGGTTTTCCCAGGGCTCCTTCATGCTCTGCTCGGCAATTACTCCTGCGATAGAATAACCTGCGTTGGAATAAATATATTCCGTGCCCGGCATGGCTTCGGGTTCTTCACGAAGTATCATCCTCGCGTAAGTCAGTCGCTGTTCCATAGCGGAGCCTTCCAGATTGTACATATTCGTAAACGACTTCCCTTCAGGCCAGCTTTGGTACTTTGAAGGCATTCCGCCCCGATGGTCCAGCAGATGCCTCAATGTGACATTCCGGTATACCGGATGCATCTCATCGGTCATATCAGGAAGCGCTTCTGATAGAGTTATGTCCCATCGAAGCTTATCTTGTTCGACCAACGTAGCGATGAGGGTGGCAGTCATCGCTTTGGTGCATGAGCCGATATGAAACTTGTCATTTGGAGTTACTTTCACATCGCTCCCGGCTTTTCGTACTCCCGTTGCATCCCACACTATAGTATCTCCATCGACAATCACTGCCGCCGCCATCGCAGGCAGGTCGTACTTTTGTCGGATTGGTTCCAGCAGGCCCCCAATGCCACGGGAGCCGGTATGTGCAGCTTCACGCGAAGGAGTATGTGTTAATTCCGCACAGCCTGCAACAGGCAATAAAATTGCGAGAAAACAAAGGAAAATTACGTTTCGTTTCGTACTCATCAATTAATCAACCTGTAGCTTTTGGCTCAAGGCTCAAATCCGCAAAGAGTCTGGCCTTATACTTATAATACGCAAGAGAGGCTACCATAACCGCATTATCAGTGCAATATTGTTTTGGTGCGACCAGCAGTTTTTTCGCCGGCACAGCCGTTTCGCACATTGCTTGCAATCGTGTTCTAAGCTCATTGTTCGCTGCAACTCCACCGCCGAGCAGCACAGTTTTTGCTCCGATTCTTTCAACTGCCCGCTCCGTCTTCTTGATTAGGACGTCTACTATCGCCGTCTGAAAAGATGCTGCGATATCGGCGATTTCCTGCTCGCTCATCGAACCGACTTTGTCTTCACCTTTCATGTCTTGTCCGCGACAATGATACAGCACGGCCGTCTTGATACCGCTGAATGAAAAATCCAGCGAATCTCGCCCAAGCATCGAGCGGGGAAATTGAATGGTCTTTGGATTTCCTTTCTCTGCTGCCTTTTCAATACTCGGGCCACCCGGATAGGACAGTCTCAAAATATTCGCGACCTTATCGAACGCTTCACCCGCTGCATCATCAATCGTCGCCCCCAAAAGTTTCGGATCGAGAGGTGACCGGTAATCGTAAAGACTCGTGTGCCCGCCTGATACGATCAAGGCTACTGCTGGAAGTTCTAGATCCTCTTCATCCAGAACAGCCGACTGTAAATGTGCGTGTAAATGATTTATTGCTATCAACGGTTTCTCCCACATAAGCGAAAGAGTCTTGGCTGCCGTGACGCCAATGACCAGAGCGACCGTAAGCCCGGGTTGGTTCGCAACTGCTATTGCATTGATATCACCTTCGCTAACCTCCGCCTGCTGGATTACTTCGCTTATCACCGGATATATCTTTTCGATATGGGCACGTGAGGCAATCTCAGGAACTACTCCGCCGTATTTTTCGTGCAGCCTCGTTTGCGATGCTACCACGGATGACTTGATAATCTTACCATCCGCAACCACCGCCGCCGCTGTCTCATCGCAACTCGTCTCAATGCCCAGAATATTTACATCTTTGTCTTTTGTGCGCATAAATCAGATGTTAGCTGAATAGACCGAATTTGTCAATGTAGGTTAGTGCTTTCGGTCCTTGCGGAAATAATGTGTATTACAGGAATCTTTGTTATCTCACTTCTTTTTCCGTTCCAACTCAAAAGCTACTTTCGTCATTATGCCTTCTTCCGTGAATCGAAGCCTCACAGAAAAGTCGGTCATCCGATTGATGAATTCCAGGAGTCCCTCGTTTTCTTTAACCTGCACCGGCTGGCGAGGATGATTGCGATTGCCATGAACAGTACAATAAACGATATCCCGTGCAGAATCGTGCCTGTAAGCCCCTCCGGAAGGACATCGAAGGGTCACACCCTCGACTTTCTTGCTAATTGCATTTAAGTTCTTTTCAGTCGCGTCGTGACATTCGACCAAAACGCGAACAGGTTCGATGTTCTTTAAGCAGGCCTCACGCATACGTTCCTGCCAGCCCATTCTGACAATGGGGCGGAGCTTATCAAAAGCGCGCGGCCGAATGTTTAATTGAACATTCCCGACTGCTCTTTCTTCCCGGCTTGCTTTCTTGGCATCGAGCGAATCCAGCACTTGTTCGAGAACATAACGTTTTGTCGACACAATTAATCGCCCGGAGGCAATCGCATAGTGCAGGCGAAACTTCACTACCAAAAGACGCAGAACAAGCGTATTGATAGTATGCCGTTTGTATCGGCCTGCAGAATAACCTTCGATAGCAAATTCGGAATTCCGGCCACGGCTTTCTGCCGCAAATTGCCGTGGATAAACTTTGAGCAATTCACGAATGAAAGTCTTGGCCAGATCTTCATCTTTAAGATCAACTACGGCGTAAACAGGAAGGTTGATAGATGAAATAATCAGGCCGATTATAATTTGTCCTTCGAGGTCCATCCATCCGCCGAATATACCCATACCTTCTTCGGCAAGAGTAAAAAGCACATCACTGTCGTATAAGTTTAACGACAAGCTGTCCCCGATGCATTCTCTAAATGGTGGCAGTGTGGGAAGAATCCGCTTTTGCATCTCATCAATTCCTTCAAGCATCTTAATATCCAGATTTAGCTTGCTGGTTATAGAAGCAATGGTACCTTTTGTCAGCACTTGCGAATCCAATTGCACCGGTTCACCCCCGATTATCTCACGGAGTCGGTTGTATGCACTGTTTTCGATTAGCGGCAGGATACAGGTCTCAGCCTCGATACGGTTCCCAAGACTCAGCCGAATACCTATCGGGTCAAAGTACCGGCTCCAGAAATTGTTATACCGCCGGACAAACTGCTTGTAGTCTGCTGCTTCCGAACTCGCCGCTCCGTCCAAAGCGACGCTGGAGATAGGCGTGCAATACTGCAGACAGTTATGGACCGTGCAAAAGGCACGGCCCGATTCGTCAAGGGTATAAGTTCCATTATCCGGGCACCGTTTCACTTTTGCGCTCAGATATTTGTCCTCGATCAAGGTGTCGATTTTTGCTTTCTTGCACATCTCCGTCCTGTACATGGTCGCGGCGTTGGCTATCATACACAGGTGATTTTGACAGATGATTCGTCGCTGGGCCTCGATTTTCCATCTGGCGCTCAGTAACTTTCGGATAAAAGAATCAGACATATATATAAAACCATCCTCGGCCGCCGCCGTTCCGGGAAATATCGTGCGCATATACTTAAAATCAAGGTTCTCGGCCATCGACTTTCGCTTTTTACCATAAGTATTAATAATCAAATGCAGCAAATCCATAGAATTCGAATAAATTTTATAATTACCGAGGTAAGCTGAATGGGACGAGATTCTCCGGTCCGACGTTAAAATGCTGTGAATAGAGATTCCCTCATATTTGCTGTCGGAAACCTTGGCATCACCATTGGCCTTCAGGGCCTTTTTGGCATGTGAATTCATCATCGTGTTAAAAATTCTTCGGCTTTTGACCTCGATAATAAGTGCAACATCACTGCCCTCTTTCAGAAAGGGATCACCACCCGTGATGGCAATCTCGCCAATAACATAATCACCCAGCAATCGGGTCAATGTAGAGATATCGATGCAAACCTGGTTCATATAGCGTGACTGAAGGTCTGAATCCCTCGCCGTTACACTGATAGACCGAAGCAGGCTGGCTCCCCACTGTTTGATTAGATCGCTGGCGGCGATTTCTTTTGAAATACTTGTGAAGTGACAGTAGTAGTTGTCATAAGGTATAAGCGCAGCTACAGGGAAGGTCTTCGGTGTACGACCTTGAAGCATCTCGGCGAAAGGATGCGATTTGATATCGGGACCTTTCAGCGCACTAAGGGCAACGCTATGATCCGATGGGATACTTCGTCCTTCCCTCATCTCCTCCAGTTGCAGTGATTCCTGGATGGCCAGCGCTCCTGTTGTCATGGCGTAAAGGTCTGGCCTTCTGCCACGTCGGTTAGTCCTGTTCTCGAATATCCTCCAAAATAAACTGTCCGAAATACCGTACTTTTCCACAGACTGCAGCACACAATACTGGTAGTAGCTGCTGTGCGGGCTGTCGAGCATTCGAATTATGTATTCCTTCGCTTGTGCCGTTGCCCACTGCTTCAGCATATCTTCGTTTCCGCCGTCCTCTGAGGGAAGTTGTAATTCGACCGATGCAATAATACTTGGTTTGGCCAGCAACTCGGTTGAGTCTCGCCCTAAAACGCTCAACCTTACCTTACCGCTTCCCTGAAAACGCCCAAAGATTTTAAGAGAGCGGGCCACTTCAGTTCCCGGCTCTTTCACAGTCGGCTTCGGCTCAACAACGTCCCGCTTGCGAACTTCCAACCAAATCTTCCGTTGTTTTTCGCTAACCACCCTGAGTTTCGCATCCAACTCCACGAGTTCACTTTGAATCTGTACGTACTCCTTCTCCGCTTCCTTAATCCTCGCTTCTGTTTCCTCTATCAAGGCCATGTTCTCATCCATCTCCGGCTCTGTGTCCAGCGATTCAAGTGCTTTGGCTTTATCCTGATAGGCCTGACTAAGCTTCTGCCTCGATTCCCGTTCCTTCCTCCGCAGCTCAGTTCTTTTCCCGTTCAATTCTCTCATCTGCTCATTTAACTCATTGATTTGTTCTTGCTGTTTCGGCGTCGGTTTAGGTCTGCGTGAAGGGCGTCTAATTTGCGCAAGAACTTCGGCAACTGACTGTGGAGATTGTACGTATAACAGATAAATTTTCTCATTACTCGCGCCGGTAGTGAATACTGTTGTGTCGACCGCGATATCAGCAGGTATCTCAAAACCTGCAGAGAATACTCCCACATCGCCGGCCTTATAATACTCAATCGCCTCCTCTGCCTTTATATTTTCAGCTATAATCGCCGACAATATTAGGCAGAAAATAGTGATAAGAAATCGGTTATGGCTCATGACATATCTCCTTATTTATAGATTTCCGTTAGAAAAAGGAATTCCATTGTGTCGGTTCCTTAAGTAACCGTACTGCAGACTAACAGTTAGTTGGTCGAATGTCAAAGATAGCCCGCGAAACCAATTCTATGGATGAATATCATAATTCTATGCTACTGAAATGAATTCGGCAACAAATATATCTTTTCTCCAGGTTGTATTTTTTGGAGAAGCGGTCAATATCAGAAAGTAATGATAACAGGTTGGAAAACGGGACCTCTGATGATATTAAACAATCTAATCGTTCAAGCCGGCTCGATTCTTGATTTCCTCGATATCCAGTTCACGAATATAGTTGATAAGGTTCTTCCAGCCGGAATAAAAACCGAATCCCCCTTTGGTCATCTCTTCGATGGCCTCGTTCTTGCTCCAGCCCTGCACAGCTACGCGATAAATAGCGCACATTGTTCCCGTGCGGTCGGCCCCGCGTTGGCAGTGCACGAATGCCGGCGTACGCTTTTCATCGGTAACAATTTTCAAAAAACGCTCCACCTCTTTATCCTCCGCGTGCCAGGTCTTCATAAAAATATGCTCATAGGATAATCCCGTATCTCCAATCTCATCCCGGTCCGAATGGAACGACCTCAGGTTGACGATGGTTTTGACACCAAGTTCCTTCAACTGCTGCATTCCCTCTCTGGTTGGTTGAGCCCCGCGGTACAACTGTTTCGAGACCTTATGAAAATTCTCCACGCCAGGAAGTTCCAGACGCTGCGCCCACTCCCTGTTTGTTAAAAGTGCGGCTTTGGTGTCTCGCTCGTTACTTACTAATAGCGAAAGAATCTCCTGACCGTATGTTTGCGCAAGATACACAGCCGCGCAAATCGCTACCGCACCGGCTAAAAAAACCACGGTGTAACGTGACCTTACAGGTTTTGTCTTTCCATTTCCTTCGCTTGATATCTGTTTATCATTTGCCATTTCCAGATCTCAAAATTCAGAAAGCCTTCACAGTCTTTTATAGTAATCCACGCCGGAGCATCTGGCAAGCTATTAATACCGGCATTCGATCCGGATTTGTTTGCCTCGGATGTCGCTGTGAATAATCTTTTTTTGCTTTACCATAGTTCACAGCCGGAAAATCCCAATAAATTATAAAATTTGTGGGTTTTTTGCTTGACATGAATCGCCAATTGTACCTAAGATGACAACATACTCAATTGGAGGACATGAAAAAGAACAAGGAATTACATTTCAAAATAGGAATTTCCTTGAACTCAGAGGCTCGTTTTAGGCTTGCATCCTTATGGCCTGAGACAATAGGATATATTGAGGGAAGGAGGTTTGTGACAGAACTCGGATCAGATCTGTGAAATTAATAAAAACTAATGGCACACTACAGGTGCATTGTGGAGTATTAATAGGTTTTTTGAAAGGGTGAAAAAATGAAAAACAAAATGTTAGCAACGGTATTACTTTATACGCTTCTCATATCTGGCTCAGCTTTGGCAGAACTGATTGGTATAGACATCGGCCCTACTTGGCCGCCAAATCCAGCGGGAACCTTGACAATCATTACTCCGGGCAGCGATTACGACGTCGATGCCGCCGGCAGGGATATTTGGGATGTTGCGGATTCGTTCTATTATGCCTACGAACCGGTTCTTGTTACCGGCGATTTCGAGGCGATCGTTCGGATCGATAGCCTTACATGGCTTGTCGATCCACTGAATGTGCATGGATGGGCCAAGGCTGGCATCATGGCCCGTGCCAACCTTACGGATGACTCGGCCCAGGCCTTTGCCTGCCGCTCGGGCCATTACGGTGTCTGCCTGCAGGCAAGACAGGTAGAGGGCAGATTTTCTCTAAACAAGCGTTTTCCAAGCGGCGACGTATTCGGCTCGCCAATATGGATCAAACTCGCCCGCAAGGGCAATGTATTCGCTGCATGGTACGCACAAGACGTATCAGGCTCACCCGGTCCTTGGCAGGACCCAAACACGGTAGTTGTCGCGATGCCCGCCTCGGTATTTCTGGGTTTGGCGACAAGCTCGCATTGGAATACGCCCCCCAATAATCTGGCGACAGCCATATACAGACAATTTTCTGTCGGCCCATTGACCGATTTTCCATCGCTACCTAATTTTGGTCCCTTCCCCGGCCCCGAGGGAGAAGGCGACTGCATGGGCATTCGTGAAGTAATCGACAATGGAAATATCAACAGCCAGGATGATTGCAACGATTCGCTCACTTCACTTACCGGCACCTTCGTTGATTATGCTGCCCAGGCATTGAATATCCAGGACAGCGGTCCGAATGGGCATTTCGGCAACGACGATGTCTTCGGCGTCGTTACCGCTGGTCACCGTGCTTATGGCAGCACCAACCACATCTCTTTAGTCGCCAAAGGTGCCATCGAAATCCCGGCCGACGGCTACTATACCTTCTGCCTAACTACTGACGATGGCGTTACACTCCAGTTCCCGGGACGCAACTTTACCGGGATCTACGGCGGCGGCGAAATCGTGCCGTTTGCCAACGGCAACGCACTCAGATTCTGGGGCAACCGCCCAGTTAGAGATACTCTGGGAAGCATTCATCTACCTGCCGGACACCACCCGTTCGTGTTGACATATCACGAACAGGGGGATAAAGCAGCGGTGGAATTCTCCGCCGCACCGGGCATCAGGACATACTTTGATGATGATTTCCTTCTGGTAGGCAGTCAGGACAAGGTCTCAGCAAAACCTCCCGTCCTCAAACCGCCCGAAATCAACTATGGGGCAGGCTGGCCAGTCACTATGGTCTATCAGCCACACACCGCCGGGACCAACAACAGCGATGAACTGGACTCCGCAATTGCAAATGTTCAGGCCGCATGGGGAAACTCACTGCCGGGCCCGAATGTCGTCAACGCAACCGCGAAATGGCTGAATTATGAGGATCCACAGGCTGGCGGAGGCGGCAAAGACTTCCCACAGTTACCGTTTCCCGGCTCTCAGGAAGGCTTTAATAACAACCACTTCGCAATGGGTGCAGGAACTAAAACACCAACCAGATTATTCGCTATACGAGACGGCTTCAACGGAACCTACGTGATTGATATTGCTACAGGGATCCCGACTCTGATTGGCCCCAGTGCTGTTACAGGTGGTACCTGTGGCTTGGCTCACTCTGGCGGCTCGGTGCTTTATGGATCAATTCCGTTTGGTATGTCCATTATTCAAACCGACGGCAGCGGTGCAAGCGTAAGGGGCAGCCAGGGTATGGAAGGTATGGCCTATGACGTTGCCACGGACACACTATACGCGGCCATCAATACCCAGTTCTTCACCGTCGATACTGTCACAGGCAATCGCCTGATAACTCTGCCGAATTGGCCGGATGACTGTGAGGGCCTCGCTTTCGTGCCCTCCGTTGGCACTAAAGGCTCTGTCTATGGCATAAGCTTCAATGGTCGGCTATACAGCTACGATGTGGCATTAGGGATGTTTTCACTGGTCGGAGACACCCTCCTGGGCACAGCCAGCGACAGCAGCGGCTTGGCCTATGCACCGGGTCTTGATGTTCTGTTCCACATCACCAGGAACACCGGCGACCTTTACACAATTGACAAAAACACCGCCGCTGCTACATGGATTGCCAACACAGGCTTTGGCGGCAGCACCGGATTTTCAGGTCTTGCCTATGATCCCGGGCCAATAACCTCGAACACTATAATGACCATCTATGACCAGGGATATACACTTACCGACCAATTCGATTATTGGGAGGATCAGACCAGCCATTCCTATGCAGCCACTGGCCTATGTTATCAGGGAGCTTATGTTTGTGATGGTGATAATTCACTTCGCATCACTGGCGGCATGGCTGGTACTGGCTATGCAAGGATTATTGTCAAAGTCACGCCAGGTACTGATGAGATTAAGCTGCGTTATAAGGTTCCCTGGGTTAATAGTCCTTCGGATAATACCTTATATATAGATGGTGTCGATAAAGGATCAATTTCTAACAATGGTTGTAATTGGCAGGAAATAATAATACCGGGTGTTTCCGCCCATACGGCCGATGGAGAAGTTGAAATAAAAATAGCTGATGAAGCCTTGGGTTTACAGGGTGATGTACAAATTACGTATATTGAGGTCTATTCGCTGGATCCGGGTTTATACACATTCCTGATCCACGGTGATGACAGCTCCCAGTTCCGTATCCTCGATTTGGCCGGTGGTGATCCGCTCGACTGGGAAATCAACGATTACGAGATGACTGGAGGCAACGAGATTGTAAGACTTCCCGACGGCTCCGGTTTCAGGTTCCATGGCTGTTGTGCCGATGCAAAGGGAACAATCCGCCTGGCACCCGGTGATTATGAAGTTCAGGTGATGTTCAACGAAAGGAGTGGCTATGCCTATTATGGTCTTTGGTCCAGTCTTTGCGGCAGTCAGATATTCCTGCTCGGCGACACAACAGTCGTGCCCGCTGAACCGGAGATCAACGCCTTGAATCTGGTCTGTCCCTATAGGCTCCTCGGCGATACAAATCACGATTGCAGGATTAACTTTCTGGACATCGCCATAGCTGCGATGAACTGGCTCATTGATTGTACTATGGACCCATCTGATCCGGCCTGCATACATAAATAGAAAATAATAACGCATTGGAAAAAGGCCGCAAGTCACGTTTCTTTGAGACTTGCGGCCTTTTATTCACTTTTTATTTGTGTAATCAAAAACGCATCTTTTTGAGAGCAGCTTTTGATAGCAGTATAATCTGTTTACCGATGCTTTTGCAAACATGCAGCAGCGAAAAACTCAGAGGAACCGGCTCAGACAACTCGAAGTCCATACAAATATTTTCCGAAAAATCGTCACCTACAGTTTTGATATCGTCATCGTCCGGATAGGTCGGCCCCATTTGCCTTACCGTTTTGATAATCGGCAGGTCCTCCGGCTTGATATTGACCAATTTACAGCAGATAGTTTCCAGAGATATCGGCTCTGTTCCCCCGATTATCCAGCCCAACTCTCTGGTTCTGCCACGGATTGGCCCTGCCCCATCCATCGCGATCACCCCATCGATTATCGTCAAAGCAGGTTTCAGATACTCGAATATATCCATTAGCAATTCGCAAAAATCGCGTTCCCTTTTACCTTTTGTAAAGTGCCAAAGGGCCTTCCGCTTCCCGGCCACACAACCGAACATATTCTTGACCGCGAATGTCGCCACCATTTGCTGGTGTGTTTTGAACTTCGGTAGATTTATAATGACGTCCGCATCGAGCGCAACCGAACTTATACCAACCTTGGTATTGTCTCGTCCAACTCGGCACCATCTCGGACTATCAAGCTGTTTTACCGGAACAGATAATTTTCTCAATGGTTCCTCTAATTTTAGTGCCTTCACACATCCGAACACATTGTTCCAGGCAGGTGAATCGCCGACAAAAGGCCTTGCTCCGAAATCTTTCAAAAGACGCGCGACAGCAATTATTACAGCCGGATGTGTTTGGGTGGCATATCGTCGTGACCTCGGGGCGATAAGATTCGGCTTCAGTAACACACTGTCACCTGACTTTACAAATGTTTCCAGCCCGCCTAAGAGTTCGAACTGGGTTGCTATCGCTTTGGCGATTTCCGTTTCATTGTAATCGGAACATCGACTCAACGTCACTGTTTGATTGGGCATTTACGGACCTGTTAGTTTATACCGGTGCAGACTAATAAAAATAATCTTAAGGCCGGTTTATGTTCGGGCATCTTACGTTCAAATTCACTAAAGAAAAGGCTGCCTTCCGGTTTGCTGAAGAACAACCCGCCAAGAGTTGTCAGGCTGTCGTTGTATTTTTCAGGACCAACCAGAACAAAGTCACCTGGGCTCATTTTCAAACTAAAACCCGTGGCCGCAAAAAGGATGTCCTCCTGATTTTCACGCCTCGACAAAGGCGGCAGGAAACCTCGTCTCAATGGTGAATATATCGGCAGAACGTTCACGGCGCATGCATCTCTTGAACCGGCGATTTTTTCAGCCCGTATCCGAAGGCCGAATTGTCCCGGTTCGAACTTTGCTTTGTTCATTGAGCGTTTTTCTGAGAAATAAAAGATGGATTTTTCCTTCTTTAGTACGGCGACCGAAATATCGTTGAACCGACCGTCAGGCAGCAATAACGAAACTCTACCGACTTGCATCCCGTCGGCCGAACGCAGTAAATCCGCGATTCTGCGCCACATCGGGATTTGCCCGAAACCGACCAGAAATGAGTTGCCGCTGAATGCTTCGAAATTGTTAAACTGCAGCGGTTCAGAATAAACCAATGGCCAGATTTCTTCCAGAGTGCCGATGTTATCAGAAGGGATTTCATAAATATGAACGTTAAAATTTATAGTCTGTAGCTGTTGTCCGTTTACCTGCTCATTTCCCTCAGACGAAACTAAATCCGTGATTTTGACACGCTCCCATATCGGTTCCTCCGCCTCGCTTCTGCAGCCTGTCAGCGCCAAAGCCAAACCGGATAAAATCGCGATTTGAAAAATGCGAATCATAAGCATAAATTAGCGTTTGTAAACGTAGCTGTCAACAAATGGACATATATTCTCTTACACTACTCCGCACGCCTTTGCCGCTTCGTAATTGAAATTCACCTCAAATTACTATTTATCGGGACCTCGGTTTGAGATGATATTGAAAAAAACGATTAAGGAGGTGGCGGCATACCCGTGGAGAACATCCACTCTTCACCGGCTGTTTTGCCCCACCCATTGACCGAATCTATCCGCCAATAGAACTTGGTGCTGTAAGCCAATGTGCCTGGGTCGAATGTCGTTGCAGTCTGGTTGCGTATGAAAGGCGGAGGACTGCTCGTTCCGAAGTAAACATCATAAGATATAGCCCCTTCCCCGGCCGTCCAGCTCAAATCTGCATTCTTGTCGATGTTCATTGCCCCATGAACGGGATTCGGATTACTCGACGGTGCAGGCAGGGGGGGTATAGCCGTAGCTGAAAGCCAGTTTTCGACTATAACAGCCAGGTCCTTACTATTTATTACATCATCACCGGCAGGCGGTGGCGCAACGTCAACTGATGATTCATCACCGGACCAATACTGCCCGAGGATACATACATCTTTGAAGTCAATCTTGCCGTCCCTGTTGAAATCGTGATCAGGAAGGCCGCTATAATTCATACAGCAGATATGCCCATTAAGGTCAAATCCCGGGTATGCGGTTGTACCCTCGTAATATTGACCGTGAGGATACACATCTTGATTTACACGCCAGATGTTCATACCACTACCACGTATGACCTGCAGCATATACGTCTGTCCGGGGACCACAGGGCAATCATTCACTCCCCAGAATCCCTCCCAGCCAAAGGGCCAGCGATACGGATCCCAGACAGAGGGCCAGCGATACGGAACTACTATATTTGGTCCGACAGGCTCCAGGCCGGGGTATGTAACAATCTGAAGATTCCAATCAAGCAAGTCGTTACCGCCTATTACGCCATGCACGCGGGCGGCGACCACGCGGTCGCCGGTCGCTACAAAGGTTTGCCCAAAATAAGAATTCGCGCTCTGCCAGTTGCCCAGACCGGATTGGTCGGACCAGTAATCAGTATAGTCAACTCCGCTATAGGCAAGACTCTTTGTATAAGGTGCGTCATTGTCCTGAGGGGTATCTCGATAATTCCAGGTGCCATTCATTTCAAGGTCAAATTCACCGGGATTAGATACATCGGTTTTATAGAGAAAACCTACCTCGAAAGAGTAATGTCCCCAGCACTCAGGCCGGTGCGTGGTCATCAAAAGAACGGATTCGCTTGTTGCCCCATGTCCATCCACACATTTCAAATCATAATCATTATCCCATATCGGTATTTCGGCGCGCCCGTCTATGTCCGTCGCACCCATCAGAACATCCCAGGTCGTATATAAATCGATATTGGGCATCGGAATGCCATCTTCGTTCCACACCCAGACTCTGCACACATGCCCGCCGACACAACCTGTACCGGAAACATTTTCCCACGCCGACTGCTGGCGCTGGAAGGCCACAACAAAGTGGCCCGCACCATAGGATAGGCTTGGAAAGGTGAAAATTAACAATATAGCTCCAACAACGGTAACTTTCGCTATGTCCCTCATTGCAGCCTTATTTACATCCTGCATAGCTGACCCACTCCTAAGAGGTATTCAATTGTTGTGTACCATTTATAATTACTAACCGCCGCAGTCAGGCTTTACTACTAAATATAATACCAAATTTAACTCCCCCGTTCAATAACCTCACAGAAAAATCTCGGGATTAACCGGGAAATTGTTGTTAAAGGCAGATAAGGATGCAAACCAATCACATGTCCTCCAATATCGAGTAAGCTTATAATAATCCGTTTATGGAGGTGGGGGCGAAATCGTGTAGAATATCCACTCTTCGCCGATCGTTTTGCCCCAATCATTGGCCGAATCGATCCGCCAGTAGTGCTTGGCACCTGCATCCATTGTACCCGGCTCGAATGTCGTAGTAGTCTGATTGCCTTGGAATGTCCCCGGGCCGGTCGTAGTGCCAAGGTAAACATCGTACGATGTAGCGTCGGCACCGGCCGTCCAGCTTAAATCAGAATTCAAATTGATCCCTGTAGCGCCGTTCGTGGGATTCGGATTATGCGTCTGACCTGGTTGTGGTGGCTTAATATTGCCCAGCCAGTTCCCCACAAATGCACAAAGGTCCACTATGGTGACAGAACCGTCCCTTGTAATATCCGCCCACCGGCACCATCCGTTCGTACTATTGCACCCGGTATCCTGCCAGCGCGATGCAAACCACGAAGAATCAGCGAAGTCCACATCGTCATCGCCGTCAAGGTCGCTGTCCCAGGAGCAGACCTGTCTGCCTATCTGCCCGAATGGTATCGCTTCAAANNTCAAGGTTCAGGCTCGATTCATCCACAAACTTCGGATCCGTGTCCTCCATATTATCAACAATTGTGTAGAACCCGAAACCGCCCGAGCCTCCCCACGATCCTTCATCCAGCCACTCACCGTTTTGCCAGCCGATGTTCCGCGCAATCACGTTACCCTTCGGTTCCTTTGCCTGATCATAACCTTCACCCATAATGGCCGCGAGAAGCGGATATGCAATATTCCACGGCGGCTGCGTGTAGTTATACTTTTCAATCTTCTCCAGAAGGTTCCAACTGTCACCGGGTATTTCGTTGACTTTCACGACGCCGCGGCGGTCCGTAAAGTGAGCCGCTCCGCACTTGGCGATAACGTTATTCTCAATCATATTGTCGCGCCCGCCGCCGCACATAATTGCACGCCCCGAAACCTCGTAGAAAACATTACCGAAAACCCTGTGACTGCTTGAACAATCATCAAGATAAACCGCATGAACATTATGGCTGCCCGGCTGTTCCGTCGATATATGGTGGAAAAAGTTATGCCGGATAATATTGCCCCTGCTCCCCCAGTCCCGCCCCGTGTATATCGAACCGGAGTCGTTGGTTTCTTTACAGACGTTGTGTATCCGGTTGTATTCGATGAGGTTCTCATTCCGCCCGGTCAGAATCGCACTGTGCGGACCGTCGTGCATCCGGTTATGCGATACAACGGCGCCGACCGCGGAGATATGAACGGCAGGGCGGTAGGTTCGACACCATCGGCCGAAATGATGAATGTGACAGTTATGCACTCCGTTCCCACAGGGCGTAAGACTATACCGGTCACCTCCGCTGAGCACGATGCCTTTGTTCCCCAGCCCATAGACCTCACAGCATATCACTCTATTATTCTTGCCGGATACATTTATACCGTCCGTTCCCCCGTTGCGAACCACACAGTTGCTAATCAGGTTATGCTCCCCGCCGTCGACCCTGACCAGCGTTGTCCACCCAAGTTCGAAAATAAGCCGGTTTAGTCTAACATAAGAAGCACCGTCGAGTTCAATCAACGGCTCAGCCAAAGTCGAAACAGCGATGCGCCCGTTCTCCAGTGGCTCCGGCGGCCAGAAATAAAGTATCCCACTGCTCCGATTCAGGTACCATTCACCCGGCGTATCAATCTCTTCCAAAAGGTTCAAAGCATACCAGGATGCTCCGACCTTGATTCCATACTGAGGATAGTAATCCAGCGTAACAGTCGCAGCGACCGTATCAATCGTTCCCGTCGAGTAAAGCTCCGCCCAGCCATAGTACCAGTATCCGAAGAAAAGAGGCTCCTCAGCAAGCGACCACCGCTCAGGCCGCGTCCCGTTGTATGTAAATTGTTTACCGTACCTATCGTTCGGCACGGATACGACATTCTCAAAGCCCTCGTTCGGCCACCGTGCCAATTGCATAGCTTCATCACTGAAGAACAACTCCATCGCCGCGTCACCGCCTTTACCGAAACCACGATTCCGCAAAATCCCGTAATCCGTAATACCGTGCGCCCCAAGGTCTGCCTGCATGACGTTCCCGCGGGCTGCGGCATCAAGCCTGCCCCAGACTTCCGACGCCGCCGTCACCAGCGTAAACCATCCCGCCTGTAGCTGCTTTCCCCCGACTATCCGCACTTCCTCGCCGGGATAGGCTCGATACACGATTGGTTTACCTTCTTCTCCCGAATCTATCGCTGAGAGTGTAAAAGTGTTTGACCGCTCATAGAGCCCTCCCCGAATCCACACCGTCACGCCACCCTCCGGTAATCCGCTGCTGCTTACTACACGTATCGCATCCCTTGCTCGCTCTAATGTCTGGAACGGTTCAGACTTCGTTCCGGGATTCACATCGTTACCGTTGACCACGTCCACATAGAAATCCGCCGCGGTAGCACCGCCAACAAACAAACAAATCAACAAGGCACAAAATGTAATTCTACACATCTATCCGACAACCTCATAGTGTGGCTCAATCCTTCGATTTCTTCGCCGCTCCTCTGCCTTTTTTACAATACCAAATATTTCCTGAAATTGCAACTGCTTTCGCCCTGTCTAATATCATTGTGACGGAACTATAATTGCTTCTAAATCCGCAAAAATACATTGCCCAAGCATCATCTGTTCGATTTGAAATGCAGAATTTATCGAAAATCTCTTGCATCAACTCAGGCAATTCTGTTATAATTATTCAGACAAGCACCGCGGCGGATTACATCGAATTTAAGTCGGAAATGTCGGTTTGGAAAAACCTTCAAGACAGTAGGAGAAACGCCATGCACGAACGAAAGGGATTTACCTTAATAGAGCTTTGGGTGGTGATTGGCTTGATGAGATTTGATTTGGTTATTGGAGTTAGATATTTTGATTATTAGGAGGATTGACAATCTGACCGTAGGACAGCCAAATAATTCTGGCCTTGTTCTGTAAGGAAAAGAGTTGTAAATGACCAAAGCACATATAATCACAAAAGCCTCATTGATTGCAGTTGGGATTTACGTCGTATCATTTATCCTCGGTGGTTTTCATCGTTTTGTAAGATACTTAGTTATTGGTTTGAATACGGAATTATGGCACCGTGTACTCAACTATTCTCTAATTTTAATATTCGGGTTACTTGCCTACCAGTTGTTCGTAAAGGCTGACAAGTGGGCTCTCAGAATTATAGACAAAGGAACAGTAAAGACTAAAGACAACATTGCAGAGTTTGCTTTCTCAATTTACCGAATCACTGTTTTCTTTTGTGGTGTTTTTTTGGTCTTCTTCGCGATTCCAACCATCGAGCCGTATATTCGTAGTCACCTTGAACCAGAAAGAGTATATGGCAATGGACTGACCATCTCTGCCCTGATCCGATGGGTTTTGGGTTTTTATTTAATATTTGGGGGCTCTGCCTTTGTTCACTGGCAGGGGCATAAAACTCTAAACTACATAAACATACATATGGATAGTATCCAATCAAATTTTGTCGAAGAAATTTGTGGAAAGGACATGAACATGAATAAAATGCAAACATTTGCTAAAATAGCACTCGCCATAATGGGATTGTTCGTCATTATCGAAATAACAAAATCCATTCTCAACTCTTTACCACTAATCGGCGCAGCAGATTCTCTTTACGTCACAATCATGAGTTGCATATCAATTATCAGCCTTGTGGTCCTGATAATCGTAGTAATTCACCAGTTGTTCATCAGAAGTGATAAATGGGCTTCTAAAATCGTAAGTTATTCTGAGAAGAATCAATCCCGGATAAGTCCGGATTGGCTGCCCACGACGTTCCGCTTGGTTTCTGTGATTGCTGGTATTCTTTTTCTATACTGGACATTACCATCATTCTTGAGTCTGATAAGCTCCGCCGTAATTGGCCTTAGTCCTGAACTGAAAACAAAGTTCTATCCCGGATCAGCTGTATCATATTTCTACCCTCGGTTTGTATCTTTTGCATTGAGACTTGCTTTAACAGTTTATTTTCTTTGTGGCGCCCCTCAATTAACTCGCTGGCACGTAAGAAAGGCTCTCGAATACTACGAGCCACCAACCACTAAGGCATAGAAACGCAAACTGGCCGGATTGGATGAGAAAGTTTAAAGATTACTAAACACTCACCTCACAAAAAAATATCCAGCATCGTATATCAAGTATCGAGCATCGAGCACCGAGAATCGAGTATTCTCCATTTTTATTGACCTATTATTTCATTTCCAATATGATGACCACCTAAAACCGGAAATTACGATTTTAGGAGACAAAAGGAATGAAAATCAGCAAACGAGCACAGGCCGTTCCGCCTTCGGCTACCCTCGCCGTTTCGGCGCGGGCACAGGAATTAAAAGATCAGGGCATGGATGTAATTGGATTCGGTGCAGGCGCACCGGATTTTGACACTCCCGACTATATCAAAGAAGCTGCAATAGATGCACTCAAGGCGGGCAAAACAAAATACACGGCCGCAGCGGGAATAATCGAACTCAAAACCGCCATCGCCGACAAGCTAAAAAAGGAAAATGGTCTCGAATACACTCCCGACCAGATTATTGTTAACATCGGCGGCAAACACTCTGTCTACGAAGCCATGCAGGCCATACTCGACCCCGGCGACGAGGTCGTTCTCCCAACACCGTACTGGGTAACATATCCCGAGGCAATAAAGTTGACCGGTGCCGTTCCTAAAGTTATCCAAACCCAGAAAGAAAACGGCTATAAAATCACGCCGTCTCAGCTAAAAGATGCTATAACCGACAAAACTGCTTTGCTACTGATCAATTCCCCCAATAATCCCGGCGGCTTTACATATACGCCGGATGAACTCAAGGCCATAGCTGGCGTTCTCGAAGGTACCAACGTCTGCGTTATGTCAGACGA
>JABAHP010000218.1_pt3 | contig 21757 bp, 16 predicted proteins | sample 7062081 | NCBI WGS metagenome assembly JABAHP01 (sample SAMN14534357, study PRJNA622989) | marine sediment metagenome | biome: marine biome [ENVO:00000428]; feature: marine pelagic biome [ENVO:01000023]; material: deep marine sediment [ENVO:00002113] | place: India: Gulf of Kutch | collected...
CTACACCGAGAGACTGCAGGCCTTTCAGCATCGCGATGCCACAACGGATTCGAATATCGCCTCGGGCTACTGGCTTTATTCCAAATTCGAGGAATTCGGATATGATTCAGTCGTATTAGATACTTTTGTCGCCTCGATATTCAACCTGGCGGATACCTGCTTCAATGTTGTCGCCTATAAGGTCGGCAGCCTTCTACCCGAACATCATGTGATTATAGGGGCACACAGGGACGCAGTCCCGTTGTCTCCCGGCGCAGATGATAACGGTTCCGGCAGCGCCGCAGTACTAGAAATTGCCAGGGTTTTGAAGGATGTCGATACGTATTGTACATTTGTCTTTGCGCTCTTTGACGCGGAAGAAAACGGCCTGATCGGATCATACGCCTATGCCAACGAGGCCGCGGCTGCCGGCGACAGCATAATTTTCATGCTCAACATGGATATGATTGCGGACAAGGAAAACAGGAATAAGGCCTACGTTTTCCATGGATCGGACGACAGCTATGCCAATCTATGGGCCAGCCTGGCCGATTCCCTGGTGTCGATCACCACCACCTTCCAGGGAGCCTCGGGAAATTCCGACCACTATCCCTTTCTTCAAAACGGTTATCCGGCGATCTTCTCACACGAATATGAATTCTCATCGGTCTACCACTCTCCCCAGGACAGCACAACATATATGAGTTTTACATACATGTGGAGCATGGTCAAGGCCAGCCTGGCAACGGCCTATGTTGCGGGACAAAGCTACTCTCCCTTTGCGATTGCCTTCGACTATCCCAATGGCATTCCGGTTTTCCTCGAACCGGGCGGCAGTGCAACCTTCCAGGTCGAAATAGAGGGCATCACCGGTGGAGTGGTTGTACCGGGCTCGGCTCAATTGCATTACGCTATCGGAGTTGGGGGATATACCAGCGTACCGATGACAGAGATTTCTCCGGGCCTGTATGAAGGGACATTTCCGGAATTGCCCTGCTTTGGGAGAATAAATTTCTTTGTCAGCGCAGAGGAACAGGTAAATGGTGTCTTTTATGATACCGATCCCTCCGATCCCCATCAGGCGGTGGTAATTGAGGAACAGGCCGATATTTATCAGGATGACTTTGAGCTGGACAACGGCTGGACGGTTTACGGTGACGCAGAGGAAGGCACATGGGAGCGAGGAATTCCAATAGGTGGCGGTGACCGGGGTGACCCGCCCACTGATTATGATGGCTCCGGAAATTGCTATCTGACCTTCAATCAAGACGGCAATTCGGATGTCGATTTCGGCACAACCAACCTCGTTTCCCCTACTTTTGATCTCTCCAGCGGCAATGGCGAGGTGTCCTATGCGAGATGGTACTCCAACTACCTCGGTTATACGCAGGATGATGTAATGAATGTTTATATTTCCAATGATGACGGTTCAAGCTGGACTGTGGTAGAGACCATTGGACCGACAGGTCCCGGCACAGCTGGAGGATGGATTACGCATTCATTCTGGGTGCGGGATTACCTGGATGGAACGGCTCAGATGAAATTGCGCTTTGAAGTCTCCGATCTTTATATGTCCTCCACTGTCGAAGCGGGCATCGATTCGGTTCATGTCACCGCTTTGATCTGTGAATCCGGTTATTTATGCGGTGATGCCAACAATGACCTGACCGTTAATGTCAGCGATGCCGTTCATATAATAAATTATGTTTTCGTCGGGGGAACGGCTCCCGACCCGCTCTTTGTGGGTGATACCAATTGTGACGGCTCTGTGAATGTCTCCGATGGCGTGTATATTATTAATTACATATTCGTGGGCGGCAATCAGCCCTGCGATCTTGATGGAGACGGTTTCCCGGGCTGTTAAAACATTCAGGCTAAAACGAAATTGTACCGCCGGCATGCGATTCGATCTGCCGGCGGTATTTTTATCGACCATCATATCCCGGCATCAAAAAATGCTTGTCATATTCCGCGCTATAAATTACATATAGGGAACGCCTGTTAACAGCAGCCCGTGAAAAGACGAAAGGCTTTGAAGGTTGAAAGAAATTCCCTCAACGAACGGCAAAGAAGACTTCCAGCCATATATAACTGACGGCCGCGGAGTACCTGAGTTTACGATCAAGGCTATCATAGTCGGCGCTTTCTTCGGAATTCTTTTCGGCGCTGCCAATGCCTATCTGGGCCTCCTGGTGGGCATAACCGTTTCAACATCCATTCCGGTGGCGGTCATGTCGGTCGGACTTTTTCGTGCTATTCAAAAAATATCTGGCGGACGCGCCAGCATCCTCGAAAGCAATATCGCCCAGACAACCGGTTCGGCCAGTTCCTCGCTGGCATCGGGAGTGATTTTCACAATTCCCGCCTTGTATCTCTGGGGATTTGATCCAAGTCTGTGGCAGATGGCGGGGCTGGCGCTCGCAGGCGGCCTTTTGGGAATACTCTTCATGATTCCATTACGGAGATTCCTTATCAAGGAAGAGCATGGACGGCTTCCATATCCCGAGGGCACCGCCTGTGCCAAGGTCCTGATATCCAGCGACAAGAAAGGCGCCAGCGCCAAAAACGTATTTATAGGTCTGGGGATAGGCTTAGTCTACAAATTTGTTACCGGCATGCTTTATCTCTGGAAGGAAAAAGTCGCAGTCAATCTGCCTTTTATAAATAAGGCACAGCTGGGCCTGAATGCCACCCCGGCGCTTCTTGGGGTGGGTTACATTCTCGGTTTCAGGATAAGCACGATCATGGTAGCCGGCGGGCTGATTTCGTGGCTCTTTTTGATTCCAGTGTTCGGATATTATGGCGATCAATGGGCGGGCTCACTCTTTCCGGCCAGCGACACATTGATCAGCACAATGGATCCCTCCACAATATGGAACAACTATATCCGTTATATAGGCGCCGGAGCTGTTGCCTTCGGCGGAATCATTACTATCATAAGATCGATACCGACCATGATCCGATCCTTCAAAATCGGCGTGGAGCAGATAAGAACTCGTCTTGAAAAAAATAAGAATGATGAAGAAGAAGATACGGCAAGAGTTGACCGGGACCTTTCTTTAAAATATGTCCTCATAGGAGTCGTTTTAATAGTGTTGGCGATCCTTTTGATCCCCAAGCTCCTCGGTCACGGCACAACATTCAGCATGCGCCTGATCGCCGCACCGGGAATTGCAATCTTCGCCTTCTTTTTTGTTACAGTATCTTCCAGAATTGTAGGTCTGATCGGCGTATCCTCTAATCCTACCTCCGGTATGACAATCGTCACGCTTCTGGCTATCAGTATGATCTTCGTCGGCCTGGGATGGACAGATATCGCCAGCAAGGCGGCGGTGCTGACAGTGGGCACGGTAGTGGCGGTAGCGGCCTCTATTGCGGGAGATACCTCTCAGGATTTGAAGACAGGTTTCTTAGTAGGAGCCACGCCCAACCGGCAGCAGATAAGCGAATTGATTGGAGCGGCCAGCTCCGCCCTGGCAGTTTGTTTTGCAATCACCATCCTTGCCAAGACCTATACTTTCGGCTCGGAACAGCTTCCAGCGCCGCAGGCTCTTTTGATGAAAACAATCATCGAGGGAGTACTGGAAACCGGCATCCCCTGGGGCCTGGTTTTAATAGGTGTGGGTTTCGGAGTGCTGGCGGAGCTTGCGAGGATTCCCTCGCTACCCTTTGCTGTCGGGATATATCTTCCGGTCTCGACCATGACCCCGATCTTCTTCGGCGGAGCAATCAGAAAATATGTCGAATCGCGTCAGAAGCATGATGCCGCTGAGAGAGTCAGACGCCGTGAGGCGGGTGTGCTCTTCGGATCGGGATTGATAGGCGGTCAGGGATTCGCCTCGGTGATCATAGCCTTCTACGCATTTTATGCCGGCGCGCCCAAAGGTCTGGGTTTCGAATGGGGGACGCCATGGGGAGACCTGGTATCATTTGCGATTTTCCTGATTCTGGGATATATTCTTTTCAGGCGCACCAAATCCAATTGAGATATTATGCAATTCCGTAATTCAATAATAGATTTGTTTTGGCAGAATAAATGGAGGTCATAGAATCAATGCTAACTCTAAAATCATTAAATCCATTCCAAAAACCAAAATGGACCCTTATCCTGATTTCGGTTGGGTTTCTTATGGTCATGTTCTCATCCCTTGCCTTATCTCGCGGAATGACGGTGGAGGATGTGGCGAACCTGCAATATGCCTATGAGACAGCTATATCACCCGACGGGCAGCTCATCGCCTACACTTTGATTGTCCGGCCCAATCCTTTTGTCGAGGGGGACGGCGAGGCTGATCGGCATCTTTATGTAACCGGTCTGGACGGGAACTCACGCCCGTATATCACCGGAGATGTAAGAATAAAAAATATTGCCTTTACTCCCGATGGCCAGTACATCACTTATATCGCCGAGCGAAAAAATGATAACGGCGATAAAGACAAGCATGATGCCCTATATAAAATCCCGATCGCAGGAGGGGAATCACAGAAGATAATTGAATTTGCCACGGATATTAAGGATTATAACTGGTCGCCTGATGGGCGCCAAATTGCTTTTCTCGCCAAGGATTCTCTTCCAGATGAAAAAGAAGAACTCGAGGAAAAAGGTTTCGACCAGGAAATCTATGAAGAGGGCTGGAAACATGTCAGAATCTGGATTCTGGATACTGATGATCCCGAGTCCAAACCCAGGAAACTTGAGCTTCCCGGCACAGCTTCGAGCATAACCTGGAGTCCTGATGGAAATACTCTGGCTATGGCCCTGGCGCCGACTCCGCTCATCGATGATACCTACATGTACAGGCGTGTAACGACAGTCGATGTGGAGACCGGCGGCATAATATATAAGTTCGATAATCCCGGCAAATTAGGAGATATAGTCTGGAGTCCGGACAGCAGGCGCCTGGCAATTATAAGCGCCAACGATATAAATGATCCCAAAGAGGGCGAAATCTACATGCTCGATGCAAAAGGCAGCGAGCTGCAGCCGATACTCACCGATATCGACGGACACGTCAGGGACATCTTTTGGGCTGACAATCAGACTATCCTCTATCTTGAACATGAAAATGTTCATTCAATAATCGGTACAATCAATACCAGGGGTACTGTGCAGAAAATACTTGTCTCCGAGCCACGACCGGTTTTTGATGACCTCAAACTCTCGACCAACAATAAGGATGTTGTTCTTCTCGGAGAATCACCGACATATCCCGGGGAAGTTTTCCATTACCGCATAAATGAGGACAATCCAAAACGGCTTACCAATATCAATCCATGGCTTGAGGAAATCGATTTCGGAAAGCAGGAAGTGATCAAGTATACAGCTCGTGATGGTCTTGAGTTATACGGCATTCTGATCCATCCTCTCGATGAGGTCGAGGGACAACGCTATCCTCTAATTATGTATGTGCACGGAGGACCGGAAGCGCATAATGTCGACGGCTGGCTGACATGGTATTCCGGACCGGGACAGGCGGGAGCAGCCAAAGGCTATCTGGTTTTCTATCCCAACTATCGCGGCAGCACCGGAAGAGGAGTGGATTTCTCGGAAATGGGCCAGGCCGATTACGCCGGCAAGGAATTCGATGATATAGTGGATGGTGTAAATCATCTTGTGGACATGGGATTGGCTGATAAAGACAAAGTTGGAGTAACCGGCGGATCGTATGGCGGCTATGCCACCGCCTGGTGTTCGACAGCCCTGACCGAGCATTTTGCGGCAGGCGTTATGAGAGTGGGAGTCTCTGATCTGGTCTCGAAATTCGGCACAACCGATATACCGATGGAAATGTATTATATCCACGCTCAGTTCTGGCCCTGGGAGAAATGGGATTGGTACCGCGAGAGAAGTCCGATCTACCATGCCGGCAAAGGCCGTACCCCGCTCCTGATTATGCATGGCGAAGATGATACACGAGTACATCCAAGCCAGTCTATGGAAATGTACCGTTTTCTTAAAACACATGGTGATGTCCCGGTGCGCTTGATATTTTATCAGGATGAAGGTCATGGAACAAGCAAAGCAGCGGCAAGATATGATACCAACTTGAGGCTCTTCCGCTGGATGGATCATTATCTCAAGGGACCGGCCGGTGATCCGCCTCCAATTGAAATTGATTATAGTGGTTTAAAACCGAGTGATGAATAAACTGAAACGGGGATCGGAATTGCTGATCCCCGTTTCTATTCAAATTATGCGGGAGACTCTTCCCTGCCCATTAGCTTGACATGCATAGGCGGAGCGCCGCCCTGCTTATCTTCACCCATATACAAAGTAACGTGCGGAAAGGGTATCTCGATACCCTTTTCATCGAAAGCCATCTTGAGCCTGCGGTTGAACTCACGCGCAACGCGCCATTGCTTTATCGGTTTGGTTTTGGTGCGGGCTTTTATGATTAAAGCCGAGTCTGCAAATTGATCCAGACCTAAAACTTCGAGCGGCTCCAGGATATCATCCTTGTAATTGTCATCGTTGCGGAGTTCCTCATCAACGGCCTTGGCAACTTCAATAACCTCATCGACATTTTCACGATAAGCCACCCCGATCTCGAATACATATTGCGAGAAATCCTTGGTCATATTGGTCACAATATCGATTGTACCATTGCGGATGAAATGAACGTTGCCGGAAAGATCGCGAAGGACTGTATTCTTCAGGCTTACTTTTTCCACAAGTCCTCCTTTGCCGCCAAGAATGACGACATCACCGACACGAATCTGGTCCTGTAACAGGATAAAGAATCCGCTGATCACATCCTGCACCAAGTATTGTGCGCCGAAACCGACAGCCACACCCACAATACCTGCGGCGGCAAGGATCGGCCCGATTTGAATTCCGAACTCACCCAGAATCATTATGACAGCAATAATGACCACCACGATGGCCAGCACGAACTGAATAATGCCGCTCAGAGTATCGGCGCGCTTTCTCATCTCAACACCGGCATCCTCATCCCTGAACTGGTCGAATATTTTTCTCGAAAAGACCTTAACGACTTTCAGGGCGATAATCATAAGAATCAATATGAGAATTATTTTCAAGCCGTGGTTGATCAGCCAGATCCTGACAATTTCCCACAATTCCTGCAAATCCATAATGCCTCCTTTATTTAATACTGCAACTAAATATTCATAACCGAATTATTTGATATCTGTTCACAGCCATTTTTTTCTGCGGAAGAAGAATAGAAGGCCGATGCCTATTATTAGCACAGCAATCCAGAAGAAAATGTACCCGTACCGTAGACTCAACTCCGGCATGTTGAAGGGGCTTGCAGAGGTGTCAAAATTCATACCGTAAACACCCGCCAAAAATCCGAGCGGAATGAAAATCGTTGCGATTATTGTCAGTACCTTCATCACCTGATTCATGCGGTTGCTGATGCTGGAGAGGTATATATCCAGCAATCCGGAGATCATGTCGCGGAATGTCTCCACGGTATCTATAACTTGAATTATATGCTCATACAAATCGCGCAGATAAGGCCTGGTGAAATCATGTATAAGCGCCGATTCGGCTCTATCCATACCCCCGGCCACCTCTCGAAGTGGCCAGATCGCTTTGCGAATGAAAACCATCTCCCGCTTCAGGTCATATATAGTCTCTAAATCCTCTCGCACGGGATTCGAAACCAATTCATCCTCCAGATCCTCAACAGTATCCCCTATATTCTCGAGAATGACGAAATAATTATCAACGATAGCATCAATTAAGGCGTATGCCAGATAATCCGAGCCCATAAATCTGACGCGGGGTTCGGTCCTGCGGATTCTTTCACGGACAGCCTCGAATACATCTCCCTCTTTCTCCTGAAAAGAAAGTACGTAATTCTTTCCGAATACAATACTGACCTGTTCGGATTCGATGCCGTCTTCCGATTTTTGGTAAAGCATCTTTAAAGTAACGAAGATATATTCGCCGTTGTCCTCCAGCTTGGGACGATGGCCGGTATTGGCAATATCTTCCTGAGTCAGAGCATGAATTCCAAAATGCTCTCCCAGTTTTTCAATGTTTTCGACCTCATGAATACCATTAATATTTATCCAGGTTATCGTTTGGGTTTCTTTATACCCAAAGCAGTCCTCGATTTTCTCAATCTTCTTCTCCTGTAATTCGGTGTCCGTATAATCGATGACCTCAATTGTCGCTTTTTCTATTTTTTGTTCGCCGACGAAAACTACCGATCCGGGCTTTAAGCCCTTCGCCTTTGAATGTTTTTTGATCAGACGGGTCATACTACCTGTACCTCGTTATGGATCTTTAATTCTGGTATCTACTTATCCTTTTTCTCCTCTTCTTTTCGCTTTAATATGGCAGCAACATTTTCACGCCTGTTCTCTATCCTCTCCAACAGCCCCTTCATGCTCTCCACATCAGTTTCAGGCCCGGCTTTATCGATACTCTCCCGGAGCTTTTCCATCTCAGCGCCCAAATTTTCATATGTTTCCCGCAGTTTTTCAATCGATTCGGCCTCGTCGGCCTTCTCAAAGACCAGTTTCTCCGGCTGAGGCATTGCCTCCGACACAGCCTGACCATCAGCCGGCATCGCCTCCGGAATCACTTTTGCGCCCTCTGGCACAGCCCTGGTATTCATATAGGTCGGGGATACTATCTCCACTCCGTTTCGCTGCAAAACATCAAGCATCATCTTGCGCAGCCGTGAGCGGGCTGAAATCAGATGCTTGACATCTTTCAGCAGTCCGGAGATTCGATATGTCACTGAAAAATCCCCCAAATCGACGACATGCATAAACGGCTCCTCCAGATCTGCTGCCTCGGCGGCCTGCAAAAGCAAGTCCTCAATCTTTGTCCTGGAAACATCATACCCCAGGGAAACATCGGCAGAGATAATAGTACCGGAGGACCTGACAACTTTGACCGGATTTGTGATCAGGTACATATTAGGCAGAGTGGTCAAATCGCTGTCGATAGTCTGTATTTCTGTATGAAATAGGCCCCGATCGGAAATCCGTCCAAAATAATCCCCGACACTGATAAAATCCCCTGGCCGAAAACTCCGGATCGCCCGCAACATCAAGCCGGCCATGGCATTCCCGATGAAAGTGGTCGATGAGAGTGCAATTATAGCACTCAAGAGAATTCCCAGAAGGCTGAGGAGTTGGCCCTTGGATGTATCTTTTATGGGAAGAAGCAGGATGACGATGACTATTCCCAGCAGGACCAGAATCAAGGTTATTATCTGGCTCCTGAACTTCAGACCCGGGATTTTGGAATAATGCCGCTGGAGAAAATACCGGATCAAAAATAGGGCAATTATGACCCCTATGACCGCCACCCAGGATGGCAAGATTGGCTTCACACTTTCATAGATTTGATTTAAAAGGTCCATTTGATATCAGGAAAAAACTCTTCCTCACCTCCCCGATCCTTTTATTGCATTCGCCTGTATAGATTTAAGAGAATTTTTATCGTATAAGTCAAGCGAAATCTGGAAAATATACTAATCCGGCAGTTCAGGATTGGTCAATCCGCCATAAATTTAAGACTGAAATCACAAAATCCGAAATTAAAAGTTTGTGCTTTTTTTCACGAAGTTAACCGATTAGTATTGACAACCATATTGGCCTGTCTTATTTTCAGGTGGCAAATAAGTCGCGTGAACCTCTAACAATGAGGAATCCACCCGCATAATCAGCGTGGTCTGGGGTGTGGATGGCAATAGAATCAGGCAAGTCAAAAAAATCTCCGGCGGAATCGCTTCCTTTCGATAAGGAGCATTATAGAGAACTGAAAAGGAAGCAGGTAATCAGGCTCCTCTTTTTCTATCTTGGTCCCTTGATAGTACTCATAATCTTCTTCAGCATTCAATACAGCGCTATGGTTGCCGAGAGTCGCCGCCTTCATCTGACAGCTATTGCCGAAAATCAGTCCAATACGTTAAACCTGTTTCTGTCAGAGCGAATAGTAAACCTCGATAATCTGATTGATGATCCGCGTTTCCAGCATCCTCCCTCATCTGCAAATCTGCAGATCTACCTCGACAGATTGAAAATGAACAGCCAGACTTTCGTCGACATTGGCTACTTCGATTCATCCGGTATACAGGTCGCCTATGCCGGGCCATACCCTTCATTGGAAAAAGTTGACTACAGCTCCGAGGATTGGTTTAGAAGGCTCAAACAGAGCGACGAAAACTTCATAATCACTGATATATATCTTGGCTTCCGTCAAATACCTCATTTCACAATTGCGGTCAGCAGATATATTGAGGGCGAATTGATAATACTTCGGGCAACTCTGGATCCGGGCAATATCTATGAGTATATGCGCAGCCTTGAGGGTGCGAACGAGGTTTTCATATCTATCGTCAATGAAGACGGCTACTATCAGCTGGTCACGCCCCACATAGGAACTCCGCTGGAATCATCCTCAATTGTTCCTCCGGAGACTCCCCGGCTGGGGGCGGAGACATTAAAAATTGACGGCTCAAGAATTACCTATGCCTATTCATGGCTGCGTTTGGCAGACTGGGCATTGATTGTACAGCCCTCAGTTCCGCAGAGAGGCGGATTCTTTTCAGGGTTCAACCTGCGGATTTACATTATCGCCGCGGCGATGATTTTATTGATTATTTTGGTAATCGCTTTTCGTGCCAATAAGTTGGTCGAGATGCAGATGGAGACAGACCGTACACGTGCCCAGCTGGAACACGCCTCAAAACTGGCCTCCGTCGGCGAACTCGCCGCCGGAATAGCACACGAAATAAACAATCCGCTGGCGGTAATAAATGAGGAAGCCGGACTTATCAAAGATTATATGAATCCGGAATTCGGGGAGACCATGGATCCCAAACGTCTCGAGGAACATCTGAATTCAATTCAGCAGTCCGTCTTCAGATGCCGTGATATCACCCACAAACTGCTCAGGTTCGTGCGCAAATCCGATGTGGAACTCAAAACTCATAATATTAACGATATTATTGACGGTGTTGTTGACGGCCTTTTGATGCGCGAAATGCAGGTCTCGAACATTGAAATCGACAAGGACTACGGCCGTAACATGCCTTCAATCCTTACCGATCGTAACCAGCTTCAACAGGTGATCTTGAATATCATTAATAATGGCGTGGATGCCCTTGAAGGCCGTCCGGGAACAATCACCATAAAAACAAGAACTGAAAATAATCACGTGGAAATTGCCATAAGCGATACCGGAAAAGGGATCAAACCCGGAGATATTGAGAAACTCTTTATGCCATTCTTTACAACCAAGGAGGTCGGAAAGGGAACCGGTCTGGGCCTGTCGGTAAGCTATGGGATTATCAAAAGCCTGGGAGGAGAAATAAAAGTAGATTCAACTGTCGGCCGGGGCAGCGAATTTACCATAATACTGCCGATGAAGCCGGGAAAATAACAGGCCATTTGGATGATGCTATGAGAATATTACAGCTTGTGATACAATTGCGGGAGGCAGGAAATGCCAAAACTGTTAATCGTCGATGACGAAGATAAATTTCGGAAAATGCTCACCACGCGCCTTGAAATGCGGGGTTATGATGTTGTTGATCTGGATAACGGTACGGACGCTATCAAAACCGTTCGTTCCGATTCTGATATAGATGTAGTCATTCTTGATCGCAAGATGCCGGATATGGACGGCGAGGAAGTTCTGGCTGGAATTCGCGAATTCCGCCCCGCACTACCGGTCATTATGCTTACCGGGCATGGAAGCATGCGCTCAGCCATGGAAACCGGTAAACTGGAGGCCTATGCCTATCTCGAGAAGCCTGCTGATCTTGATCATCTGATTCGCACAATAGAATCTGCCCGAGAGGACAAGGTTCATGCCATGGCACGGCATGAGATAGCCTACGTGGAAAAAGGCTCCCTCTGGAAATGGCTGAAGGGCTCGCATAACTCAAGGCCGGGAATTATCCTGCTTGGAATTTTCCTGTTCGCCCTGATCGCCTTTACTCCCGCTCCAGACCGCATGATGTCTCTCTTATCCTGGGAAAAAACCGGGGATGTCAGTCAGGATATAAATGCAGGTTATGCCAGCTATCGCAAAATGGATCTCGGAGAAAATATTGCTGAATATTATGGCCAATATGCCGGTCTCGATAGGACTGTCGTAACGGAAGAGGGAAATAAGATCAAGCAGCCGCTTGCCCCTTCACAGGCAGCTTTCAAAGCTAAAGTCATGCTGGGCATTTTGGTAGTGGCCGCCTTATTCTGGGCCTCAGGAGCAGTGCCAATCGGCATCACAGCGCTTGCTGTCGGCGTGTTTATGTACTTCTTCGGGGTGTTACGGCCTGATGATGTCGCCGGGGCATATGCCAAGGATGCAGTTATATTTATATTCGGCGTACTGGCCATATCCAACGCCATAACTAAAACAGGTTTGGACAGACGAATCGGACTTTTACTCCTGGGACCTGCCAAAACCCTGCCGCGGCTGTTATTCATATTCCTGCCGCTTTTCGGAATGGCCTGTTCATTTGTCTCGGAACATGCCCTGATAGCATTTGTCATGCCGCTTTTCATGATGGTGTACGTTTCGTCAATCAGGGCCGCGGGCGTGAAGAAGGACAGATACCTAGCGGTTATGTTCGCTCTTTCTCTCTGTTACGCGGCCAACTGCGGTGGGCCAGGTTCCCCTGCCGCTGGAGGCAGAAATGCGATTATGCTTGGAATTCTCTCTGATTATGGCATCGCTCCCAGCTTTGGAGAATGGGTGATTTATGGCCTTCCATTTGTTCCTGTTATGGGCCTTGTTATCGCAGCCTATTTCTTTTTTATGTTTAGAAGAAAATTGATCCTGAAAAATATCAATGTCTCCTCACTCGTAAAAGAAGCCTCGGATAAAATCGGCCCGATGAACAAAAATGAATATATTACCGCGATTGTGCTTGTGCTCCTGATAGTTCTGTGGATAACCGCAAGCGATATACTGGGTATGGGCGGCCCTGTAATTCTCTGCATTGTAATTTTGAATATACTGCGAATATTAAGATGGAAGGATATTGCCGCGATACCCTGGGATGTTGTCGCTCTCTATGCAAGCGCCTCAGCGCTCGGCAAGGGATTGGCGATTTCCGGAGGAGCGCTTTACCTGGCAGACAGCTTTATCAGCGTCCTGCCCGAATTCTTCCGCTCCGGTGAGGGACTGGCAATTGCAACCAGTGTTTTCACAGGAATCACCACCAATTTCATGAGTGATGGCGCGACTGTTTCAGCTATCGGGCCCATCACTGTGCCGATGGCTAAAATTTCAGGCACTCATCCATGGATGGTTGGATTTGCCACAGCGTTTGCATCATCATTCGCTCACATGATGATTATCGGTACTCCCAATAACGCCATCGCCTATACTCTTGCCAAAGACCCCACAACCGGTGAACAGCTCGTCAGGCTGAGCGATTTTCTCAAGCATGGAGCCGCAATATTGGTATTGTCTTTTATCGTCCTGTGGGCCTGGGCATTCTTTGGATATTGGCACTTTATTGGATTTTAGAATACAAAATAAGGAAGGAATATAATGGGTGAAAAAATTAAACTTCTGATCTGCGATGATGAGATCAAATTTCTTGACTCCATCGCGGAACGCCTGGAGCTGCGCGGCTTTGATGTAACTAAGGCTACCAGCGGAAATGAGGCCGTGGAGGCAGCCAGGACCGGAGGCTTCGACCTGGCGATTCTGGACCTGAAAATGCCCGGGATGAATGGCATCGAGGTACTTGAGATATTGAAGAAGGAGCACAGGTATCTTGAGGTCATAATCCTCACCGGGCATGGTTCCATTGATTCAGCAGTCGAATCCACAAAACTGGGAGCATTCAGCTACCTTTCCAAGCCATATGATCTGGATGATCTTCTGAAATCTCTCAAGGATGCTTACGAGACACGTATGAAGAAAAAGTTCGAGGATGATACCGAACGCATGGATAAGATTCTCAAAATGGCTCAGTCCATGAGCCCGCTGGGCTTCTTGCGTGAGGTTAAAAAGCTGGATGACGAGGAGAAATGATCCTGCTGTTATTTAACTCAGTCGCTTTCTGACAATCAGATTGAATACGAGGATTAGAAGATAAACAATACCGGCCAGAACAATAATAGTGGAGCCCGTCGGGAAATCCAGATTATAACTGACACCCAGTCCGGTCACAGTGAAAAGAATACATAGAATCGTAGAGAATATCATTATCTGCCAAAGCTGACGCGAAAACATGCCGGAGATGGCCGCAGGAATAGTTAGAAGCGCAATCACCAGGATGATACCCACAATCATCACCATCAAAACCACTGTGAGGGCGACCATGATCAACATCAACAGATAATAAAAAGTGACATTGATACCGCGCAGCCTGGCAAATTGCTCGTCAAAACAGATCGCCAGAAATTTATTATAAAATATAATTCCTACTCCCAAAACCAGCGTATCGAGAATAATTATCAGCCATAGGTCAGTGCTTGATATCAGCAATATATTCCCAAAAAGATAACTCATTGGATCGATGTATCCGGGCGTTTTTGCGATAAACAGGACTCCCATGGCCATACCGACCGCCCAGATGGATCCGATTACCGTGTCCTCACGCTGGCGAGCATACATGCTCACAAGTCCGATTATAACAGCCGAGAGAATAGCAGCTATCAAGGCTCCGATAATCGGGTCGAACCAGGCCCATCCCGCCTTGTGTTGAAAAAACAGTGCTGTGCCAATGCCGCCCAGCACAGAATGCGCAATTGCACCTGCTATATAGCTGATCCTGCGTGTAACGACATAGGTGCCTACCATACCGAGCGAAAAACTGGAAAGCACACCCGCAATCAGAGCATAACGCAGGAATGGCAGATCGGGATTTATGAGCGCGTTAAAAAAATCAGCCATCTGAATTCTTCCCATTTTGATAGCGCTGATCATGACGCACGATACGCATCTCTCCCTTGTAGAGCTCCTTGATTGCCTCGGGTGTAATTTCCGCTGTAGGATGCCTCACCACTCTTCTATTCACACATATCACGCTTTTTACCGCTCTGGAGACGAAGCCCAAATCGTGCGAAACAAGGACCATAGTCACTCTATTCTGCATTTGATCCAGAAATTCATGCATCATGCTTTCCGTGTGGGGATCAACGTTTGCCGTGGGTTCATCCAGAAGCAATACTTCCGGCTCACATGTCAATGTGCGTGCAATCAGTACTCGCTGCCTCTGACCTCCGGATAATTTCGAAAATGGCCGCTTGGCGAGATCCTCGATGCCGATTTCCTGCAGGGCCCGCATGGCCTCGTTTTTATCTTCCTTGCTGTATGGTCCCCCCAGCCGGCTGTTCAGCCTGCCCATCAGGACGACATCCATGACCGTGACCGGAAACTGACGATCGAAATCCAGAGATTGAGGCATGTAGCCGATCTTCGTGCGGGCATCCTCAGGTTTTTTGCCCAGAACCCTGACCTCTCCCCGGTCCGGATTCATAAGTCCCAAAATAAGATATAATAGTGTCGTCTTACCGCCGCCATTAGGACCAACAATACTGACAAACTCCTTTTGATTGATGGTGATGTTCACATTTTCAAGAACAGGCTCTGAATCGTACGAAAAATCAACATCCCTGAGTTCAATTGCAGGAGTATTGTTCATCTGTTCCCCTCCATTGACAATAGGCCAGCCAGCCAGGGATTAACCGCGAACGATATCCTCGCTTTCCGCCTCACAGATAATATGAAACGCATGGCAGTCATCACATTCGATAATCTCGTGATGTTCCGCGAATTTTTTCCAATGCTTGCGCTGCTCCGGAGAAAGAAAGCCGCTCCCCTGACAGAGGGGGCAGGTGTTTTCCAGAGCTGCCAGAATTGAGTTACGGATAAATTCTGACCGATTTGGAATTCCGGCCATGGCTTCGGATAATCTTTTGTCCACTTTGAAAGTAATTATTTCATCTTTGCCTTTAATCATATAACATCCTTCACATTTGTGATAAAGGTAATACTTTGTAATATTGGAGTCAAGGGTTACAAATAGCCGTACTAAACAAAAAAAATGCGAGCGGGATCGTGTGTGACCTTTCCCGCTCGCTCCGGAAGTGATTACGGTAGGTTGCAGTACAGGAGAGTTACTTAACCAGCATCATCTTCTTGGATTCTGTGAAGCTCTCTGTATTTAATCTATAGAAATACATTCCTGATGAAAGGTTACTTGCATCAAACTGTATTGTATGCACACCCGCATCCAAATATTCATCAACCAATGTCCTTACCTCCTGGCCCAGAACATTGTAAACGCGCAAGCTAACCTTGCCTGACTCAGGCAAAGAGAAGGAGATATTGGTTGTCGGGTTAAACGGATTGGGATAGTTCTGTCCCAGCTCGAACTGCTCAGGTACAGACTCGACCTTGGCTAGTTCCATGGCATAGTTGCTGCTGCCATACGCCGGCAGTTCGACCACCGTGCCATCAGGCAAAGCAGCAAACAATCCAAAAGCCGGACCATTCTGGTTATCAGCCGGGTTCAGAAATCCCGAGGCAAAGACAACCGCCGCCCCGCCGCCAAGACCTTTCAGGTCGGCCACAAATGAGGCCACGACATTATAGGGCTGGTCGCCGGGAGTTATATTGAGAACATACTTCAGGGGCCAGACAGTCTTGTAGCTGCTGAACTCGCCGTAAGCCAGATCATTGACCAATGGTCCCCACCAGAGGCCTTTAATTCTCACATCGACAGTGGGGGCATCCGGAGAACCATGGAATACCAGAAGATCGGTGAAATACCTGTAATTACCCTCTTCACGGACACCACCCCTGGCATACAGGTCGAAGCCGATAGATTTGCCATCCGGATTATCAGCAAAATTATCAGGATTTAAGACGCCATTTGCGATCGCCACATATGTCTGATCTTCCTGAAGCGTCACAGGTATAGTGGCAATAATATCTCCGGCTCCAGTGCTGTTACCCGGGGCGACACCGATATTCAGGGTCACGCCAGCCGGAACATCGAGAAATGGTGTGGCGGTACGAAATTCGAAGTCATCCTGGAATAAATCGCCGTTGACATATATATCGACCACCTCAGCCGCCGGATCGGGAGAGTTGTGAATGACCTGCAATCTGGCCGTGGCCGTCATCGGGGTATAAACCGGGAATTCGACCACAGTCCCGTCAGGCAGAGCGGCAAAGAGGCCAAAGGCAGCGCCGTTCTGATTGTCTCCCGGGCTCAGGAACCCGGAGGCAAAGGCAACCGCGGCGCCCCCACCCAGACCGGAAAGATCGGCTAGGTAGGAAACAACGATCGTATTATTGTCATTACCAAGAGTTATATCGAGAATATATTCGGAAGGCGGCACACTCTGATATGTACTGTAACCGCCATAAGTCAAATTGTCAAACAAAATACCGGCACCCCTCGCGACCACATCCACGGTCGGAGCATCGGTTGCCCCATGGAAGGCGATCAGATCGACTTTATAGTATGAATCAGCTTCTGTGCTGATATCGGCAGCCGGGTAAATATTGAAGCCAATATCCATACCATCGGGATTGGTAGCGAAAGCGCCTGGATTCAGGACGCCGTTTGCGATAGCGACATAAGTCTCATCCTCAACCAGACTGAATGGGAAAGTTGCGATAATATCGCCGGGGCCACTGCTGCCGGCAGGCGCCACGCCAATATTCAACTCAACCTCAGCCGGAACCTCCAAAAATGGAGTGGCAGTACGGAAGTCAAAATTAGGCAGCGTCAGCACTTCATTAACATATATATCAACAGAACTTGCGGCCGGATCGGCGGCATTATGAATGACTTGCAACAGTGCAGTCTTGGGCTTAACCGGGAACTCAACTACTGTGCCGTCAGGCAGAGCAGCAAACAAACCAAAGGCGGCTCCATCCTGATTGGCGGCCGGATTCAAAAAGCCGGAGGCAAAAACAACTGCCGCACCACCCTTAAGACCGGAAAGATCTGCAATGAATGATGCAACGACTGTGCTATTGTCGCTGCCCGGGGTTATATCGAGAACATATTCAGCTGCCGGGACACTCAGATAATCTGTAAACATGCCGTAGGATGCATTATCCACAAGCTTGCCTACGTCACGGGCGATCACATCGACAGTCGGGGCATCAGTCGAGCCGTGGAATACCAGGAAATCAACCCTATTCCACCATCTCGCTTTCTGGCGAACATCATCCCTGGCATAAATATCAAAACCAATCGAAATTCCATCAGGATTATCGGCGAAATCGCCGGGATTCAGGACGCCATTGGCGATGGCCACATAAGTCTGATTGTTTGCAAGCGTAAACGGGAATGATGCAATAATATCTTCCGGACCGTCACTACCGGCCGGAGCAACGCCGACATTCAACTCAACCTCAGCCGGTACTTCCAAAAACGGGGTAGCGGTTCTAAAGGCGAAATCGGGCAGCGTCAGAACATCATTAATATATATATCTACCAACGATGCGGCCGGATCTGCTGCATTATGAATAATCTGGATTTTGGCAAGCTTCTGCTCCGACGGCAACTCGATTACTGTACCATCGGCAAGGGCCACATAAAGCCCAAACGCCGGGCCGCCCTGATTCATTGACGGATCAAAGAATCCGGAAGCAAAAACAGTGGCGGCTCCCCCGCGCAGGCCGGAAAGGTCGGCTTCAAATGAAGCCACAACCGTGGAATTGTCATTACCCGGGGTAATATCGAGAATATACTTTTTCGGCCAGACAGTCCTGTACCATGAAAATTCACCATAAGTGAGATCATTTATAGTCGGACCAAAAAATGATCCGCGAATATTGATATTTACTGTGGGTGCATCGGTGGATCCATGAAAAGCAGTAAAATCCACAAAACTGCTCCAGCGGGCTTCTTCCCTTGCGTTCTTTCTAATAAAGAGATCAAATGCTGTAGATACACCATCCGGATTAGCTGCAAATGCGTTTGGATCAAGTACGCCATTTGCAATCGCGATATAGGTCTCTTCCTCTTCCAGAGAAACCGGAATGGTCGCAATTATATCTCCAGGGCCGCTGCTTCCGCCCGGTGCAACACCAATATTTAATGTAACCCCGGAGGGAACATCAAGAAACGGGGTTGCCGAACGAAACTCGAAATTCGGCTGGAATAAAGACTCATTAACATATATATCAACCACTGCTGCGGCCGGATCGGCCGAGTTGTGAATGATCTGCAGACGAGCATTATCGTCGGCTGAAAGCTGTGCTGTGAAGAGCACAAAAACGAACATCATTACTGTTAAAAATCTTTTCATTATTTTTTCTCCTGTTTATCCATCCCTGAATATTTTGTCATCCTCTTTTTCTTTTTCATTATCTTTATTTCGTTTAAATGGGGGAAGGCAGCGGAGGCCCACGGTGCAAATCCTTGATGTTTGTGCTCCGCTGCAAACCCGTCTTTAATCTATATGAAAACTAGTACTCGCTCCTCTTGACTTCCTCCCGGGGAAGAATAACTTCATTGATCACATGAATAACACCATTGCTGGTGACTATATCAGTCATGATAACCTCGGCATTATCGACCATGACTTTCTTACCGTCAACTTTGACAGCCACACTCTGACCATTGAGAGTCTCGGCTGACTTCAGCTTTACCACATCTGCGGCCATGACCTTGCCGGAAACCACATGATAAGTAAGGATTGATGTCAACTTTTCTTTGTCTTTCAGAAGGGCGGGAATTGTGCCCTCAGGAAGCTTAGCAAAGGCTTCGTCGGTCGGCGCAAAGACTGTAAACGGTCCTTCGCCTTTCAACGCCTCGACCAGATCGGCAGCCTTCAGTGCAGTAACTAATGTATTGAAGCCATCAGCAGCCATAGCTGTTTCAACGATATCTTTTGACTTTTCGGTCTTCGATGTGCTCTTGGTAGCGCAATTGTCTGCAAGTGCGGTATTCGAAAAACCAAAGGAGATTGCGAAAATAAACGCAAATAGCATTGAGGTTAAAACTGTCTTTTTCATAATGTTTTCCTCCTTAAAGGGATTAGAGTTTATTGATTTAATTCTAATTATCACTTCTCTTCTCTTTTTTGCATTCACCTATTGTATTGCTATTGTCTAATTTCTAATGGCATAAACCGAGGATAGTTCAGCATTGTTCCATGAATTGTCTAAATTTTTATCAAATTCTCTCGATTTTATGCTTCATCATGCGCAACTCGCCTTTCTTTATCGACTCTTTTCATTGCCGGGCAGCAGGTTATGCAATCTGATATGTTATCAATGAAATCCTGTAGCCTGAACTTGGATGGTCTAATTCAAATTTTATTTGAATTTAGAATTTAGAAATTTGATTGATTATACCGAAAAATTATGTAATTAATGTAAACATCTTGATGACAGACATTAAACAAATCTTTATATTGTAGATATGGCTGAAGGGAATCTACATCCAATTAGGGTGGTAGCTCGGCGCAGCGGATTAACCGCCCATACGATACGTGCCTGGGAAAAGCGCTACAATGCTGTAACACCCAGCCGCTCAGAAACCAGAAGAAGGCTGTATTCCGATGAGGATATCCAGAAGCTTATACTACTAAGGCTAGCAACAGAAGCCGGGTACAGAATAGGCGAAATTGCCGATTATTCTATCGATAAGCTTCGCGAGCTGTTGAAAGATGTTGCCCATACTATACCGCAATCTATCGACAAGGAAACCCTGGAGATCGAGAACCTCGAGGCTTCAGGTTACCTCGAAAACAGCCTCAATGCGATTCTCAATTTCGAAAACAATGATCTCGAAAAGGTCATGAATGAAGCGATGATCGATCTTGGTGAACTGGCCATGATCGAGAAGCTCCTGATACCACTGCTTCACAAGATAGGTGATCTATGGGAGAAGGGTACAATCCGCACCGCGCAGGAGCACATGGCCTCGGCCGTAATCAGGACATTCGTCGGAAATCTGCTGAGCGCACATCTGCAAAAAGGAAATGCTCCTCATATAACCGTAACCACCCCGGTCGGACAGGCCCATGAAAATGGCGCACTTGTCGCTGCGGCCATCTCCGCCTCGGATGGCTGGAATGTCACCTATCTCGGACCGAATCTCACGGCTGAGGAAATCGCGGGGGCTTCCAGAAAGAAAAACTCGATTGCGATAGCTCTCAGTATTGTATATCCCTATGATGATCCTCGAGTATCAGCGGAACTACAGAAAATCCGGAAATTTCTCGGAAAGGATATTAAGATAATAGTGGGGGGGGCGGCAGCCGGCTCGTACTCCGAGATCCTTGAGGAAGTCAGAGCTATATATGTAGAAGAGATGACCAACCTCAGGTCGGTATTGAGAGAAATTCGAAAAAACTGATCAGCGTCACCAAACCCTCCAGAAATCAAAAAATCTTATGGATTTTCAATATTTATGTTGTTAATATTTGGTTAGGCCCATTCAATATTGAGCTATTGACAGCATAATATTTGGAAATCTTGGAGATATAAAAGTTCTGGCATAACAAATAAATGATGAAACTCAAAATATGAATCTGCAAATGAATTTCTCACTTTACGCTAACCGTATTCTAACAATATTAGTGTTTCACTTGTAGAGAAATTTGAGTTTTAATCGGAGAGTAAAATGCCAAAAGAACACATCCATGTTGTCGAGGACGAAGAAGACATACTTGAATTGATCAAGTATAATCTATCCAGGGAGGGATACCACGTTACAACCTCAGCCTCCGGAGAAGATGCCATCGAGACGGTCGCGTCCGATCCGCCCGATTTGATTCTTCTTGATTTGATGCTTCCCGGGGCTGACGGTTTCGAGGTCTGCCGCCGCATACATAATAATCCCGC
>JABAHP010002376.1_pt2 | contig 21718 bp, 21 predicted proteins | sample 7062081 | NCBI WGS metagenome assembly JABAHP01 (sample SAMN14534357, study PRJNA622989) | marine sediment metagenome | biome: marine biome [ENVO:00000428]; feature: marine pelagic biome [ENVO:01000023]; material: deep marine sediment [ENVO:00002113] | place: India: Gulf of Kutch | collected...
GTGTTGATATGGGCGCTGACGAGTTTGTTGTACCGACGGTCATAGTAAGGAGACCAAAAGGAGGCGAAGTCTGGGCGGCCGGCAGCAACCATGAGATTAAATGGTTTAGTTACGGTGTGAGTGAGACTGTTAACATTCGACTCAGTACAGATGGAGGCAACAGTTGGCCATTTATTAAAAGTGGTATTCCTAACAGCGGCAGTTACAAACTGCAACTGCCGGAAGCAAATGAACCTAACCAGTGTGTGATTTCGATTATTCCGAGCATCCCTGATCCTAACGTTATCTGTGTAGAAAGCGGCCTTTTTACGATTCAACCCTATTCTCCGGATCCTGTGGTGGAATCTAAGTGGAAAACACTCGGAAGCAATTTCAAGCGAACCGGTTTAAGTGACAGCAATGGTCCGGAGGTTGGCTGTGTCAAATGGCAGTTCGATGCGAATGGTCCGGTATCGGCAAGCGTTACGGTGGGCTTCGATGACAGAGTTCATATTCCCTGTGAAGACGGCAAGTTATATACGCTTGATGCAAATGGTGTGTTGCTGTGGAGCTACGATACAAATTCCCCTCTCATCAGTTCAGCAACGGTAGGACCTGACGGCACCGTATACGTTGGAAGCGAGAGTGGAAACCTCTGGGCTGTTGATGTTAACGGCATCCTGCGATGGACCTATAGTACCGGCGGACCTATCTATTCTTCACCGGCGGTTTCGTTCAACGGTGACAGTATATATGTCTGCTCGCAGGATGGGAAATTCTATGCGTTGGAGCCGAATGGCAGTGATTTGTGGAGATTCGAGATGGATGGCCCGGCGGAACTGCCCAGCTCTACTTTTGCTTCACCAGCAATAGGTCCAGATGGAACTATCTATATCAGCGGGTTATATGATCCGAACCTTTATGCAATTGAACCGAACGACGGAAGTGTAAAATGGAGTTGCAGCTTTGCATTTCCAGTCGAGCCGGGCAATCCAAACAGTGAGATGAAAAGCGGTTTACCGTTTGCCTCGCCTGTTATCGCAGCGGACGGCACTATATACCAGACGCTTTTGTACGACTCCAATCTGTGCGCAATCGAACCCAACAACGGTACAATTATATGGTCTATTGATTTGGCTGATCCGGAATCCGGTTGGTTCGACGCAAATTACGCTGAAGAATATGTGGATGTGGACAGCTGGTCCGAGCCTGCATTGGGGCCGGACGGGACAATCTACGTGAGCTTCGATGACCCATACCTTCGAGCGGTCGACCCGAATGGCAATATCAATTGGGTAGTAAGACTCGGTAACGTAGGCGGATTTACGTTAGCCGTCGGTAATGACGGGCTTGTCTATGCCGCCGGTGATGACGCAAACCTATATGTAGTCGACAGCAACGGAGCCGGACTCGCGGAATTCCAAACCGATTACTGGCTTAGCTTCCCTGTTATTTCAGCAGACAACACCATAATAGTGAGCGGTATAAATGATAATGCCGTGGTCACAGGTGACGCAAACAGTACTATATGGGCAATCAAAGGATACGGCTGCGAAGACTTGAATCTCGACGAGGTTATAAACTTTTTTGACTTTGCTCTATTGGCAGCGAACTGGCTTGAATGTACAGACACAGGCTATCCCTGTAATTACGATGGGAACGAACCGCATCTTTTAGGTGATATTGACGAAGATGGATATGTTTATTTAACGGACGTGGAAGCGATGTCCGGTCGATGGCTTGAATATGTCAAGGGGCTTAAATCCCTTTGGTCACCTTCACCACCAACATATCCTCCAGGCCAGGCAAGCAATCCGAATCCTGCCGATGGTGCAACAGGTGTCAGCACGGCGACAGATTTGAGCTGGACGGCCGGCCTTCATACCACGTCTCACGATATATATTTCGGCACAGGCAATCCACCGCCATTCGTATTAAACCATACTACTACAACATTCGATGTGGGTCCTTTGGATTCCGGCATAACATACTACTGGCAGATCGATGAAATCGGTCCCGGCGGCAGGACTACAGGTGCTGTCTGGAGATTTACTACAGGCAGCGGACCTCCGCCACCTCCTCCTCCGCCATAATAAATGAAAACCGAAATAAAACATCGAGAAACAAATGATGAGATTAAAGACAGCACTAACAAAAAAAGATATTATGATTCTCCTTGTCTGTTTAATTTTTTTGGTGATAAACGTCGGGGCAATCAGCAACGGCGGCAGGATGCGTGCCAAACGTTTGCTTTGTCTTACGAATTTGAAGCAACTGACGCTGGCATGGGCGCAGTTTGCGAACGATAACGACGGTTTTATCGTCAACGGTGCGCCACTGGGGTCCACAGCATGCCAAGCCTACACACCTACGTCCGGAGACCACGCAAACGAAACACCGTGGGTAGGGAGAGATTGGGGCTACTTCTACAATCCCGGGCAACCAACACTCAAAGAATGCCAGGCAAGCGCTATCCGAGACGGGGCCCTGTGGCCATATAGCCAGGAGCTACAACTTTACCACTGCCCAACCGGTTATCCAACCGACATACGAAGCTATGGGATAATCGACGGTATGAATGGTCTTCGGAGATCAGGTACTGTAGCAGGGGTGCACTGGATTAAACATATGGAGCAGATTGTCAATCCGGGAGAAAGGATCGTTTTTATAGACGAAGGCTGGGTAACACCTGACAGCTTTGCTGTTGTTTTTAATCAGGCGTTATGGTGGGATGATCCACCCGTGCGGCACGGCGAGGGGACCGCCCAGTCTTTTGCAGACGGGCACAGCGTGTGGCACAGGTGGAAAGGTCGCTGGACGGTAGAATATGGGCTGGCCACTTACGGCATACACCCTCAAAACTTCTATCCTCCGGGGACACCCCTGCCCGATGGTACAATGGTGCCGGCTACAAGCGCAGACTACGAGGATCTATATTGGATCCAGAGGGGTTGCTGGGGGGAATTGGGATATACGCCGCCATAATCGGTCTTGGCCAACTTAGCATCATTATTGACTTTTATTTCGTTTGCATATCAGGTAAGATACACCGCGACAATTATCCATGATAACGCTTTCAGAGGGCGTATAATGCCACCTTTTTATGGAGGAATACTGTTATGAAAAATACAAATGAAACAGAACCACTGAAATTTTCACGCAGAGATTTTATGAAGACATCGGCGGCGGTATCGCTTGCAACACTGGGGGCAGGAGCGAGCAAGATATATGCGGGAGGCTCGGACACGATACGTCTCGGTCTTATCGGCTGCGGCGGCCGGGGTACGTATGATTCAACGAACTGTATGAAAGCAGCCGAGGGCGTTGAACTGATAGCTATGGGTGACGGATTCAAGGACCGACTGGATAATTCGCTCAAACAGCTCAAGAAAAATCTGGGTGAGAAGATTAAGGTAACTGAAGATAAATGTTTTGTCGGTTTCGATGCCTATAAGAAGGTGGTTGAGTGCGATGATGTTGATATGGTCATTTTGACGGAGCCACCGCACTTTCGGCCGGAACATCTCAAGGCCGCGATAGAGGCCGGCAAGCATGTATTTATGGAAAAGCCGGTCGCTGTGGATCCGGTCGGGGTTCGCTCGGTGATTACCTCGTCGGAATTGGCGGACAAGAAGAAACTGACGATAGTAGCCGGGACACAAAGCAGACGCATGGCACATATTATGGCGGTGATGGAGCGGATTCATAACGGAGACATTGGAAAGATTGTCGGCGGGCAGTGCGTGCGAATCGGGGGCGGGATGCTGACCTGGAGGGAGGATACGAAGGTACGGAAGCCGGAGTGGTCGGACATGGAGTGGCAACTCAGGCGTTGGCTGTTTATTACGTGGCTTTCTGGGGACTTTATCACGGAGATGCACATCCATAACCTTGATTTGATAAACTGGGCATTGGATTCACATCCTGTCCGTTGCTTCGGGCTGGGAGGGCGTGAGGTGAGAACGGGCCCGGAATATGGCAATGTCTTTGACCATTTTTCTGTCGAGTACGAGTATCCAAACGGCGCACGCATCGAGTATATGGGCTCGCAGATAGACGGTTGCAGCTTTCGCAGCGACGAGCGAATAGTTGGTACGAAAGGGACGGCTATAATAGACCGTGCGAACACTATTATCGAAGGACAAAAGCCGTTTAAATACGATGGTCCTTCGCCCAGTCCTGTGATACGGCAACATGCCGACCAGATTAAGGCTATTCGGGGAGGTAAGCGGCTCAATGAGGGCAAGCGGATAGCGGAGAGTACGATGACGACGATTATGGGGCGGATGAGTGCTTATACCGGGCGTGCGTTGAAATGGGACTGGGCGATGAAGGCTTCTAAGCTGGATTTGCGGCCGGAGAAATATGAATTTGGCGATTTACCTTTGCGGCCGGTGGCGGTCCCCGGAAAGACGAAGCTTGTGTAAATCTATTATTGAAGAATATGAAAGGAGTACTTTATGAAACGGTATTTCACGGTGACTTTGGCGGTGGTTTTGATCGCGACGTTATTGACCGTAACCACCGGGGGACAAGAGAAACAACAAAAGCCGATTGTTCCCAAGGAGAAAACAGTTCTCTGGAACGGCACAGATTTTACAGGCTGGAAACTTTTCGTGCGTGATCCTGCTCATGATGTTACCAAGACATGGTCGGTCAAGGACGGTGTGATTAGCTGTACGGGCCAGCCGGCCGGTTATATGAGGACGGAGGTGGATTATGCCGATTACCTTCTCCATGTAGAGTGGCGGTGGCCCGGAAAAGGCGGCAATAACGGTGTCCTAAACCATATGGTCGGTGAGGATAAGGTGTGGCCAAAGAGCCTCGAATGCCAGTTGGCCTCGGGCAATGCCGGGGACTTCTGGGTGATTGGCGGCTTTGAACATAAAGAACATGCCAGGAAGGACAAACGAGTTAGAGGGCGCAATGTTAAGAAACTGAAAAAGAGCAGTGAAAAGCCGCTCGGTCAATGGAACTCATACGATATTATCTGTAAGGACGACTGGGTAGTAGTGCTGGTCAACGGCGTATTGCAAAATGTGGCGACCAAGTGCTCATGGAGATCCGGTAAGATTTGCCTGCAAAGCGAAGGGACGCCGATTGAGTATCGTAACATTTATATCGAGCCGGTCGAGTGAGTAATCACTATTTTCAATATTGTATATTAAATCTTTGACACTGGAGGGAAAACGATATGAAAACGAGAACGGGATTCGTGAAAAAAGATGTTTTTGTTGTTCTGGGCTGTATTGTTTTTATGCTGATGTCGCTCGGAGCCATCGTAAATTGTTTCAGCGAAGAGGCCAAAAGATTGAAAAGGCGCTCGGTTTGTCTTAGCAATCTGAAGATGCTGACTTTGGCGTGGATTATTTATTATGATGATAATGATGACAAGATTGTTAACGGTGCAGCAGGTATCAGTCGTCCGAACGAGCCTGCGTGGGTAGGCAGGGACTGGGACCCTAATTATATGCATGGGAAACGGTTAAGTAAGAAAAAACAAATAGCAGTAATCAAAGCAGGTTTGCTATGGCCATATCACAAGGATGAAAAATTGTACAAGTGCCCACAGGGCCAAAAAGGATACAACAGAACATATTCTATAATTGATTGTATGAACGGTGTTCCTCAACCGGACAATCCCCACGGGAGAGGCCCCAAAGAGGTTATGAAGAAGTTGATTATTAAACAGAAGTCACAGATTAGAATTTCACATCAAAAGATAGTTTTTATTGACGAAGGCTGGGCAACTCCTGGCAGCTATGGTGTTTACTACGATAAGGAGAAATGGTGGAACCCACCTCCCGTTCGACATGAAGACGGGACAACCGTTTCGTTTGCAGACTGTCACGCTGAATACTGGAAATGGAAAGGTGAGGAAACAATAAAGCTTGGCAAAATGACGGGCCCTACACAGCTCCACCAACACGTTGAACCTAAAACGGTTGATGGCAAGTATGATTTGCATAAGTTGCAGTGGATAGTGTGGAAAATGGGGTATTATAAACCAAGTGTGTTTGATGAGTAAGCACTTTCTCACATTTGCTAACTTTAGATAATGAAAGGTTTGTATAAGGAGAACGAGTATGGGTGAACGAACAAGGAGAGATTTTCTTAAGGTGGTAGGTGTTGCGGCCGGGTCACTTATAATGCCGGGGCTTACGTTCGGAAAGGAAGAATGGCGCAAACCCAATGTTGTGCTTATCTTTACGGACGACCAGGGGACGATTGATTTGAATTGCTACGGGGCAAAAGATTTGCATACACCGAATCTTGACCGTCTGGCCCGCGAGGGGACACGATTTACGCAGTTTTATGTCGGGGCGCCGGTGTGCTCGCCTTCGCGGGCGGCGTTGATGACGGGCCGATATCCCCAAAGGGCGGGTGTGCCGGGGAATGTATCATCAACGAAAGGCCATGCGGGTATGCCTGCCGGGCAGGTGACGATTGCAGAGATGCTGAAATCGGCCGGGTATGCAACGGGGCACGTGGGTAAATGGCACCTTGGATATACACCTGAGACGATGCCAAACGAACAAGGCTACGATTATTCGTTCGGGCATATGGGGGGCTGCATCGATAATTACTCGCACTTTTTCTACTGGCAGGGGCCGAACCGACATGACCTGTGGCGAAACGGCGAAGAGGTATGGCACGACGGGGTATTCTTCGGTGAACTTATGGTCGATGAATGTAAGAAATTCATAGATAAAAACAGGACGAATCCATTTTTCCTTTACTGGGCGATTAATATGCCGCATTATCCACTGCAGGGGACGGAGAAGTGGCGAAAGAAATACAAGCATCTGGATGCGCCGCGGCGGATGTACGCGGAATTTGTTTCCACCACCGATGAGATGATAGGCAATGTCATTACGTATATCGATAAGCTTGGTCTGCGGGAGGATACTATAATAATCTGGCTCAGTGACCACGGTCATTCAGTGGAGCAGCGAACGTTCGGCGGAGGCGGGAGTTCGGGAGATTTTCGCGGCCATAAGTTTACATTGTGGGAGGGAGGCATTCGCGTGCCGTGTATCATATCGTGGCCCGGCCGTGTTCCGCAGAATACAGTTCGAGACCAGATGGCCATCAGTATCGACTGGATGCCAACGATAGCTCAATATTGCAATGTAAGACAACACGAACCCAAGATAGACGGCAAGAGTATTGTCTCAGTTATTGAATCCTCGGGCGCTGCTTCGCCGCACAAGGTGCTGCACTGGGAAACGGGCAAACACTGGGCGGTGCGTGAAGGCGACTGGAAACTGGTTCACGACGGGCCGGCGACTGATTACAAGGGGCGGAAGATCGCCAAGGTCAAAGACTTCCTGAGTAATATGGCTAAAGATACGACCGAGACCAAAAACCTCGCTAAGTCTTATCCTGATATCGTTAAACGATTGACCAAACTGCATAATGAGTGGGTCCGAGAGGTGAAAGAACAATAGGTCCAAAAGGAGATTTATAACCTCTATATTAACGGCCAGCAGCTTTTATCATCGAATTCGATTAACTGAAGGCTTTTCGCAAGACGTCGAGACTTTTAGGAATGGCCGTCTTGTAATCTTCATTTCCCTCGAATTCAAGCGAGACATAGCCTCGGAAGTTATTTTTGCGCATAATCTTTGCGATTCTGGGATAATCCAATTCGAGTGTGTACCACAAACCGCCTCCGTAGTACATTTTTGCGTGCATAAAGACAGTGTGCGGGGCGCATTGTTCGAGCTTGTCGTATGGGTCTTCGAGGAAGTTGCCGGTATCAAGCAGGACTTTCAGCCAGGGCGAATCAACGGCCTTTACGATTCTCAAAAGACCCTGCGGCGTTCGCGCCAGGCCCCAGTGGTTTTCCAGGCCGAGGATTACGCCGGACCTGGCGGCATCCGGCAGGCATTTTTCGATACTGTCAATGACCCACTTGAAGCCATCGTCATCTGTGTAACCGGGCAGTGGCTTTTCGATGCCGCGATTCTTCATCAAATCATCGAAGCTTTTGCTCGTGCCCCATGTGCCCGTGTTGAGGCGTATGACAGGGATGCCGAGTTTATAAGCAAGGTCGATACATTTTATAGTGTGCTCGATGTTCTTTTGCCTGTATTGCTTATCCGGTGAGAGGAAACGCTGGTGGATTGACAAGCAGCACAGGTCGACGCCGTTGATGAGGGCACAGCGTTTGAGGTCCTGAAGATAATCATTAGACTCGCTTGTCATCTGTCTTTGCAGTATCTCAACACCGTTAAAGCCCATGCGTGCGGCTTCTTCTATGCAGGTTTCGATTGGGAGCTTCAAGTTTCTTTTGAACCGCCAAAACGAATACGTGGAGACGGCTATAGGATTTGGCCTGTCGTTTTTCTCAGTTGTTTCGGACGCCGGGGCAGCCTCAGTTCGAGAAGTAAAGCCGGAATTCATACCCAGGGCAACTGCTCCTAAAGAGCTTGTCAAGAAGTTTCTGCGATTAATTGATTTCATATTATGTCTCCTTATGTAACTTAGGCAAAAGGCTGAGTCTGTGGAGGGGGTGAGGCGTTAATTTCAGCAGCTAACTGAACGAATTTAGGGATAGTATAATCAAAGAAACGCTTATAGCTTTCGCAGAAATAGCTTTCTTTTCCGAAGCTTTCCCTGTCAAAGGGTGCTCTGTCCTTCATGCAGCCGCCGCGGCAGATGGCGAGATGGCGGCAGACGAGACACTTGTTGCAAAGGTTCTGCTTGGCTCGCGCGAAGGCGCGTTTCTTGCTGCTTGCGGCGAGCTTTTCTATCGGAGTCTCGAAGATATTTCCCAACCGCCATTTCGGTTCTACAAAGAAGTCACAGGTAAAGGCGTCACCGGTATGCTCGATGACGATATACTGGCTGCACTGTTTGTCGAACGTGCAAATCGTATGTTTTCCCGCGACGTAATACGAGAGCACGGAATCGAAGTCGCGAATACTTAACTTCGTGGGGCCGTATTCGTACCAGCGGTCAAATATACGACATAAAAATTGGCCAAACTGGTCCGGGGTGATTGAGAAATCGGTAACCTTTCCCGTTGTCTGATCCAGTTCGACGCAGGGGATGAACTGGAGAAACTTTACGCCATTTTCGACGAGAAAGTCAAATACCGCATCGGGATGATTGGCGTTTATATTGTTCAGCAGTGTTAGGGTGTTAAATTCGACTTTATGCTCCTTGCAGGTTTTGATTGCCCTAAGCACTTTATCAAAAGTGCCGGCGCCTGAATTGTCGAGACGATAGTAATCGTTGAATTCTTTTGGGCCGTCAATGCTGATGCCGATAAGAAAATTGTTTTCGTGCAGAAACGGGCCCCACTTGTCGTCAATCAGGACGGCATTTGTTTGCAGCGAATTTCCCACCTGCTGGCCGGGGCTGCCATACTTTTTTTGCAGTTCCACTACTTTTTTGTAGAAATCCAGGCCCATCAGCGTAGGCTCACCGCCCTGCCAGGCAAAGCCGGCCAACGGGAATTTAAGCTGCATATAGTCTTTGACGAGTTTTTCAAGGACTTCATCGCTCATTCGCTGTCGGCCCTGACCAACGTCAGAGGGCCTGTGCTTGTAGAAGCAGTATTTACAATCAAGGTTGCAATCGGAACCAGATGGTTTGATTAAAAGAGTAAACGGCTGCATTATTTTCTGAGTCCCCCAAGTATTTTGCTGAGCTTTACAACGATTTCTTTGTTTTCGGGCAATTCAGATATGTTTACGTTCTCATGGGGGTCGGTTTTGTGGTCGTATAACATCCTTGCATATATTGTGTCGTTCTTTCTGCGCCATTCGGTATAGCGGTAGCGGTCGGTCTTGATCGAGTCACCGTTGTAATACCGGCTAAAGACAGCTTCCTTCCAGGGCATATTCGGATTTTTCATCAGAGGTACAAAACTTTTTCCATGGAGGTGCGCAGGCAACGGCAGATTGCATAGTTGGCAAAGAGAAGGATATATGTCCAGATACTCGGTCAGGGCATTTGTTTTCTGTCCAGCTTTTATGCCGGGAGCAGTAACGATTAAGGGCGAATGCAGAGAAGTTTCGAAGTTGCAATGTTTGCACCATAAGCCGTGCTCACCGAGATTCCAGCCGTGGTCGCCCCAGAGAACTACGATTGTGTTTTTACGTAGGCCCAGGCGGTCAAGTTCACTTAGGACCCTGCCAATCTGGGCATCAGTGTAGCTAACGCAGGCATAATAGCCATGGATGAGTGTGCGGGCAAGCTCGTCGGAAAGTGAGCCCTTCGGTGGAATACCTATATAAGCCCGCAATTCGCCCCAGTTGTGCAGGGCCGCATCAGGAGCGCCTTTTGGCCTGAAAGGATTGTCGGCAAGGTCAATTTTTTCTCTCTTATATAAATCCCAGTATTTTTTCGGAGCGTTAAAAGGCAAGTGAGGTTTAAAGAAGCCCAGCGCAAGGAAAAAGGGCTTATCCATATCCGCCAATCGCTTCAGGTCAGAGATAGCCTTGTCAGCAATCATTCCATCGAAATAAGCGTTATCGGGGACATCGGCAGACTCGAACGCAGGTCCTTTGCCGCGTTGGTTTTTACTGGCGAGTTTCCTGCTTTCTTCAAGAAGGTAATTCTGCCAGGGTCCTTTCGGGCGCCATGGATCCTCGCTCCAGCTATCCCTGCAATCGTTCGAATGGTGGAAGACTTTGCCGTTTGATATGGTGTGATATCCATTGTTTTTGAAGTGCTTAGGAAGACTTAATGCGCCCGGCAGGTCCTTCTCCGCCCAGACGCTGTAATTGATGAACCTGTCTCTTGTCGGCCTGACGCCTGTTAGAAGGCTGGCGCGCGAGGCACCACAGACGGGGACCTGGCAATAAGAACGAGTGAAAAGGACACCGTCTGAGGCCAAACGGTCTATGTTTGGAGAGAGCATTTGTTTATGGCCGTAGCAGCCAAGCTGAGGCCGCAGGTCGTCAACGGCGATGAAAAGGACGTTAGGTTTTTTGCTTTGGCCTTTCTCAGCGGCTAAAAGTACACGCGGCAATCCCAGTGAAGCCGTTCCCAAGCTAACGGCCTTTAGAAAATCGCGACGTGTGTAGTTGGATGTGTTCATCAATTTACTCCTCGTTAATATTACAATAGCATTAAATTGTCGGGCTTGAGTGCCGGCCTTTAGGAACGACAATAATAGAATTCAATTCTTTTGGGGCTTTTTCTTTGGCTTTTTTACGTTACGGCTTTTGTGGAGGTTCACGGCTATCTCAGCCTGCATTCCACGGTCGCCCTGCTGCTTCATCCACGCGTCGAGCTTTTTTCTTAGCGATGCAAGGAGCTTTTTATTCGTTGGGTCATCTGCAATATTGTTAAGCTCGTAAGGGTCTTTTATGATGTCGTACAGCTCTTCGGCCGGGCGATATTGAAACATCTTTACACGCTTAGCGGCAAATGAATCAGTTTTGGCTTTTTGCTTCCACGAGCCCCACATGCTGTGGCCAATCTCTTTATAGTCATGGCCGTGAGTGGTAACGCACTGGAACATACCATCAGGATTGAGATTGCGGATGTATTTGTGAGTTTTCGTTCGCAGGGAGCGGATAGGATAGGCCCGGCCGGAAATAATACCGCGTGTTGTGTGGGTGCCGAAAACTACATCGTGATGCTTTTTTTTGCGGCCGAGCAGAACAGATAAAAAGCTTCTGCCGTCGATGTCCTCTGCAGGTTTGCCTCCTGCAGCCTCAATGAAGGTCGGAAGTACGTCTACAAAGCTTATCATGGCGTCGGTGGTTGTTTCGTGTTTTATCTTGGCGGGCCAGCGGACGATAAAGGGTACGTGCAGGCCCGCATCGTAACAGGACCACTTTGCGAATATGTCATAGCCGTGGTCAGAAGTGTATACGAACAGCGTGTTTTGCTCCAGGTTATGCTTTTTCAACAAGTTAAGCACGCGACCAAGCTCGGCATCCAAGAGGTCAATATCAGTGTAGTAATTGGCGAGCTGCTGCCGGGTCTGTTGGGTGTCGACCTTGTTTGGCGGGACAAGGACCTGTTCCGGTTTGTACCCACCTTTTTTGTGCGGCCCATGCGGTTCATGCGAGGCGACTATAAGACAGAAAGGCTCATCGCTTTCAAGCGTCATAAAGTTTTCGATTTGTTTTGGCTTTAAGCCCATATATTCAAAAGGAAACTGGTCCTTCGGTTTTATATGGGTTTTGCCGGCAAGGCCAACGCGATAGCCAAGGGATATTAGGTAATACGGTAGTGTTTTTATGCGGGATTTTATCCTGCTGTGGTTCGGATGACAGCCGTTTCGATGAGGATATAGGCCGGTGTACAAAGCGGAGCGACTCGGAGAACACATAGCGGTTGGGGTAAAGGCCAGGTTGAACTTGAGGCCTTCTTTTGCGAGGCGGTCGGTGTGAGGGGTGCGGATTACATTGTTGCCATAGCAGCCCACGTCGTTGATGCTCTGGTCGTCAGCAAGAAATAAGACGATGTTGGGTTTGTCCTTAGGGATTTTACCGGTGGGCTGATTTGCAGCACTTGTAGATCCCAGAATTACAAGCGAGGCAGTACCCAGTCCCACTCTTCTTAGAAAATCACGCCGGTTTAAATTTTCATTTGTAGCATAATTCATTTCGGCAACAATATACCACAAAGTGACTTACTTTGCTATTATTTTAATCCTTGTATGAGCAGTAGCAGCGGTTACTTTTGGATTTTGAGTCTTATTCTATCAGCTGAGCGGGTGTGCCGGGCAAGGGAACCGGCTTCAATCGCAGCGGCAATTTGCTTGAACTTTGGGACAGCATAGTCGAAGAACTGTTTGTAGCTTTCGCAGAAATAGCTTTCACAGGTTTGGCCGGCAGTGTTTAATCTGGCCCTATCTTTCATGCAGCCGCCCCGGCAAATATCAAGGTGGTTGCAGAGCAGACATTTGTTGGGCAGATTTTGCTTGTCGCGGGCAAAGGTACGCTTTTTACTTCCTGAAGCGATTTTGTCCAGGGGTGTTTCCAAAATATTTCCCAGGAACCATTTCGGCTCTACGAAGAACTCACAGGCGAAGCAGTCGCCGGTGTGCTCGACAACAACAAAACCGGCACACTGCCTGCTGTATGTGCAAATGGTGTTATTGCCGAGACAATAATATGTAGTCAATGAATCAAACTCACGGATGTTTAGCTTTTCGGTGCCGTATTCGTACCAGCGGTCGAATATTCTGCATAAAAATTCGCCGTATTTTGCCGGGGTAATTGAGAAGTCCGCCAACTTGCCGGAGGCCGGGTCAAGCTCGACGCAAGGGATGAACTGTATATATGTCAAATCATTATCGACGAGAAAATCAAATAGCCGGTCTGGTTGCTGTATGCTTATATTGTTTAACAGGACAAGGGCACTTAATTCAACCTCATATTTTTTGCAGGTTTTAATACCCCTCATCACCTTGTCAAAAGTACCAGAGCCGGAATGGTCTAAACGATAGCGGTCGTGAAATTCTTTTGGGCCGTCGATACTGATGCCGAGCAGGAACTTGTTTTCGTGGAAGAATCGACACCATTTGTCATCAAGTAAAACACCGTTGGTTTGCAGTGTGTTGCTTATTTGCTGGCCGTGGCTGCCGAATTTTTTTTGTAACTCTACCGCCCTTCTGAAGAAATCCAGGCCCATTAACGTAGGCTCACCGCCTTGCCAGGCAAAGCCGACAACAGGGAAACGAAGCTGCATATAATCTTTGACGAGTTTTTGGAGCACTTCATCGCTCATTCGCTGCCGGCCCTTGCCGAATTCGCGCGCTCTTTCTTTGTAAAAACAGTATTTGCAATCGATGTTGCAATCTGAGCCGGAGGGTTTGATTAAAAGAGTGAAAGGTTGCATTTATTTTTCAGTCATTCGGCGTTTCTGTAACCACTTTTGGGCCCATTGGCGGGCCTGCGAAAGTGTCTTCAATTTTCCTTCCAATTGGGCGATGTACATTTCCTCAGCTAACTGGCCAAGGGCAGGGCCCGGGACGGCACCTAATCTAATTAAGTCGTGGCCGGAGAGCAATGGTTTTGGGCGGAGTTCAACATCGCCGAGGTCCTTTATTCTTTTACGTAACCTACCCAAAGCAGCAATACCTTTGGCGCCATCAGGTGTGGCCTTTTGAATAGCTCTTTGCAGTTCGTAAAGGTTCCAGAAATACGGTTCTGCAAGAATCATTTTCAAGCGGCTCAGGGGCATCCTGTCGTCGAGGAGTCTGCCTCTGTTTGCAAGTAAAAATTTTATATGCTTGTTTTGACTTCTGCTAAGTTTTAAGATTTGATGCTTTTGGCGTGCAAAATCGGTTGGGCAGCCGGCGAAAAGTGAAGCCAGTGCCAAGGCGAAATCAACTTTCTTTCGGAGCTGAGCCAGTACGCTAACCGCGAATTCGGCGTGTCTGGCGGAGAAGCCGGGAAAAATGGCTTTTGCAAGACCAGTTTCGGCCAGCATCGCGGCCCCCACAGAACGATTTGGATCGACCAGTATCGCTTCCAACTCTATCGCGATTCGTTCGCCGCTTATTTTAGTAATCTTTTTTGCGTTGCGGCAAATTTCCGACCATGTGGCCGGCTCAATATCAAAGCCAAGCTGAGTGGAAAATCGCACGGCCCGCAACATTCGCAGGTAATCCTCGCCGAAGCGTTCTTTGGGTTTGCCGATGGTTCGTATTAGTCCTTTTTTGAGGTCGGCCCGTCCATCGACATAATCGATTACCTTATCTTTGACGGGATCGTAGAACATTCCGTTTATGGTAAAGTCTCTTCGGCTTGCATCTTCAGCAGCGTTTGCAAACTTGACAACGGACGGGTGCCTGCCATCAGCATAACCGGTTTCGGTCCTGAACGTGGCCACTTCAACCTGCCGACCTTCGAGCATAACGATAACGACGCCAAATTTTGCTCCGACTTTCAAAGTGCGTTTGAACAATCCAATTACTTCTTTGGGCTGTGCGTCAGTAGCAACATCATAATCTTTAGGGCGTTTGCCTAACAACATATCCCGGACGCAACCGCCAGCCATCAATGCCTGGAAACCATTGCGGTTTAGTCGCCTGATTACCTTAATAGCTGCCTGTTTGTTTGTCATTGGCTTATCTTTTTTAATATAGTAACGGCCATAGTTCCCCACTGGCGCCTGTCTATCACGCGGAATACGCCATATTGCTCCAACAATTCCGTGGAACGGTTAGCTCTCACTACAACAATTCCATCAGGGACAACCTGAGAGTTTAACATATCCAGTAAACTACTCAAAGGCGAATTTGGGCCGACATCTTCCGTGCAGGAATAGGGCGGGTCAACAAAAACAAGGTCATACTGCCCCTCATTAATCGGCGCACCCACACTGAAGGCGTCAGCCTTTATCAGTTTTGACTTCTTAACAAAACCGGCTTTATCAATATTCTTTTTTAGAGTCGCAATAATCTTCGGGTCCTGCTCTACGAAAGTAACAGAAGCAGCCCCCCTGCTCAATGCCTCAAGGCCCAGAGAGCCAACGCCGGAGAACAAATCAGAAACAACCTTGCCTTCCGGCAGTTCATACTTGTAAAGGACGCTGAACAGCGATTCCTTGACCCTGTCGATGATGGGCCGGGACACCTGCGTTTTCGGGCTGAGCAATTTCATGCCTCGTTTTGTACCGGCTATGATTCTCATGGCAGTACAATATACTCTAACAATTCATCTTGGGCGAGAAATTTTGCTCTGATTCAACGCGGAAGGATTCAAAAAAATGATTGCAGCTAAGTCTGTAAAGTTTATAATTTATAAATCAATCATTTAGAAAAATCGATAAACATCTCAATTAACTTTTTTCGGAGAATGTGGAATGAACAAGGATTTCGTGCTCTTCAACCTTCGCGAAGCCCATCAGGCCCTGCAAAGAATAATAGGAGATATAGAGTCGCAACCTGACTACGCTTACGGAGAATATATAGTCGAAATGACGCATCTATATCACCACGTGAACACTGCATGGAATGAACAGAATGTTAACTCCGAACGTGCCAAGAAATGTAATGAGGAAGACTTCTTCAAATGGAGACAGTTTCCTAAAGACGATATCGACTTATCAAAATGATCGCTTTTTTCAACTATCAATCTCAAGTCACAGTATGGAATAATTAGAAACAGTGCTGGCAGTTACTACACGCCAGGGTCAATTCCATCGGGAAGGTGAACTTGACAATTACAGATTCTAAAGGGATTTTAAATATGGATTACGAAAAAACAGAACCATTTACCGGAAATATGGATAAGGCACTTGAAGTTGCAAAGAATGTGTTTATTCAGCACAACTTTCAAATTGAACGCGATAGCGATTCAGAGGTTGAGTTTACGGGGCCGGGTATGTTAAGTTCCAGACAAAATCCCCTCGTCGGTATCTCAAGGATTTGTATTCGTGGAACCAGAGACAATCTTTCGGTTGAAGCGGAATTCGGGGGGATTCGAAGGCTTACAAAGTATCTGGTGCTCTTTATCTTGGGACTTGCGATATTCTTTTTGTTGTTTTTTGGAATCATTTTTTCTAAACAAGGCCAATCCCTTAACAAAATAATCTTAATCTCATTGGCTCCCTTTATTCCATGGCCTGTAGTTATACCGCTAATTTATATATGGATGAAATCCCGGACTTCCAAGGCGTTGGACAGGCTTTTCGCCAACATGGTTACTTTGGGAAGAAAAGAATAAAAGAGATTATCGACAACGAGATAAAGTACGACACTAAATCAAGAGTGCCTGCATCTGGACGGCACACTTTCGGAATTTGTCGGCTGGGAGAGTTACAGTCTTCCATTTGGGGCTGCGGCGTTTCATATACTTACAATAGTCGTCTAATCTGACGCAAAAGAATACATACCTGTTATGAGAATAGTCATAAAAGTCCCTGCCGTTGAAATCAACATCGACATTATCGACTTTGTATGCAAAAACAAAGATGGCCTGATGGTCCGGGCCGAAGACCTGCTGCCAACCGGTCAAACCATCTATATCCTCGGTCGTTACCCAGCATTCAAGCCCTGTTAATTTAGCGAAGCTATCCCCTTTAAACTTACGACCTTTAACCTCGGCAATTAATATCCGGCCATTAGGAGGATACAATAAGAAATCGAAGGTCTTAATCCTGGAATCTGCTAATGTCGCACGTTTTTGTTCGTCAGCAACAACATATTGGATGTGATTGTCCCTCAGCCAGTTTTCGAAGGCCCTCTCGTAATGATTTGGGGCACAATCTTTCATTTTCAACCGTATTGAAAACGTCTATACACATTCCAAGTAGACAATTGCGACAATCGTCGCCAGCAGGTTCTGTATGACGTGCATAGCAATGGGTATATAGATAGAATTAGTTTTTATACGAGCCCATCCAAGAATCAAACCACCGGTAAAGATGCTAACTATGATAACAAAATTATACTGAACATGAAGCGCCGCCCAGGCAAGTGAAGTTATTATCACTGCCGCTACAGGTCCCGCCCTTGAATTCTCAATACCCTTGAACATAAAACCTCGAAACAAAACTTCTTCATACAGCGGCGCCGCAATGATGAAAGCCAACCAAAGCAAGGGTGTAAAATGAGCGGTTTGATACGCATTGATCATGAAGTCCGAAACGATGGGCTCTCCCAAAACAGAAGTCGCAACATCGGCACATACAATATATAACAGAAGAATCAAGGTCCATTTTGCGAACTGTTTCCAGCTTTTTCTGTTTAAAGAAAAGTATTCCTTAATTGTGATGTTTTTTCGAATTTTAGCAAAAAGCAAAGACAGGCCAATGACAAGCGGTGCAGTTGCGCATGTCGACAGCGAGAGGTACAAACCATTTGAATCCAGAGATTGGCCAATCTCCATAATGTCGAGCTGCGGCTTGAGGATTTTGGCCGCTATTAAAAAAAGGACAGCAAAGATTATGGCAGCAAGAAGGTAGACTATTACAATTATGCATGAAAATCCAATAGTGGCCCAAAAGCCCCATGGTGTTGGCTTTGGTTCATCCGGACTTGCGGAAACTGTCTGTACTGCTGGAACTTCCAAGAGTGATTTATAACCCCATAAAATAATAATAATTATTCATCCCTGAATAAAAACCGACCAAATTTATTTAATTAACGCCGCGACAGACTCCATTCATTCCTGATAACAACAGCCAAGATAAAGTCAAATTAAGACATAAGATCAGAAAGAAATTTATCGTAATCGACAAGAACCTGCTTGCCCGTTTCCATATCTTTTACAGCCAGTTTATTCTCTTTAAATTCATCGCCAATAATTATGCACTTTTTGGCTTTTTGTTCTGAGGCCTCTTTAAGCTGTTTGCCCAAACCTCCCGATTTATAGCTGAAAGCAGCAGAATAACCGGCAAGACGGAGATTGGCCGTCAGTTGAATGACAATGTCCTTTTCTGTCTTTTTAACAATTCCATCTACTGTTTCGATGTTTATTGGTTTATCTACAGTAGCCACAAAATAATCGAGCCGCTTCTCAGGCAAGTTTTTATCAATAAGACCCTTCTTTTCGAGAAGAATTTCCAACACACAATCCCCCATTCCCATCCCAGTTGCCGGGACTTGCGGACCTCCAAAGTCGTGTAGCAAATTGTCATATCGACCTCCGCCACATATCGCGCGCAGATCACCAACAACGTCATGAACTTCAAAAACCACTCCCGTATAATAAGCCAAACCTCGCACGATACTCGGATCGAAAACACAATAATCAGCAACGCCCATTTGGTCTAAATGGTGTCGTACTTCAGCAAGTTCATCGTTTGCCATAACAACTTCATCGTCATGACTGAACATCTTCTCAACCTTAGTAATCGAATCAAGTTCCATGAAAGCCTCAATTTTAGCAGCCTTCTCGGAATCTTTTACCTGCTCATCAAGCACATCTCTAAAGGTCTCAGGGGGTATCTTAGATTTCTTATCAAGCACAGTATATAACACATCATGCTTACTTTCCGGAATTCCAATATTCTTAAGAACGGCAACCAAAAGCTTTCTGCTAGACATTTTGACTTTTACGTCCTTACTCGATAGCCCAACTTCCTGCAAATAGTCAATTGTTGTAAATATTATCTCGGCGTCGGCGAGGACGTCATCTTCACTTATTATGTCGATGTTCCACTGGAAGAATTCTCGTAGGCGGCCTTTTTGCGGTCTCTCTGCGCGGAATAATCTGGGGACAGAGAACCACTTTATCGGCTTTGGGAGGGAATTTATTTGCTGGTTAACCATTCTGGCCAGAGTTGGTGTGATCTCGGGTCTTAGAGCGAGGTCCCTTCCACCTCTATCCTGAAAAGAGAAAAGCTGCTCAACAATTTCGTCGCCGCTTTTTATCTGAAACATTTTCAGATACTCAAATATCGGCCCATCGTATTCTTCAAATCCGTTTCGGATAGAGACTTTCTTCCAGCCGTCGATTATCCAGTTTCGGCGGGCCATATCCTGCGGGTAAAAATCTCTTGTACCCTTTACCGGCGGTATCTTCATTTCTTTATCTTTTTCTTTGCCCGTTGCTTTTCTGTAACATTGTTGTCAAATTTTATCTTTATATACTCTTCCATTTGCTTTGCACTGGTAAAGTGCAGTTCGTAGTCATATTCGCCCTCAACGTAATCGCAGTCAGAGTGTCTGTATCCTCTGCAAATTCTCGGCCTTTTGTTATAAATTTTGCAGCGATTGTTTTTCTCAGAGAGGTTTTTACACATGTTCTTTATGTTGATATACCAGTCACCGTCCTCTACGAACACTGAAATATCTTTATGGCACAGATACCATCTTATATCATCGTAGTCTTCCTTGTCCTCCGGCGTTTCAATCGGCAAAGCAAAATACCGGCAGCACAGTCCCGTACACTCATTGCATTGACTCTTTTTGGCCATTAAAACAAACTCCAAATATCATTTGCCATATGCTAAATGCCAAGCACTTTACGCTTTTTACACGCTACTGTCAAGGAATTGAAGTTCAGAATTGCCTAACTTATCACTTATACGGTGAAAAATTGATTAGATTAAGAATCAAAAGAATGCATGTATACAAAGGTTGTGAGCAGTCTGGAAAATCAATTTTGTTCTATTGAAATTCTATTAACAGCCGATAAAATATTAGATTTTTAGACAAGCTGGATGATAATCATGATTTTCAGGCGGTGCTTGAAAATTTTCATATAAATAGTAGTGTTAATATTTTGTTAATAAAAACATTGACTTAACTACCCTCTTTATGTTAAAATAAGTAAGGTTCTGATACTATACACACTGGGCATGTGGGTAAATTAGCAGAACAGAAAGTGGATTTTACGCTGTTTATTATATATGTGAGTATCTGAAAGCAGGATTTTAAGGCCATAAGTGCTTATGTTGAATGGACTTAGCGTTTTTGGTGTTTAAACGGTTAGTAGTTCAGGAATTAAGGCTGATATGCTTGAGAGTAAATCAGTAGAACAAAAGTCGCACCAGAGAGCCGGCAAGTTGGAAGCTGTCCACAGCACAACCCAGCAAAAAACGGGCTCCGACGCTCATCAGAAGAGCAAAGTGAGTGTCGTAACAAGGGCAGCCGGGTCGGTCGACCGTACTCTATTCTGCCGCCATGAGATAAAGTATCGCATTACCGAGTCAAAGGCCGCGGCGGTTGAGCAGTTTATCCGTCCATACCTGCAACTGGACCGTTACAGCAAACTACGACGGGACAGGTCCTATCCGATTGTGAGTCTCTATCTGGACGCCGAGAATATGCTTCTTTGCAAACAGACACTGAGGGGGCAGAAAAACCGCTTCAAGCTTCGGATTCGCAGCTATACCGATGAACCGGGTTATCCCCGCTTTTTCGAGATCAAGCGCCGGATGAACACTATTATTATCAAAAATCGAGCCCGTGTCAGGGATCAGGATGTAGTGCCTTTACTCGCAGGCTCCACTTTGCCGCCGCAAGAATATAGCACCGACGAGAAAACGCTTAACCAGTTTCAATTATACATGAAAAGCATTAATGCCAAACCCAAAGTTCTGATACGCTACCTGAGGCAAGCGTATGAGGACACTTCACATAACAGGGTTAGAGTAACCTTTGATCGGGAATTATGTTACAATGTGACCAGTGCACCCGAGGTATTGCTTAACGGACAAGGCTGGCAGCAACATCCGATGTCCAGAGGGGGTGTGATTCTGGAGATTAAATTTACGGCCCGTTACCCGGCCTGGTTGGCGCGTATGGTCGGGTGTTTGAATCTTCGTCAGGATTCATTTTCGAAATATGCCACTTCAATAACGAATGCATGTTCACTGGGATTTTGCGCGCCTCAACTTTCATTGGTATAATAATTATGGAAAGTTTCATGAATTCTTTTAGGAACCTGGAAGAAACGCCGCTGACAGGAGGAACATTTAGTCCTGAGAGCATCATTTTGTCATTATTGCTGGCGTTTATTCTTGGTCAGGTTATAGCGTGGGTTTATTACGCCACTCACAGCGGCCTTTCATACTCAAGGTCCTTCGTGCAGGCCCTTATAATAATTACCGTAGTTGTGGCAATGGTTATGGCGGTGATCGGTAACAATATAATAACCGCCGTCGGTCTGATGGGGGCTTTAGCCCTTATACGTTTTCGTAATATTATCAAGGACACCCGTGACATAGCTTTTATTTTCTGCTCGCTGGTGGTCGGGATGGCGACCGGCTCTCAACGGTACGCCACCGCTATTGTCGGTACCACTATTCTGAGTTTGATAGTGATATATTTGTACGCGACGAGCTTTGGCACCCATGAGCCTCACAA
>JABAHP010001130.1_pt11 | contig 21684 bp, 23 predicted proteins | sample 7062081 | NCBI WGS metagenome assembly JABAHP01 (sample SAMN14534357, study PRJNA622989) | marine sediment metagenome | biome: marine biome [ENVO:00000428]; feature: marine pelagic biome [ENVO:01000023]; material: deep marine sediment [ENVO:00002113] | place: India: Gulf of Kutch | collected...
GGTTATATAATCCACCACATAAATCCTATATAGGAATATCTTATTGAGTCATAAATATGGCAAACAGAAAAACTACGTTAAAACTTAAACGTTCTAATGTTTCAGGTAAAATACCTACATTAGGTCAATTAGAATTAGGGGAATTAGCTTTAAACACTGCCGATGTTAAGGCATATGCAGAATATACAGGTGGTGCAACAGGTGCAACAGAAGTAAGACAGATAGGTTGGGATCGTTTGTCAACAGAAAGTGGTGGCACTGTTAATGGTGATGTAACTATTAATGGTGATTTAACTGTTACAGGTAATACGAATATATCTAACATATNNTATCTGCAACAACTATTAACCCTGTTGACTATATACAATTCAATACTACAGTAACAGGTGTTACAGAAACAGAGGGAAGAATTTATTGGGATTCCCCAAATGGAACGCTTTCATTAGGTATGGAGGGTGGTGATGTTTCACTACAAATAGGTCAAGAACAATATTATTATATTAAAAACCAAAGTGGGGCAACTATTGAAAATGGTAAGGTTGTTAGGGCGGCTGGTACGTTAGGTACATCGGGTAGAATACTTGGTGAATATATGATTGCAGATGGTACAATACCCCCTAAGTTCACTTTAGGTATTGCTACAGAAGATATTTTAAATGGTGAAGATGGTTATGTAACAGAATTTGGTTTAGTTAGAGGGGTTGATACAACAGGTTCATTATATGGTGAGACTTGGAATGATGGTGATGTTCTTTGGGTATCGCCTACTTTTGAGGGTGGGTTAACCAATGTAGAACCTTTATCACCAAACTTACATATCGAAATGGCTATTGTAATTAATGCAGCCGCTAATGGTAGTCTTTTCGTTAGACCCCATAGATACCCATATTCATATGACTTACAAGATATGGGTTGGTCTGCAGGTACTGAAACCAATTTAGATATTATACAATGGAATGATTCTTTAGGTTATTTTGAGTTAACAAACACACCGACATTAAATTCATTATCCGCCGCAACAATAACCGCAAACACATTAACCATAAACAATAATGGGCCCAATGTTTCCATTACTAACCCAAATAGTGGAGAAGGTTTAATTTTAGAGGGTGTTGGTGGTGCTGGAAATACGTCATCAACTTTAAGAATTGTATCTAATGACAATGCTTGGGCTGATAATGTAACAACATCATATTTCCAAATAGATACGGCTAATGGGGTTGGTCCTGACTATGTTACATTTATGGGTGGTACTTTTGGTACAGACACCCCATTTAAAAGATTACAATTTAATTCATCAGGTACAACATTTACCGATTGTCCATTTGGTGACACACCCGTACCCACAAGTATTGTTGATGTGGTAGTAAAAAACCCTACAACTAATATTTTAAATCTTATTGGTGCAACTGGACAAACAGGGGATTATCTTAATATTACAACTAATGGTGGTATTAATGGTGATGTTCTTAAGGTTTCTAGTAATAAAGATTCTGATTTCGGTGGTAGAATCCTAAGTGGTGGAACAGATATAGCAACTCTATGGGGTGGTGGTTCATTTACTAGTTTCGATATTAGTGATGGTAATAACACACAAACCATAGATGATGGTGATACATTACTATTCTCATCTAATAGTGGACTTACCACAACAGTGTCTGCAACAGATACAGTTACTTTTGATTATGAGTTAAGTGGAATGACTGCTGAATCTTCACCTACAACAGGAGATAAACTTTTATTGTGGGATGCTAGTTCGGGGTTACATAAGAATATTGATTGGAATCAATTACCTGGTGCTGCTGGAGGTGAAGCAAACACTGCAAGTAATGTGGGTGTGGGTTATGGTATCTTTAAACAAAAAACAGGTGTTGATTTAGAGTTTAGAAGTTTATCTGCAGGTACTAATGTTACAATCACAACGGGAGATACGATTGTTATTAGTTCAACAGGTGGGGGTTCTTCTAGAATAGAATCTTCTATTACTACAATAGGTAACACCCCTACAGAGTTAGAGAAAATAGATACTTTAACAGATAATGCAACAAATATTGTTGAGGTTTATGTTAAAGCTTACTCAACTGCTGGATTGCAGTGGGGTGTTTGGAAAAGAACGCTCACTGTTACAAAAACGCTTGGAACAGTAACTATACAAGAAGTTAATGCAGATGTAGATAAGACATCAACGGGACTAAAAGCAAATGATTTAACATTTACAGTAAATGGGGGTGATATTGACGTTGATGTATCTGGTATCGCAGCAACAACTATAGATTGGAAATCAGCTTACGAAATAATTTTATAATATGGCAACAACTAATTTAATATCAAAATCTTTAGGTGATATCCTTACGGAAAGTGGTAATGGTGTGCCTGATCACATATCACCCAGGGGTTCTTTATATGTTGATAAAGACAGTGGGTTGATATATCAAAACGTAGATGGTATAACCACTTGGCTTGCGTTAGCAACTGTTGCGTATGGTCACGTATATTACCAAGACAACACAACCGCAACTTCTATTGGTGCGACTAATACTTGGACTGCTGCTGGTAATACTTTCACAGAAGGTAATAATGTTGGGTTTTCTGCAAACACTGATACACTTGTACTTATTTCTGGTTATGATGGGGAATATGAGGTAAACGGTGAGGTTACAATTGATTTTGTTGCTGGTACTAATGATTATGAGGTTGGTTTATCGATAAATGGCGCTATCCCAACGGGTGGTTCGTATAATGGTGCAACAATTGATACAACATATCAAACCCAAACAGTTGGGTTTGAAAGTAAAGTGAGTTTATCTGGGGGTGATACTATAGAGTTAGCAGTTAGAAACTTAGATAGTACAAATAACGTGATTATTAAGAATGCACAATTATTCGCAAGAAAATTAGATTAATATGTCAATTATTGCTAACATATCAGTAGGCGATATCCTTTTTTATGAGGTAGACTCTAAACCAACTCATTCTGCACCGAAGGGTTCTGTTGCTATTTTAAATAGTGATGGGTTAATTTCGTTATATAAAAACAATGATGGTGGTACAACATGGTTGAAAACTATTAAACCATCTTATGGTGAGTTATATTTAAACAATAATACAACCCAATTTGCTTGGAATGATTATACTTTAGGTTCATTCTATAGTTTTGATAGTGTATCCACTTGGGTCGCTGATAATGTAAATGGTTTTATTAAAAGAACAGATGCTACTTTTGGTGATACGTTGCAGTATACTGGTGCTACTAACATAAGGGCTGTTGTTAAACTTAGAACAACAACAAGAGGTGGTAGTGGTAAATGGATGGAGTTTGAACACACACCAGCACTTAATTTTACTGTTGTTTCGGGGGCAACAAATGGTATGCATACTTTAGATAATGGGGGTACAAATGGTGTAGGGTGTGTTACTGTTTTTAAATTAAGTAATAATGATGAGGTTAGTGTTGGATTTTCACCCGTTAGAAGAGAAGGTGGTGGTCCAGCTAATCAAAGAACATTTATTAATAGACATGCCCAATTGGGTGTTTTTAAGATTGATGAATCAAATGAGTTTAATATATTCTCAGAAGATTGGGAAAGTGGTGGTTTTACAAGTGGTGGTTGGACAGTTGTAAATGGATTAGATTACTTTGAATTATCTTGGGGTGGTAATAGTGGGGATGGTGAAATACTTATAGACGGTAATGTTACTACCACTTCTTTTGATATAGATATTAATAATACCGCATTAGGATACACTAAACAGTCTTTTCCACCTGGTATAAGCGTAGTTTATCAAGGGGGTAATATTTGTCACCTTTTTTATACAGGTAATACTGCCCCTACTGTTACTTATAACCAAACTACTGCTAACCTACAAGTAACTATAACTGAATTTACTGCTGAGGTTAACTCTTGGGTAATCGGTACTGCGCAAAATAACACACCTGGTGGTATTTATGGGGCTTATATTTCTAATGATGGGGCTTCATCTACTTATGATGTAAATAGTCTAAGTGTTTCACATTTTTATAAAGATTTTACATTTCCGAATGGTGATATAACATTAATGTTTGATTGGAAGTGTCAAGGTGAAAATACTGCTGGTAATGCGGTACAATATGATTACGGAACTGTTGTTATTGCGGATACAACAACAACACCTGTTGCTGGTACGGAAGTTTCAACAACACCTGCAACAGGAGGTGGAAATGGTAGGTTAGGTGCAGATACAAATGATGGTAAATTTAATTTAGGTTATGGCACAACACCAGGTACAACATGGAACACAGAAACAATTGACTTGAGTGAATATGCTGGCCAAACTAAAAGACTTATATTCAGTTGGTCTAATGATGGTTCGGTTGGGGCTAACCCACCATTTGTTGTTGATAATATTATTATTGATACACTTGAGTGGTAATTAAATGATTTTAATAAATATTTATAGATATGGCGTGGAAAATAGGTAAAATAAAAAATGAGAGGTCTACATTGGTTAGGGTTGGGGATACAGTAATCCCCCCAACAGTGATTAGTGAGACTTTAGATTTAAACTTATATGATGATATAACTAATATTGTTAATTGGGATAATTACAATTATTTAACAGATTTATCAAATGTCAGAGAGGGTATTAAATCTATTTATGATTCAGTTGGCTGGAGCGGTTTAACATCTGAGGAACAAATCATAACATCAAAATATTTTGTATCATCTGTTTCTGAAAGAAATTCTGTGTTAAGTTCTGATGAACAAAAAGAATATGGAAACTCTATTTTTATTAGGAGTAATAAGGAGAATATGAAAATACCTTTAGGGTTATCTATACACGATAAAGAGCCTAATATCATAAATTTAAAATTATCTAAAGCTAATACCAATTTTCCTAACTATGAAGAATATTATCACGAATTTACACCTTCAATATTAAATACTTGGCACTCAGCAACACTACCTGTAGAACCAAATAGTATTGTTTTGGTTAGTATGGATTCATCATCAAACAGAAAAACTGGGGGTGTTAGGGAATTAGGTTCAAATTTAGATAGAATAAGAGAGATTGATTCAAACTCAATGTTTTCTATGCCTGTTAAAACTGATGAAAACTCTGAGATTGAAATTTATGCGAATAACAATAGTGTTAAATTTTATTTAACTGCAAGATTAGGATAATATGGAATTACTTTGTAAATACGATTTTTTTGATCAAAACACTAAAACAATTAATAGTGGTGCCGAACCAAAGGATGCTTTTGTTGTTGTAAATAGTGGAGACACAATTCCTACCGATTATACTGACGTTAGTTCAGTACAGTATTGGGTGGATTATGGTAGTAGTCTTTGTACCGATTACCTTCAACTTAGGGAAAGAGTTAGAGGTATTCTTGATGTTATTGGGTGGACTGGCATAACTAATTCGGAAAAATATATTATCATAGGCGAATATATGAAAGAATCCTCAAAAGATGATACAACTGCTAACACAGAAAAGATATCCTTTTTAATGGGTGAGGGTTACACTATGAGTGAAGCTCAAGGGTTATTAATAAAATCATATGCGAGTCATCACTTAAAAGAAGTTAATGCGTGTTTACAAAGAGCAAATTCTGAAAAATTATATATGGTAATTGCTAAGTATCTTACATTAGATGATGCTGGTGATTTGATTAAGATAACACATAAACTATTTGATTTGTATAAAACACAAGGTATTAAGGGTGTAAATGATGGTAACGCAGGTGAGGGAATATTTGATTTTTTGGAAAGTAGTGTAGGTACTTCATTTGAAACATCTGGGTTAGAACAACAAGGTTACACACTCAATACAGGTGATTATAATTCATTCATTAGTGAATTAATGGATGTGCTTAGAAATGGAAATTATTAATTATGGCAAAGGCAGTTTTTACATTTGATGAGATGGTTTACAACAGTATTGTAAACGGTAAACAAATATATTATAATGGTGAGACTAAAACTATAGATTATGTTAAACTATTTAAAGATACTAGACAAGTGGAAATTCATTGTAGTGATGGAGATGTATTTTTAGCAAATCAGGATGATGCTTTTGAGTTTGAGGTAAACACACCTAAAGAAAAATCACAACCAACAAAATCAAAATTAAAAGGTACTAAGTTATGAAAGAATTAATTAAAGGATTAGGGGTATTTATTGGTGCTAGTGTTGTATCAATATTAGTACTATGGTTTTTATTTCTATATTCATTTGGTTATTCTATATGGTTAACGGTTACATTTAAAGATTGGAAAGCGTTTTTTAAATTTTGGTGGAGATTGATCGATGGTACTTTATCTACTATTGGTTACGTATTTTACCATCTTGGTTACGCACAAGATTTATTATGGAATGTTAATGGTGAAGCAATAGAAGATGTTGTAACAACAAAAGAAGATACTCAATTCGGTAAAAAGAATGTATCTGTATCCGCAGCAATTGGTAAACAAGAGATTGATGGTGATGTTACTTATAGTGGAAAAGTATTAAGTGAAATATTAAATGTAGTATTTTGGCAAAAACAACACGCTAAGGATTCGTGGTTATTCTTAGAGGCGTATAAATTATTAGAGAGTAAGTATTTTGAGAAAAAGATTTAATGCTCACCATAGATATCTTTCTTAGGTTGACATTTTTCTTTAATAATTTTCTCTACAAACGCAAACATCTTTAAACCATTATCCTCACAATACTTTTTTAGTATTTTATGGGTATTAGGTGTAATCTTTAGATTTTTAGTCCTTTTCATTGTCTTTTTTATATAAGTATGACAAAAGGTAGAAAAAAATCATACTAATTATGGGTGTATAACACCCATAAAATTTCTTTTTGAAAAATCCAACATATTTATAAATAAAGAATTTAATAATATAAAAAAATAAAAAGTAAAATTAAATGGCATCAACAGAACAAATTTTTGTGAGTCCTGGTATTTTTACCTCAGAGAAAGATTTAACTTTCGTAACTAGACAAGTAGGGGTAACTACTTTAGGATTGGTGGGTGAGACACCAAAAGGACCAGCATTTGAGCCTGTATTTATTGCGGATTATGCACAATTCCAAAGTTACTTTGGTTCATTGAATCCTGAGAAATACGTAGGTACAGGGTTTCATAAGTATGAGACTAACTACATTGCAAAATCATATTTAACTCAAACAAACCAATTATACGTAACAAGGGTACTTGGTTTCACAGGGTTTAAAGCGGGACATTCGTGGAGTATTACGATAGATGCGGCACTTGATCCTGACACTGTGGTTGTATCAGATACGGGGACAACATACGATCCGTTAGTTACATTCACTGCAACAACTGCAGGTACGTTAACTAATTTGGTATTCGCAGACCCAACATTACAACAATTGTATGATTTAGGTTTCTTACCTTCAGATTTATCAACACTACCAAATGCAACATCGGGACAATTATATTCATTAACTGACCCTGAGTATTATAAGAGTGGCACAGATTTCTTTGGTGCGACTTATGATATGGAATTTATCACAGGTGGTACATCAGGAACTGAGGTAACAGGATACACTACAGGTACTGTTGTAACATATAGTGGTACATCATACTCAGATGTTGAGGGTATGGTAATTGCAACATTGAGATCAAAAGGTAATTACAATTCTGATGAGGTATTGGAATACTTAATTTCAGGTTCAACAGATGTAGTTATCGCATCATCAAACGCAGATTACGATCCATTAGCGACATTCACAATCACTGGTACAACTAGAGATGGTGATACATTCACATATGATGTGTCAATGGATAGAACTAAGAGAACATATTTACCACTTATTTTAGGTGGTGACCCAACGATAGAAAAACCTGAATTATTCATTGAGGAATTCTATTACAATACTTTCATTGACTTAGTTGATGCAGGAAAAGTTAATGGTATAGATAGTTCATTTACAACAATCGATTTAGGGTCAGCAACTAGTTTAGATGATTTCGAACAAGAATACGCTTCAGCGGTAACTCCTTGGGTTTTATCTGAATTGAGAGGTAACGTTGTTAAGAGATTATTTAGATTAATCACAATTTCAGATGGTAATGCGGCTAACGAAGATATTAAGGTGTCTATCCTTAACATTAAACCAGATGAGCAAACGTTTGACTTAGTAATTAGATCATATTTTGATACGGATGATAGACCAAACATTTTAGAACAATTCTCTAAATTGTCAATGAATCCAAATCAAACAAACTTTATTGGTAGAAGATTAGGTACGGCAGATGGTGAATTCCCATTAAGAAGTAGATACGTAATGGTTGAATTCCCTGAGACTATGACTGAAGATGGTTTCCCTGCAGGATTCGAAGGTGTACCTGTAAGAGACTATGTTGGAACTGTTAACACTGCACTTCCACCAAATATCGAATATAAGACTATCTACACATCTAGTGATAAGGTAAGAAAAACTTACTTAGGTCTTAATAGTAATATTGGGTTTGATCAGGATTTCTTTGATTACAAAGGATTACCACAAGATGATGATATAGGTACTTGGACAGGTAGAACAGATGGTTTCCACTTAGATTCAGGTGCGACTAATCCTATCATAGAAAATTCTGATATTACATTAGGTGATGGATCAATTTTCACCCCATCGTATACATTCCAAACAGGTAACGCTGAATTTAGAGATAATTCAGGTTTAGATGGTACACAATACGAAAGAATAAATTCTAGAAAATTCACATTTGCACCATTTGGTGGGTTTGATGGATGGGATATCTATAGAAAACAAAGAACAAACACTGATACTTACAGAGTGAATGGTACTAAAGGTGCACAAGGTTTATTAGTAGGTACTTTTGAAAACAAAGTAACTTCTACTAATGTAAACGGATTAAACTCTGATTACTACGCATACTTTGAAGGTATTAGAACATTTGATAACCCTGATGAGGTGAATATTAACGTATTTGCAACACCAGGAATTGACTTAAGAGATAATTTCACTCTTATCGATGAGGCAGTAGATATGATTGAGGAAGAAAGATGTGACTCAGTTTATATCATCACACTTCCAGATACTGATAGTGGTGGTAACCCTATGTTACCTTCTGAGGCGATTGACATTGTAGAAAACTCTGACATAGACTCAAACTATTCAGCTACATACTTCCCTTGGATTCAGATGAATGATGATGAAAACACTCAATATGTTTGGTTACCACCAACATTAGAAGTTGTAAGAAACATCGCTTATACTGATAATGTTGCATTCCCTTGGTTTGCTACTGCAGGTGTTAACAGAGGTGTTACAAACGCAATTAAAGCGAGAAGAACAATTACACAAGCACAACAAGATGACTTATATGAAGGAAGAATTAACTCTATGAGAACATTTACTGATGTGGGTGTTGCAATCTTCGGAAATATTACACTTCAAGATGGTGAAGAGTCAGCATTATCATCATTGAATATCAGAAGAATGTTGTTACAAGCTAGAAAACTTATTTCAGCAGTATCAATCAGATTGTTATTCGAACAAAACGATAATGTTGTAAGAAATCAGTTCTTAAGTTTAGTAAACCCTATCTTAAATAACATTAGAAGAGAAAGAGGTTTAAAAGAATTTAGAGTTGAGTTGGTTCCTTCGTCTGAAGCTTCAGATAGAAGAGAGTTATGCGGTAAGATATTCATCAAACCAATATACGCTTTAGAATTCATTTGTGTTGAGTTTAACTTAACAAATGAAGGGGCAAGTTTCGATAACATATAATAATAACTAATATTAAAATGGGTGGGTAACCGCCCATTTTTTAAAAATTTATTCACATGAAAATTAAAAAAAACGGAAAAGTAATTATATTAACTGAAAATGATATACATAAAATATCAAAAAGATATTTAAATGAACAAAGTAATTCTTTGCCTGATTGTATGGATGTATTAAAAAAATCAATGAAAGAAAAAGCTATGGTAAAAGATGAAAAGGGTGTCAATGTTAACCTTCTAGATTCTAATTTAAGTGGCGAAATCGATGTTGAAAAAATAGTTTTATATAGAAGGAAACAAAATATGATTATTGTATCTAAAGACGGTAAAGAGTTTTGTAAAATTGACGTTTGTTAATAATATCAATAATGAAATTATTAAAAAAATAAAAACCTCACGTATGTGGGGTTTTTTATGGTCAGATAATATTTATAAATATGAAACTAACATTAACAGAATCTCAATACGACATTATATTAGAAACTCAAAAGAGAGCTTATTCTTTTGATTGGGATGATAATATTCTTATGATGCCAACAACTATTAAGTTGGAAGAACGAGTTGGTGGTGGTTGGGTACCAATTGAGGTTTCCACAGAAGAGTTTAGAGAAGTTAGAGGTAAGATCGGTGATGACTTAAGATTCTTAAACAATGACCCAAAAGATGCGTTTGCAGATTTTAGAGATTTTCAAGCATTTTTAGAAGACACTAAGGTTGCAATAAAAAGAAAGAAATTCGGACCTAGTTTCCAAAAGTTTAAAGAGGCGTTAATGTATGGTAATGACTTTTCAATTATTACTGCAAGAGGTAATCCCCCTAACGCAATTAAAGAAGGTGTAAAGATTTTAATCGATATGACTTTTACACCCGAAGAAAAATCCTTTATGGAGGAGAATTTAAGAGGTACAACGATAGATCAATACCTTAACCTACAAGATTACCACCCAGTTAGTTCGGATGAGTTTATGGAGAGATTTGGTATATCTGGATCAGCTACATCACCTGAGAAAGCAAAAACTATGGCACTTAAAAACTTTGTAGACAGAGTTACTAAGGAGGCGAAAAAGATAGTGGATGATGATGAGGTTACGGGATTGAGTGTTGGGTTTAGTGATGATGACTTAGGTAATGTTAAAGTTGCAGAAGAATTTATTTTAAAAGAACTAAAGAAATTATATCCTAATGTAAGATTTTTAGTGTATGATACTTCTGATCCTAAGAACGTTAATAAGAAAAGAATAATAGTAACAAAATAGGGTTTATGGTTTTTCATAAACCCATTTTTTATTCCCACAATCATAGATTCTATAAATACCTCTATCTAACATAATTTGGTGTTCAGTTTTATTCTTATCAAAACCTTCAGACACCAATACATCTTTTCGATAATTAAATCTATTTTCCCTTCTATCATTAATAACGTAGAAGTAATTAGGTTTTGTTGTGTGTGAGAAATTAAACCCCAAATTTTCATAAAGATTACCATTAAAGAATCGATTATCAGAATAGGATGTTATCTTTTCCACATAATATTCTTTTAAGAAGTATTTGAATAGTTTTGATGCGCCACCAATAACCGATCGATTCATAAGATTACAGAATCTTAACATTTCCCATTCACCATACTTATGGTTTTGTCCTAACGCCTTTCGATTTTTACCAAACGTCATTACAGAGACAAGTTCATTACAATAATATAACCCTAATTTTACAGATGCATTTACATTACCTTGAATATGGTTTTCGTTAAGAAATCTTTTTGCGTGTTCATTTTTTATCGGTTGCACAGTACATTTCCTAGCGTATATTCTTTGTTGGTTTAATGATAACCTATTTCTAATTATTGATTTAACGATATCTTTCTTATTAACCCATTCATCTTGAAATATATGTATTAACTCATAACCTTTAGATTCACATTCTTTAGTTTTATTTAAATGGTATTCCTTATCAACATATAATTCATTATGCCAATATATACCATTAAACTCAATACATAGTTTGTGTGAAGGTATAATTATATCTATCTCTTTTGGTTTTATTAATTCTCTGTCATTTTCTATAACATCTACACCTAAAGATTTTATATAGTCAACTATTTCCTTTTCGTGATAACTATCTTGACTATTCTTAGGGTTACATACCAAACAAGGTTCAATATTATGTTTATTTCTATAGAATAATAGTGGTCGATAAATGGAATAAACCTCATCACATTTACCACACTTAATCTCAATCATTTCACCAATATGGTTGATAACATTTAAATGACTATACTTGGATATGAATTCATCTCTACGACTATCATATGATTTATCTATATTTTCATTTAACATTAAAACTGTTTTAACACCATACTTTTCTTGATTTGTCTTCTCAATCTTTTCTCTTACACCATCCACTTGTGACACATGATCAACACCATACTTTTCTTGAAATGACTTTTTGATTATATCCTTACGTTGAAATATGTTTTCCACACCATATCTTTCTTTGGTGGTTTGTTTCATTTTTTCGGTAATCTCTTTGGATTGTTGTTTCCTACTTTGTGTGGATTTACGTATATGTTCTTCGTTTGTGTTGGTACATTTTTTAGAACAATATTTACCATACCCTTCAGAAAGACTCTTTTTGAATTTTAATTCCTTTCCACATTCCTTACATTGTGGTATAGTATCTTCATTATTAATGAAATGCCATACCTTTTGTTTGAAGGGTAGGTGATTTAAGGTTTCTTCAGTAAATGATATTATTTCATTATATATCGATGGAAAATTTTTATGTAGATAATTTTCTCTTGTCTTTAAACCACTCTTATTGTTGGTTAAGNNTCCATTTTAAGATATTTATAAGTAAAGGTAATAAAAAAAATACTTGAATACAATAATAAATATTAAAAAACACTAAAAAATGGCAGATTTATTAATGAGAATGCCTGTTCCTTACGAACCATTAAGAAAGAATAGGTTTATATTGAGATTCCCAGATGAATTGGGAATTCAAGAATGGTGGGTTTCTACTACGTCAAGACCTAAATATACAAGTGATGAGGTAGCAATTCCTTTCCTAAATACTGAAACTTATGTTATTGGTAGATTTAGATGGGAAACAATTTCAGTTACATTCAGAGACCCAATTGGTCCTTCTGCAACACAAGCATTGATGGAATGGGTTAGATTACACTCTGAATCTGTTACTGGTAGACAAGGATATGCGGCGAGTTATCAGAAAGATGTTGAATTGGATATGTTAGACCCTAATGGTGTGACAGTTCAGAAATGGATTCTTGAAAGATGTCAATTGAATGATGTTGACTTCGGATCATTGGATTACTCTTCATCTGATTTGGCAGACATCACTGCAACATTAAGATTCGCAAGAGCAATTAACGTATACTAAAATTAGGGTAATGAAAAAAGNNAAATAGAATTGTTAAAAGAGTTTTAAATGAACAAGAAGATAATAATTCCCAACAAATAAAAGACTATGAATTTGCAGTTAAAATTGCAACTGAAATAGAGAGTTGGTGGCAATCGGATAAAATGACTAAATTTTTCAGTTCTTTTCAAGGTTTTTGGAATGATGATGAAAAAGGGGCGGCAATTTCTTATGAAAAATTATCAAACACTTATAGAAACAGACTTAAAAAAGGACTATCTAATGGAGAAGGTAATGAATATTATTCTCAAATTGATGGTTGGATCAATTGTATCATTGATGAAATAGATGATTGGTTTCAACACCCTTGTAGATTAGATTTAACACACCCTGAAGGTGAAACAATGGAATATTTTTCTGTTGACCCTGAAATAGGGTAAGATAGTAAAACACTATATTAAAAAGGGTAACTCAAAAGGTTACCTTTTTTTATTTGAAGTTATATTTATATAAAAACATTTTTTAATGTCAAAAATCATAATTACAGAAGAGCAATTAAAAAGGATTTTAACTGAACAACCTGAAACTAAAGAAAGTATAGAAAAAACTAAAAATTTTCTTAAGTCTAAGGGGTGGGAAGTGCAAGGTGGTAAAACTAGTAATGAAGTTTATGCTTTATCCGCGATGTATACCGCAAGGAAATTAACACAAATGTTTGCAGATAAAACACAAATAGGTGTTTCTTATTGTCTTAGAGTTGGGTCGTTTGGTAGTAGTGGTCAACTTAAATGGAAAATCCAAAATTATGATATGGGTATGGTAAATGATTTTAAAAAAAGAATACCAACAGGAGGTAATTACCAACATGATCCTTGGAATACTTTTTTACTTTATGATTTTTATTTTGAATGGGGTAAAATAATAAATGACGTTAAAAAATCATTTCAATACGGAAACCCTGTCAAATCTACATTATTTCCTGATGGGTGGTATAATTGGTTCACATCTTGGTTTGGTACTGATGACGTAAGAAAACTTAAAACTGATTTAAATAATATCCTAAGTAAGGAAAAACCATATTGTGGCGGTGCTGGTAATAAAACCATTACTTGGCAAAAACCCGAAGAAGATATTCACGATGTATTAAGTATTCTTGAAGTTGCGACTTTAGTTTTACCTGTTATTGGACCCTTTATATCTGCAGGTATTGGTTTAATTGATGCTGGCGTGTATTACATTAAAGATGATAACCCAAAAATGGCTGGTATGGTAGTATTACTAACTTTATTAGGTGCACATGGAACAGGTAAATTAATGTCTAAAGTTCCTGGGTTAAATAAACTGACAAAACAAGAAATAAATAGTTTATCTAAAAAGGTTTCTACTAATAATCTGAATACTCTAACTAAAAAAGAAAAAAGTATTTTAACTAATTTAGAAAAAAATAAGAATTTAGTTAAGACTGAATTAGATAATGTGGTAAAAAAGGAATCTAACAAAATTTTATCAAAAGAAGGTATAAAAAAAACTATTAAAGATACTTTAAAACCAATTGCGAAAGAAGGTTTAAAATATACTACCGCAATTGCAGGGTATAATGTAGGTTATGACGAATTAGCTAAAAGTGGTAAGTTAGGTGTTAAAGAAATGATTAAACAAGAACTAGGTGCGAATCAATGGAATAATGTTAAATCTTTATTCGGTAGTACTGGTTCTTATGAAGATAATAGTTTATTAAAGAAAGCTTGGTTAAAAGGGTGGAGACCTGGTGACATTGTCCCAAATAATTATAGAACATCTAATTACAAAAAAGATATTTTACCTAAATTGTTATATAGTAAAACATATAGTGGGGAAGATGTACAAGATGACTTCACTAAAACTAAAGAGTATAAGGAGTTTAAACAAAAAGAAGATGAGAAGATGTCTCAACAGATAATGCAAGATGAGAAGATTTATAAACCAATTAAACAAGAAAAAGTAAATCAACTTGCTAATGAAGAATCTGATTATTATAAAGAAATGGATAATATGATAGATGATTTTATTANNAAGAAGAAGTTTTAGACACTAAAAAAAGAATAGATGAGATAAAAATAATCTTACAAACAAATTCACTTTCTGATGATATCATTGAGTCTTTAGTAAAAGAATTGGAGAGTATTTTAGATAATTTATCTGAATGAAGTATTTATAATAAAAAGAGTGATGAAAAAGTTTATTATTAACGAAAGTCAATTAAAATTATTATTAGAACAAACTTCTAGTGAGGATCAAGAATGTATTAATAAATTGACTGATAATAATGGTGAAAAATATATTATAAGAAAAGCTAGTGAAGAATCTAGTAACATAGATAAATGTTTAAAAAAACCTACACTTAAATGTGTTAATGATTTATTAAGTAATAAATTTAGTGGATTGGTTTCACCTAAATTTATTAATGGTCAGTGTTTTATTGAGATTGAGTCTACTAATAAAAGGAGTAGAGGTGTTGCAAAACATTATTTAACTTTTTTTCCTGATAAATGGGTTGGGTATGTTTTCACATTCCCTAATAAATATAAAGGTGGTCAGGATAGGACAGTTTATTATGGTAAATATGACTGTGATGGATCAAATATTACTTATAGTGATATGAAATTTTATTTACTTTCGGATGAAAACGGTAATAAAACTGAAGTGAGTAAAGATAAAAAAATCCCTCTTTATGATGATAACGGGAAAGATTTAGGTTTTGACTTAAAGGTTGATCTTGTTGGTGATGGTAAACAGATACCTAGTAATGGAGATATATTAAATGATATTATTAATAAATATTTTAAATAATGCGTAGACACAAAAACTTAAATGAAGAGATAAAAAGAATACAAAGTCTATTTACAGAAGAGAGACTGTATGGTAATCTAGTTGATTATTCAGAAAGTAATGATGAAATAATTAATGAGTCAGTTTTATTAACTGAACAATTAGAGTTTTTAGCAAAATACTTAACAAAACAAGTTAGTAGTGAGGCTGGTGAACAATTAATTAAAAATGCGTTAAAACGTAGTGGTAAAAGTAATGTTGATGATCTAATTAAAATCATAAAAAGTGGTGACGTTTCTAAGGTTGCTAAAGAATTAGGTGAAAAAGAACTTAATAATATTTTTAAAACAATAACTAAAAACAACAAATCACTACAAAAATCTGTAGTAAGAGAAATACTTAATGATGTAAGTAACACTGCTGCAAGAGAAAATGTAATTAAACGTTTTGATGATCTAATCACTAAAGTTAACTCTAGGTTTGAAAAACAAATTGCAAATGCATCTCCAGACACTATTGATGGTATGTATAAAAAATACAAAGAGAGTATGGATGATTTTCTAATTATGTTTGAAAATCAATTTCCTGGTGTGGGTGAGTTTTTAGAAAAAGAATATAAAGAAGGTTTAGAAAACATTGTAAAAAACAAAGAATTACTTAAACCAAAAACTACATCAATTAAACAAACAACAAAAACAATATCTAATGAAATTGAGTCACAAGGTGGTAAAAGAATAGAAGATGTTTTTGGTAGAAAAATAAACCCTGATGATTATAAGGCTATCGGTAGTGTTAAAACTATGGATGAGGTGTTAAAACTGGTAGAAAAAAATAAGAAGAATCCATTACGTATCACCGCAGCAAAACAAGGTGAGTATATTCTATTATTAGAAAGTAGGGAAGAGATTGCAAATAAATTAAGTAAGTCTTTTAATTCAGCGTTTAAGAAAGGATTAATCTCTAAAGATAGTTTAAAAGCCATATTAACCGCAATAAAAAAGGTAATCCTATCAATCCCAAACACAATTTTTAAAGTAGGTAAATTTACATTCAAAAATTTAGGTAATATAGTTATTGGTGGTTTTCTTATTTCAGTATTTGGTAATTTTATTTCTAATTGGTTAGATAAAATGGGGTATACACAAGCAGCAAAATTTGTTAGAGAATGGAATCCTGCTCAATTATTTGACGAAGCTGCTGGTCTTGTTGGTGACCAAATCGTAGAATATACTAAGATGTGGTGTGAAGGGGGAGAAAAAAGAACAGATTTTTGTCTTAGATTTAAAGAGATAACAAAAGATGTTGTCAATAACTATGATGTTTATGAAGAAAAACTAAAAGAAAAAATCAATTCGTTTGATTGTGAAAAAATCAAACAATATAAAGATAATGCAGAAATAAGAAAAGAAGTTATCAATCAGACTTTGGGTGAGTATATTAATGATCAGATAGAGGATTCTGGTGACAAAGCATTATATGGTATACTAATAGATAAAGTTAAATCTGAATTTGGTGAAAACACCGATTTAAGTGTATTTTTATCATATTTTGATGAAAATTTAGATCATGTAGAATTTTTAACTAAAAATATAAATTCATATGATAATATAGTAGATTTAAAGATAAAAGATTGTGGTGGTGATGGGAGTGAAAGTGATTTCACACCTAAACTTGATGGTGATGATGAGTTCACACCTGATATACCACAAAATAAAGAAGGTGGGTCAGATAATGAAAATAAAAAAGAAACAGGTTCATCTTTAAGTGATTTTATGTAATACATAATATAACAAAAAAATAGTTTTAAAAATGGAAGAAAATTTTAATAACCCTAATTATGTACCTGAAGAGTACAAAATTCCTTTTGATGTTGTAGAGGTACCTTCACAAGGTATATTATATCCTGATGGTAAAGGCACATTTAGGGTGGAGTATCTAACAACTTATGACGAAAATATTTTAGGTTCACCTAACTTATCTAATAATGGTAATACATTTAACATATTACTAAAAAGAAAAATTAAAGACATTGCATTTGACCCTTTAGATTTATTAGAAGGTGATAGGATGGCAATTTTAATTTTTCTAAGAGCTTCTGGTTTAGGAGAAATTTATCAACAACCAGTCATTGACCCTTCTTCAGGTAAAGTGGTTATAGGTGAAATTGATTTAACTAAATTAGGTCAAAAAAAGTTAACTGTTAAACCAGATGAAAACGGTGAGTTTGATTTTCAATCAGAGTCAGGTAAAAAATATAAGTTTAAATTATTAACAGGTAGGGATTATCAATATATTGAAGAAAGAGATAAATCTTTAATGGAAAGAATGCCTGAAGAAGAAAGGGTATCTCAAGAAATCACTTTGACGTTGGAAAGACAGATTAAAGAAATTGATGGGGAAAGAGACCCTATGAAGTTGTCTAGGATAATTAGTATTCTACCTCCTATGGAAAGTAGACAAATACGTAATTATATAAATTCTATTGAACCAGGTATTAACTTAAAGTGTAATGCCACGATCCCTGGAGGTGGGTCGGTATCTACCTTTCTTAGATTCGGAAAGAATTTTCTCTAGTTTAAGTTATTCAGAATATCAGGCAGCAATATCTAAAGAAACTTTATTCTTAGTTAATAAAGGGGGGTTTAGTTATAGTGATGTTATGATAATGCCAACTTTTAAAAGAAGGTACTTTATATCCCTGCTTTTACCTAAAGAAGAATAATATTTTAAAAAACTTAATATTTATTAGTATAAAAGTATTATTATGAACTTAAATGATAAATTAAAAAAGAATGAAACCCTAATCGAATCTATTAATGAAGATATTGAAAACTTAATTAATGAGGGTATGAGGGACTTTGGTATTGATGATGTTGTTAGTATAATGAGAAAGGGTCCTGTTGGTTGGTGGTTATCTAAGGCAAAAAGGAAACCAATTAAAAGTACAACTAAAGCTGCAACCGATTTATTATTAGATAAAGAAAAAGAATTATCTGATATTAAAGGTATGAGTAAAAAAGAACAGAGAGAAATGACTGATGACATTAAGTCATTAAAAAAAGATATTGAAGATATAAAAAAATCTATTGATGAATTAAATTCAATGAATGCCAGACAAGAAGATGGTCAACTTATGAATAAAATTTATATTAAGTTTAAAGATGGTGAAAAACACTAGATTTAGATAAACCTTCTCCAGAATATTTAAGAAATTTAGAGGGTAAAATGTACTTTAATGTGTCTGCACATAATATTAAGTCTAAATATATAGATTTAAGAACCACTAGTTTAAGTAAACAAAACGTTTTTCTAAGGTTACATTATAAAACTTTGGATATTAATGTTAAACAAAAAGGTAAAGCTAAATTAGTATACCAATCTGGTGAAAAGGATAAGAGAACTGTTAGTGGTAAGGATGTAACTGTTCATTTTGAAATTGATAAAATCGAATGATAGAAAATCTTTATTTAAAGTTTTTAACTAAAAAAGTTAAGGAAATTAATGAAAAAATATCATTAACCGAAAAATCAATTAACAAAAAAATAAAGGAAGAAAAAAGACAAAAAAATAATAAGTAATGGCAGCGGAACCGAACTGGAGTAATTTAGATGATGCAGATGAGTTAAGGAAAGCAGTATTGTGGTTAAAGGATCAAGTTGCTGAGTTAAATAAATCATTAGGTGAAACAAGAAGTAGGGCAAAAGAAGCTAATACTGAATTTACCAAAACTAGTAATATATTAGGTAATATTGTCACTAGAACAAAGGAGGTTGGAAGAAACCTTAAAGATTTCACATTAAGTTTAACGGAACAATACAATAAAGCAGAACGTTTAGCAGAAGAGTACAAAAAGACTGCACTTAATATTGGGTTAGGTGTTGATCAATCACAAAGGTTTGCAACTTCTTTTATTGAAAGTGCTGCTTCAGTACAATTATTAGGTGGTGATATAAGTGACGTAAATGAAACATTATCTTCGTTCATTGAAAAAACTGGACGTGTTAGATTTTTCACACAAGAAGAGGTTAGAGATATATACGCTTTAACAAAGGCAGCAGATTTATATGGTGATAGTTCAGTAAAACTTTTTGAAACATTAGAATTAATGGGTAAGAGTATAACCGATTCTGCGGATATGCTTGATGGTGTTATTGTTGATTCACAAAAAATGGGGTTAAACTCTTCTAAAGTAATTAAAGTTTTATCTGATAATATAGAAAGTATGCAAAGATACTCTTTTGCAAATGGTGTTCGTGGTATGACTGAAATGGCGAAACTAGCAGTTAAAATGAGGGTAGATGTTTCTGAGATGTTAGGTATGGCAGAAAAATTCTATGAACCTGAGGCGGCAATAGAGGCTGCAGCAAATCTACAAATGTTAGGTGGTGACATCGCAGAGGCGTTTGGTGATCCTTTTGAGACTATGTATTTGGCTAGAAATAAACCAGAAGAATTAGCAAATAGAGTTTCAAAGATGACTGAAAATATGGTTCAGTTTAATGAGGAAACTGGTGAATATGAATTCCCCGCAGAAGCTAGAATGCAATTAAAATCTGCAGGTGATCAGTTAGGTATTAACGTTGATAGTATGATTCAGATGGCTAGGCAGGCATCTAAGATAAAAGATATTAAGGTTAATGTTGCAGGTAATATTACTGATGAAAATATCAGAGAGGGTATTGCTGGTATGGCTAAAATGAAAGATGGGAAATGGGTTGTTGATTTTGCGGGTGAAGAGATAGATATAGGTGATTCAGATTCAATCCAAAAAGCGGTAAAAGAAGGTTTATTATCAACTCCTGACAACGTTGAGGATGCTACCATTGAAATAGCTAAGAACTCACTAACAACTAGACAAGTACTTGAACGTATGGAAGAGGCTGGTAAAATGCAAATACTATCACAACCAGGTACTAACATATATTTAGAGATGGAAAAGGTATTCAAAGACCCACTAAATCAATTAGGTACATCAGTAAACGATTTAGTTTCTACTGCAGGAACAGTTTTAGGTGGTGATTTCTTTGAGAAGGCTAAGGAAGGTATGATGTCTGCCACACTAGAAACAGGTAATGACATCGAAGAAGCAATAAAACGTGGTTTTGATGGTGTAATAGATAAAATTGAGTCTGTTGGTATTGAAGAATATAAGTTTGAGGATTTAACAGGTAAAATTGATGAGTGGATAAACGTTGTTAAACAATACCCTGTTGGTGGTGTAGGTGGACCAGATGGTAAACCAATAGGTGGTACAACAAATAACATTGATGCACCAATTAATATTAATGTTGGATCAACAAGTGGTGGTAATTTAACACCACAAGATGCTGAAATTGCGCAAAAAATAGCTCAAGAAGTTCAAACTGCCATTAATGGTTTGATGAATAGAAACTATGGAGGAGTTTCAAAATAAATTTTTCCACTATACCCCTTTATTTTACTTGATTTTACAAATATTTTCCATTATAATTAAACTTTTGGAAAAAAATTTCCACTAAGGTATTTACTTATTTGAATTTTTCCTATATAATGGACCTATATTTAAACAGTTTATAAAATAATATTTACAGTTTTAAATAATTAATTAGTTCTTTTTTTAAAGGTCCAGGAATCTTAAACAAGATATTTATTATATAAATAATATATTATGCCAGCAGGACTTTTAACAAATTCTCGTGATTATAGAAATTTTTTACTAGGTAAAAACTTGCCTAGTCCATTTCCTGATGAAATAATTAAAGGTAATTATC
>JABAHP010011603.1_pt1 | contig 21663 bp, 17 predicted proteins | sample 7062081 | NCBI WGS metagenome assembly JABAHP01 (sample SAMN14534357, study PRJNA622989) | marine sediment metagenome | biome: marine biome [ENVO:00000428]; feature: marine pelagic biome [ENVO:01000023]; material: deep marine sediment [ENVO:00002113] | place: India: Gulf of Kutch | collected...
GCCTCATCGACCTGGCATTCGCATGCTTCAGGAACACCCTCACCACGGCCATCGACAGCAAGGTGTTCCTCCAGAAGGCCAGCGGGTTCAACGGTACCAATGCCGATCAAAGCCTGCCCACCAAGGGCGCCCGGGACGTGGCGGTGGGCGACATCGACAAGAACGGCTTCACGGACCTGGTGTTCGCCAACAGCATCTCCGGCGGTTTCGCGGACGTCTTCTCCAGCGTGTACTGGGGAGAGACCGGCGGCACCTTCCATCCTTCCCCCACCAGCGTCCCCACCAGGGGAGCCGAGGGGGTGGCGGTGGCAGACGTCGATGGCGACGACAAGCTCGATATCGTGTTCGCCAACCACATGGACAACTCACAGAGCAGGGTCGTGGACAGCTACATCTACATAGGCACCGGGGCCCGGGTCCTCAGCGACAACCCGGACGTGACCGTGCCAACGGTCGGGGCAATGGGGGTGACCGTCGCCGACATCGACGGCACCGGCTGGAAGGACCTGGCCTTCGCCTGTCACTTCGACGGCGCCACCTATGATATAAACTCCCGGGTCTTCTTGGGAGGGACCGGCGGCTACGGATCGACCCCGGACATCCAGCTCCCCACCCACGGGGCCTCTGGGGTGGCCGTTGCTGACCTGATCCCCAAGGACAAGGCGGGCTACCTAAGCGAGGTGATCACCCCCGATGACCCGGTCAACGCCGGCGTCTTCGAGACCTTCCGGTACAACGCGGTCAGCCTGCCCGCGGGCCACAGCGGGACCATCCGTTTCCTCGACGCCGACACCGGGATGGTGCTGGCGACGACCGCCCTGGTCGCGGGAATGAACGAGTTCAGCCTGGCCGACAAGTTCCGCATCCGGGAGCACGACGCCATTCAGATCCTCATCACCGTGGACGGCCTGGACCCCTCGGGGACCCTGGCCATCGACGACCTATGGCTCAACTGGAGCCCCCGGAACCCGGCACCCCCGAAGGTGACGGGCCTGGAGCTCTCTGCTAACTCGGTGCTGCGGACCCAGACCGTCAGGGCCCTGATCAACGTCTCCGACGAGTACGACTACCTGGACGAGCTCACCTTGCGCCTGGAGCACCGCATGTCCGGGACCACGGACCCGTGGAACGCCTTCATGGTGTCGGGCCTGGGTNNTGGGTTTCGTAGACGGTTCTTGGAGGGCCGACCTCAATCCCCGCGTGGACATCCCCGTGGGGATGTACGACATGCGGGTGATGGTGACCGACACCGACGGCATGGACTCGGGATGGCAGGTGTACCCCGAAATGCTGGACGTGCTCAACAACCTGCCCACGGCTCCCGAGATCCAGATACTGCCCGCTCGGGCGATGGTCACCTCGGAGCTGGAGGTCGAGATCGTCTCGTCAGCCTTCGATATCGAGAGCCCCCAGATAACCTACGAGTACACCTGGTTCCTGGACGGGGTGCTGGTCCCCGACATCACCACCGCCCGCGTCCCTGCCAACAGGCTCCTTCGAGGCCAGAACTGGTCCGTCGAGGTGCGGGCGAACGACACCGACGACCTGGGACCCGCAGCCACCGCCTGGAAGGTGATCAGCAACGCACCCCCCTTCCCGACGGACGACCTTCCGGACCCCTCCATCGAGGAGGACACGGTGGACAGCAACTGGCTGGTGCTGGGGAGCGCCTTCGACGACCCTGACGGCGACACCCTGGAGTGGTCCGTGGACCCCGAGCCTTCCTTCGTGAAGGTGTCCATCGACGCGGAGACCGGGAGGGTGACGCTGATGCCCATCGAGAACTGGCACGGCACCGAGACCCTGACCTTCCACGCCTACGATGGCGAGTTCAGGGTCAACCAGTCGGTGACCGTCACCGTGACCCCCGTCAACGACATACCCGTGTGGGTGACCGTGGACGGAAGGCCCTACGACGGCGGCATCGTGGAGCTGGTGGTCGACCAGGACGACACGCTGGTCATCGAGGTGGTGGTCTTCGACGTGGAGGACGACGACCTGTTCTACCGGGTCTCCGACACCCAGGTGATCCTCGACATGGGCACCGGTCGCATGACCTTCTCGCCCGACAACGACGACATCGGATGGCTCAACTTCAGCCTGACGGTCAACGACAACGTGGACCGGGACACCCGGATCCAGGCCGACTTCGCCGTGAGGATAGACAACGTCAACGACGTCATGGAGGAGCCGCGCATCATCAGCCCCAGCGACTTCGACGCGTTCAAGTGGAACGAGTCGGTGGGCCTGCGGGCGGTGTGCACCGACCCGGACGAGCAGTGGGGACAGGAGCTCACCTTCACCTGGTCATCCAACAGGTCGGGCGCGCTGGGCGATGGGGCGACCATCAACTACCGGTTCACCGACCCGGGCCTGCACCAGATCACCCTGGTCGTGTCCGACGGTGAGTTCGAGAAGACCCGGTTGGTCAACATCTCCGTGGGCAACCCACCGGCTCCACCACCACCTCCGCCACCACCGGAGGACGAGGGCATCCCCCTGTGGATGATCATCCTCGCTGTGCTGGTGGTCGTCGGAGCCGTGGTCGGAATCCTGGTGTTCAGCCGGCGCAAGCAGCCTGAGCCGGAGCCAGAGCCCCAACTCTCCGCCGAGGAGCAGAAGCGGAAGGACCTGGAGGACTTCAGGGACGCGGTGGCGGCCACGGCAGCCGCCATGGAGAAGGAGCGGGACGAGGAGCGGGCCAAGGCCGAGGAGGAGGAGAAGGCCGGCATCGAGGTCGCCGGCACCGGCATGGTGCCCTCGGCCCAGGCGAGCCACAAGATGCGCCTCTCGGAGAAGGCCTCCGACGAGACGGCCAAGCTGTGGGCCGACATGGAGAAGGAGAAGCCCGCGGTGGACGAGGCGGAGAAGGAGACCCTGGCCAAGGAGAACAGGAGGAGGAAGATCCAGTCCGCCATCCAGGCGCTCCCCTACGGTATCCCCGCCCCCGCCCTCAGGCACATCTCCGCCGAACAGCTGGCCACCGAGATGGTCGAGGGCGCCACCCACGAGCTCCCGGACGGGACCGTCCTTGTGGCCATCCGCGGCAAGTGGTACCACGGCGATCCTGAGGACTCGTCCAAGTTCCTGATGCCCTACGAGAGCAAGATGGAGCCTGCCGCCTCCCCGTCAGGCTCGGAATGGGAGGAGGAGTAGTTCCCCTCAGAAGATGTCGACGACCTTGGGTATGCGCCCCTGGCGCGAGAGGTAGGTCGCCTGGGTCTTGGTATAGCGCCAGACCACGTTGGCCTTCTCGTCCTGGAACTCCCAGGGCACCACGATGAGAAGGTCGCCCTCCCGGATCCACATGCGGCGGCGCAGCTTGCCCGGTATGCGGCCCAGTCGGGTCTGACCGTCGGCGCAGACCACCCGGATCTTCGAGGCGCCAAGGAGCTGCTCGGCGATGGCGAACATCTCGCCCCGCTCCCGCCTGGGGGTGCGGACGCGAACGTAGGCGGCATCGCCCCCCTCTCGGATCTGAGCGTCAATCTTGTCGTCTATGGATGGTCTCCGGGGCATAGCCTGGCTCCTGGGCCCCGCCAAGGCCATGGGCCTTTTTAACGGTTACGGTTCCTGGCTCTCCTTCCGGTCACGACGCCGCAGGAACCAGAAAGTGGCCATGGCCAGGGCCACGCAGGCGACCAGGAGGATGGGGACCGCCGTCCGCATGACCAGCCCCCCGAGCCCCTCCTCCAGGTCATCGGAGACGGCCAGTGTGGTGTTCACGGTCGTTATCACGACCCTCTCCCCGTCTGGTCCCGGCGTCCAGAGGGCGAGCTCGACGGGGTGGTCCCCCGGCTCCACCGACGACGAGAGGCGGCCGTGGAAGCGGACCGGTCGCTGCTCGAAGGGCTCGAGGACTATGAGCTGCTGGAAGTCCAGGTCGGGTATGAGGGCGTCCCACTCCCCCATGGCGGAGAGATGGACGATGAGCTCCTCGTCCAGGATGTTCTCGATGTACGCGATACCGTCCACACCCCTGTCTGGGGGCACGTGGATCTCCTCGGGGAAGGAGTCGACGAAACCGTGGACGTCCTGGATGATGTAGAGGACCGAGCGGGCGGTGCACTCCTCGACCCTGCCGGCCAGCTCGGCGTAGGCCCTGTAATGCATGTTGATGACCGGGGGCCCGGCCGTCCTCGGGGGCACGGACAGGTAGATCTCGAACGAGTGCATCCGCTGCCCAACTCCACGGAACACGATGATCTCCGGCTGTATCATGAAGTCCCAGTCCACGTCGATGCTCGCCTCGATGTGGACCCGGACCTCGTCGGGCCGGGTCTTGTTGCAGTACACGTTCCCCTGGAACTCCAGTCGCCCTATCTGGGCGTAGGTGGGGAACAGCTCCACCTCTTCGGGCACGATTTCCATGGACAGCTCCAGCATCGGGGCAGCCAGCGAGGGGGTGATGACGGGCGACCAGGACATGGCAAGGAGCAGGGCCGTGACGGTGAACGCGACCACACCCATTGCCCTCCTGGGGCGCCGTGTCCAACCCTCATGTCGTCGCATGGCCGTTGGACCCCCCGTCCTGCACCGCCCGGGACGGCTCTGCACGCAGTCGACCCCTCCTCCACCTGACGAACAGGAGCACGGCGGCCACTGTCGCGCCGATGAATGCGGGGAACGTCCAGTAGTAGTACTCGAAGATCTTGTCGAGCACCGTCTCCTTCATCGTGAAGACCTCCATCTCCACGGTGAAGTTCAGGACCACGGAGCGGCCGCCGGCGTCGTTCGGCGTCCACACCCCCAGGTCCACTTGGTACACGCCCACCTCCACGGACTCGTCCACGATGCCCGAGAAGCCGACCTTCCGCCTCTCCTGGCCGTTGAGCAGCACGCCGTCGCCGAAGTCCAGGTCGTGGATCCTGTCCGCCCACTCGCCCAGGACGCAGAGGTGTAACTCCTGGGGCTCGTCCATCACGTTGTACAGCCTCGCCGAGCCCGAGAACACCCGGAGGTCGTCGAAGACCAGGATGACCTGCGAGAAGCCGTCCAGCACCCGGTCCACGTTCTTTATGATGTGGACGTTCACGTCGGCCCGCTCGGTGGCGATGGTCCGCGTGGGGTTCCTAGCCTCGGCCACGATGGTCAGCTGGCTGTCGATTGGGCCGTAGGTGTAGGGCGGGATGTGCATGAGGACCTCGAAGGAGAGGATGGTGGTCCTGGTCATCGGCACGATGTAGTGCTGGGGAGAGATGGACACGGGCCAGGTGTTGTCGATGCTGGCGTTGAGGTAGAGGCGCACGTCCTCGGGGTGCAGGTTCTCGATGGACAGCAATCCCTGGAGCTCGATGGGGCGATAGTCGGAGTAGGTGGGGTAGATGTCCATGTTCTCCGGGACCGAGATGTACTCCATGCTGAACAGTCTGGGGGGCTCCTGTTCGGGCGCGGCCGCCCCGAGGCCCACAGCTCCGATTGTCAGCAACATCGCGACGGTCAGCACCACCGTCCCGTGGGTGACCATTCCAGGTCGTCCTGAGGATGGGACGTACACGAAACTCCCGCTAGATACTGGGAGATACTGCCAGATATCCCTTTCGGTCAGCGACGCCTTCTGTCCATGAGGGCCAGAGAGGCGGAGACCGCAGCCGCCAGTGCCAGCACGGCCCCCATGCCGGGCACGGAGGAGCCCTCCTCGGAGACGGTTATTGTCTGCTGCTGGTAGGCGTTGTTGGTCTCGTCGGACTCGTCCACGACCTGGCCGGGGTCCACCTCAAGGCGCACAATCTGGTCGCCCAGGCTCTTGGTCTTCCACTCCAGGGTGTAGCTGTGCTCCTTGTTGGGCAAGATGCCGGTGGCCTCGGTCATCGTGGCAAGGGTCTTGCCCCCCGACGTGGCCGTCACCAAGTAGCCCTTGACGGTGGTGTGGCCATTGTTCTTGACCGTCACCTTGACCCGGGCCTTCTCGCCCAGCTCCACCTCCTGGGAGACCCACTGGACCGAGACGATCTCCAGGTCGGCCCTGTTGGAGACGGTGATCATCATCATCTCGCCCGGGTTCATGTTGCCCTTCACGTCGCAGGCCATGACCATGAACTCCATGGGGCCGTCGGGGTAGTCGGTGGTCTTGATGTTGTAGTACCAGTACTCGTCACCCTCCCTCATCTTGAGGGGGTCTCCGTTGTTGATCTTGAGCTGGACGCAGGACTTGTTCAGTTGGGGGTCGTAGACCGTCGCGCGCACCTGGTAGTTGCCCCATCGGACACCGCCACCGGAGACGAACTCGATGACGGGAGCGTAGTTGTCCACGTTGATGTACATCGCGGGGCTGCGTGCGTACATGCCCCACTCGTCCTCGGCCCAGACCTTGAGCTCGTAGTTGCCGTCCATCCAGTCCCTGGTGTCCACCACCAGCTGGTAGTGGCCCTCGGAGTCCACGGGGTCCATCATGGTGGAGTTGTCGTCGTCGCCGTTGACCACCAGGTACACCGCCGTCATGTTCAGGTAGGCGTCGGTGACGGTGGCCTCGATGGTGATTATGCCCGAGACGTTCCCGCCCTCGCTGGTTATCCGGGAGACGGGCGGGTTGTTGTCCACCTTGAGGAGCAGGGGCTCCGACTCAGTCTCGTGACCGACCAGGTCGACGGCCAGGATGGATATCTCGGCGTCCCCGTCGGGCATCGTGGTGGTGTCGAAGGAGTAGGTGTAGACTCCGTCGCCCTGGGCGTCGAGGGTGGTCTTGTTAAGAGAGTCCCCGCCGAAGACGCCCCACACCTTGTCCGGGTCCAGGTAGCAGTCGGTGACGTTGACGGACAGTTGGTAGATGCCGGTCACGTGGCCGCCCTCGGAAGCGAAGGTCACCATCGGGCCCATGTTGTCCACCTTGACGGTCACGTCATCGGACCAGGCCCCGTTGCCGCCCAGGTCGATGGCGTATACCGACAGGGTGTGGTCCCCGCAGTCCAGCTGTGAGGCGGTGTCCAGCACCAGCTCGAAGTGGTCGCCCTTGTCCTCCATGGCCCAGCTCATGCTCATGTTGCCGTCGACGACCAGCATCACGCCGGAGGCGTCCACGTTCCCGTCGGCGACGGTGGCGGTCACAGTGTAGTCACCGACCACGTATTCGGGCACCGACGAGGTGATATCGACCACCGGGTCGGTGTGGTCCACGGTGATGGTCTGGGCCTTGGTCACGTTGGCCCCGGTGGTGTTGATGGCCTTCACGGTGACCGTGTGGTCGCCCTCGGAGAGGCCAGTGGTGTCGATGACCGCCTCGTAGTGATAGAGCGCAGTGGCGGTCATCGCCTGGTCCGGGTCCGCCCCGTCCAGGCCGTAGAACACCTGGCCCGCCGCCAGGTCCCCTATGACGGTAACGTTAAGCACGTACTGTTCCGACACCACCCCGCCCTCGCTGATGAAGTCTATCACCGGCAGCCCCTCGGCCGCCACGGACGGGGCGAACGCCCACATGGCTCCTGCCACCAGGATCGCCGCCACGACCGCCATCTTCAGCGGGCGGGGGGCGGTGGCTCTGTATCCTTTCATGAGTGCTCACCTCCAACGGCACGGCGTGCGCTCTTCCCGTGTCCAAGCCCCCTGGCTTCTATTAAAGGGTATCGACCTGGCTCTCAGAGAACGGACAGAACGGAGCATTTTTAAGCCAGCCAGGCCATAACGCGGCCCGACGCCGCGGGGACGAGACCATGAGCAACAGGATAATTCTCGCCGATGCTGACACTGGCTCAAAGATCGCCATCGATGTGGAGGACGACACCCTGATGGAGGAGATCATCGAGTCCTCCGCCGCGTACTGGGAGAAGGACCCGGGGGCCTACGTGCTCCGGGCGGGTGACCGGATCCTCAGGGGGTCCACCACCTACGGGGAATCGCTGCTGGCCCAGGGCGAGGAGATCGAGCTGATACCCGACCCAGAGGGTGGCTGAGGCTCACCGCTTGCCCTTGGTCTTCAGCTCGAAAAGCAACATCTTGTCCCACTCGACCTTGTGCTCCAGCTTCTGCTCGTTCAGGTACTCGGAGAGCCGGTTGGTGATGCGGACGATGTCGTCGGCCCCGGTGGAACGGTAGATGTAGAACTCCACCGAGCGGTCCACGATGGGGAAGATCATCCTGACCCTGTTGTTGCGGTTGTAGCCCTCGGGCTTCTGGTTCTTCTCCAGGCAGGACACGTTCTGCTTGAGAAGCATCTGGTCGAACAGCTCGTCGTCGTTTCGCTGCGCCGTCTCGTCCAGGAACAGCTCGAAGAGGCCGGGGAAGGGTTCAAGGAGGTCCTTCCACTTCGTGCCCTTCTTGAACTTGATATGACCACTCCTCGGGGCCACGGATGCACCTCTTCCACGCCATGCCGCCCCCCGGTGATAAAGGTTTGCCCGCCACTGGCGGCCCCGGGTCCCGCGAGGTCCCTTCCAGCCGGTTGAGACTGGAAGGGTAGGGTTTAACTACATGCTCGATAATTCGAACTTGCCAGGGGACCTTCTCATGAGCCTCTTCGACAAGGAAAAGCGCGTCCTCCAGAAGGTGGAGAAGCGGATGACCGCCGCCGAGGAGCACCAGAGGACGAAGGGCGATGCACAGGCCGCTCAAGAGTACGAGAAGGTCATGGTCCTCATGGACAAGAACCGGGAGGCCTACGTCAAGCTCAAGCCCGACTTCTCCCGGGTGTACACACGCCTGGGCAAGCGGTTGGAGGCATTGGGACACGACAGCTCCGCCGTGAAGGCCTACGAGCGTGCCCTTGAGCTGGACGGGGAGAACTTCGATGCCCTCAACGCAAAGGGGGCATTCATGCTTGGCCACGGTGCCAACGAGGGGGCCCTCAAGCTCTTCGACCAGGCCCTGGACCTGAGCCCTTCCCACTCGATCACCAGGTACAACCGGGTCAAGGCCCTCCAGGGGATGGGCCAGGCCGATGAGGCCGAGGAGGCCCTGCGGGCGCTGGTGGACGACGAGCCCAAGAACCTGGAGTACATGGACGCCCTCATCGACCTGTCCGGCCCCAGCGTCGAGCTGATGCGGAGGAAGGCGGAGCTCCACCGGGACCGCTCGGAGGTGGAGGAGGCCGAGGAGGCCCTCCAGTTGGCCCTGGACCAGGCGGGGGACGACCGGGACCTCTGGGTCCTGAAGGCTGACCTGGCCAGGGACAAGGGCGACGACCGGGTCCTGGTGGAGGCCCTGGAGAGCGCCCTGGCGGCGGGCGGGCCCCCCGCACCCCTCCTGCACCGGAGGCTGGGCCGGGCCCAGCTGAGGCTCGAGTTCCTGATGCAGGCCCTCAACTCCTTCGAGCAGGGCCTGAACATGGACGAGGATGAGCCCGGGCTGCTCACGGGCAAGGCGGAGACGCTGGCCGTCTTGGAGCGGTGGGACGAGTCCGACCGGGCCTACCAACGGGCGCTGGAGGTGCTGGGCGAGGACGCGGACAAGGAGGTGCTGGTCGCCGCTGCGAAGGTCAAGGCGGAGGTGGGCAAGCACGACGAGGCGGCGGAGCTGCTCGAGCGGGCCGCGACACTGGACCCCGATGACACCGCTGTCTACAAGGTGAAGGCGGAGGCCCTGACGGTAGCCGGCGACCACGCTGGCGCCCTGGAGGCGCTGGAGGCGGCCGTCAAGATGGACGTGAACGACGAGGACGGATGGCTCCGGATGGTGGAGGTGCTCAAGCACCTGGAGGACGACGCGGCCCTTGCCCGCGCCGCCAACCGCGTCGTGGAATTGGACCCCGACAACAGGGAGACCTGGCTGGTGCTGGGCGACGCCCTCTCCCGCCTTGACCGCCCCGAGGAGGCTGTGGAGGCCTACGACCACGCGCTCACCCTTCGCCAGGACGACCGGATCACCATGGCCAAGCGCCTGGAGGCGGTGGCGGCCACCCAGGAATGGGACGGCGTGCTGGCCTCCTCCGAGGACCTGCTGGCCCTTGAGGAGGTGCACCCCAGGGCGATGGAGCTCCGGGCCGAGGCCCTGGAGCGCCTGGGCCAGCACGAGGAGGCAGTAAAGGCCTCCGATGCGGTCCTCCGGGTGGACGACCGCAACAAGGAGGCCTACATGCGCAAGGCCCGCTCCCTGAAGTCGATGAAGGAGCTGGACGCCTCCGCCGCCGCCCTGCGGGCCTCCATCCGGATGGACAAGGGCCACGACGAGGCCAAGGTCCTGCTGTACCAGGTGCTGATGGACGCGGGCCACAACGACGAGGCCCTCCAGGTGCTGGACGAGCTGATCGCCGGCAACGAGGAGGACGTCTCCCTGTGGATCGCCAAGGGCAAGGTGCACCTGAGCCTGGAGGAGCCCGAGCGGGCCAAGCGGGCCTTCAGCCGGGCCCTGGAGATGGGTGGCGTGGACGCCGAGGTCCTGGCCCTCCTCGGGAGGACCCTGGCGGACCTGGAGGAGCACGGAGAGGCCCTGAAGGTGCTGGAGCGGGCCATCGAGCTGAATCCCGACGACCCGGAGGTGCACCTCCTGGCCGGGAAGACGATGATGGTCCAGAGCAAGTACTCCCTGGCGGAGCAGTCCTTCGCCCGGGTATCCAAGATGAAGCCCCGTGACGTGGAGGTCCTCAGGCTCCACAAGGATGCGCTGAAGGCCCAGGAGAAGCACCCCGAGGTGGTGAAGGCGTGCGAGAGGGTCCTGGACCTGGACGCCAGGGACGTGGAGTGCCTGGTGGACCAGGGCGACGCCTACAAGGCACAGGGCCACCTCCCCCAGGCGCTCCGTGCTTACCAGCGGGCGGCGGACCTGGACGAGGACAGCATCCAGATCCTGGAGCTGGTGGCCTACACCCTCAAGGCCCTGGACCAGAAGGACGACCTGATGTCCGTCTCCGACCGCATCCTCAACCTGGAGCCCCATCACAGGGAGGCGTGGACGGACAAGGGAGTGCTCCTCCGGGACGAGGGCCGGAACGAGGAGGCCCTTCGCTGCTTCGAGGAGATAATCCAGGTAGCGCCCGACGACCCCGCCGCCCACAACAACAGGGGAGTGGTGCTGGCCGCCCTGGGCCGCTACGAGGATGCTGCAGAGGCCTACACCCGCGCCATCGAGCTGGACCCCGAGGACGTGGAGGCGATGCGCAACCTGGGCGTGGCGTACACCCACATGGGCAAGCAGCTGGAGGCGGTGGGCGCCTTCGACCAGGCCCTGGAGAAGGACCCGAGGGACGCGGGCACCTGGAACAACAAGGGCCTGTCCCTCTCCAAGATGGGCAAGTCCAGGGAGGCCCTGGACGCCTTCGACAGGGGCATCGGCCTGGACCCCAAGGACCCGGCCATCCGCAACAACAAGGGCACCGTGCTGGCCCGCCTGGGCCGGATGGAGGACGCCATCGCCTCGTACAAGAAGGCGGTGGATCTGGACCCCGAGGACAAGTCCGCCTGGTTCAACATGGGCATCTGCTACGACCGCCTGAAGCTCTTCGACCAGGCGGTCAAGAGCCTGGTCAAGGCCACCGACCTGGACCCCGACGACAAGGCCGCATGGTCCAACCTGGGCCTGGTGCTCACCCGGTCCGGGAAGTACGAGGACGCGGTGGAGTCCTTCGACAAGGCAGCCGCCCTCAACCCCAGGGACCCGGCGGTGTGGAACAACCGGGGCATCGCCCTGGACCACCTGGGCCGCTACGAGGAGGCCATCCACAGCTACATCAAGGCCCTGGAGATAGAGCCCATGGACAAGGTGGCCTGGTACAACAAGGCGGTCGCCTACTTCCAGCTCAAGCAGTACGACGAGGCGCTGGACGCCTTCAACACCGCCCTGGAGATCGACCCCGAGTACCACGCGGCCAAGGAGAAGAAGGCCGAGGCGATGGACTTCATCAAGCACAAGAACGTGGAGAAGTACGCCCGGCAGATCCTGAACTTCGAGTACAAGCACCGGCGCGTGCCCTCCAAGGAGGAGGCCTTCTCCAAGTGCCAGGTGCCCTTCGAGTTCATCGATGACACGTACCAGTACCTCCGGGAGAAGGAGTCCGTCCGCCTGGAGGACCTGGACGAGAAGCAGCTGGGCGACTACGAGAGCGCTTCTTACAACGTCATCGCCCACTGCCTGATGGCCAGGTCCGACGGCGACGAGATATCGGTCAGCCTGGCCCAGGTCATGTTCCACTTCCCCGACACCTCGATTCCCAGGGCGAAGCGCATCCTGGACTACATGAACAAGGTGGACAAGCTGAAGGTGGAGGCCCCCCGTCCCCTCTCGCGGAACATGGAGAAGCTGGTGCGCCTCTCCCTGGAGCTGCCCCCGGACAAGCGGACCGTCGCCGACATCTCCCGCCACCTGGAGGTGGGCATCCTCACGTCCAAGCGGGTGAAGGCGGTGCTGGTCCAGCTGGAGGGGGAGAGCGACGTGGAGAAGCAGGAGGTGGCGATAGAGAGCCTCCGCAAGCCCTCCACGAAGGCGCCCGCGAAGAGGGCGGCCGCGGCGGCCGCCATGCCGGAACCGAAGATGGAGGCGGAGCCGAAGCCGAAGGCCAAGCCGAAGGCCGAGCCCAAGGCGAAGGCCAAGACGGGGCCCCTCGTCTGCGCGGTGTGCGGCGAGAACGCGCCCACCATCAGGCACTTCGACTGCGGCCAGCTGGTATGCGACGACTGCATCCGGAGGGCCAACGCCACCCGGTCCATGTCCAAGCACCTGCCGACCATCTGCCCCCAGTGCAAGATGCCCATCATCGAGGGCTCCACCGACGAGGTGCTGTGAGCCGTCACTCCTTCCTGGACATGAGGAACCAGACCGCCACCACTATTACCACCAGGATGACCGCCACCAGCACCCAGAGGGTCCAGTCGATGCCACCGTCGGTCACGTCGTCGACGTTGGCCACCTCGTAGTCGTAGGTCTGGTACTCGGACCAGTCCTCGCCGTCATAGGCCCGCACCGTCACCGTCACGGCCCCGTTCTCCATGTCCTTGGTGTCCCAGGAGAAGGACCACGCGTTCGTCCCCGTGGCGGGCTGCCAGATCCCAGAGTCGAAGCGGACCTCCACCTTGGTTATAGGGTCGCCGTCGGGGTCGGACGCAAGCCCCTTGAGGCTTACGGTGCCCTTCACACTGCCCGGCTCCGGGGTCTCCAGCGAGACCACTGGCGGGTTGTTCTCGGGCGGGGCGTTGTCCACGAAGTAGGTGATGAACAGCTCCGTATCGTGGACCCCGTCGTCCGCCCTGACGAAGATGGAGTACTGCTGGTTGGGTAGGGGGTTGGTGTCCCACGAGAACGACCACACGTCCCCGTCCATGACCGCCTCCTGCCAGTTGTCGCGGACGGAGATGGCGTAGCGGACGGTCACCGGTCCCCCGTCTGGGTCCGTCGCGGTGCCCTGGACGTTGACCACCCCGGACACGGTGCTCTCGGAGGGAGGCGCCGAGAGGGTGATCACCGGCGGACGGTCCTCGGGCGGCTCCACGGTGACGTTCACCTGCGCGGTGGAGCTCAGGCCCTTGCCGTCGTCGGCGGTCACCGAGAGGAGGTGGGGTCCCTCTGAGAGGACCACGAGCAGTTCAGACCGGTTGCCCAGGTAGCCATCCTGGTCCGACTCCCACCGGAAGGTGAGCTCGTCCCCGTCGGGGTCGAAGGAGTAGGTGGCGTTAAGCTCCACCTCCTCGCCCGGGTCGAAGCGCTCCCCCTCGATGGGCGAGGTGATGTAGACGATGGGGGGCCGGTTGGCCTGCACCACGGTGATGTTCACCGACTCGCCCACCCGGGCGCCCTCGGGGTCCTGGACGTACAGCCATATCACGTGGTCGCCCACGCGCAGCAGGGCCTCCACCCGCTCCTCGTAGCCTATGTCGCCCGACAGCGAGGACACCCAGTGGTAGGTGATGTTGTCCCCGAGGGGGTCGAAGGACCCGTTGCCGTCAAAGACTATCAGCTCCTCGTTGGTGAAGGTCTGCCCCTCCAGGGGCGAGTTGATGACGGGCACCGGCGGGTAGTTGGGCACCACCAGCTTGATGATGACGAACTCGGTCACGTTGTGGGCCTTGTTATCGTCCACGTAGAGGGAGATCCTGTGCCAGCCCGGGTCGTCGAAGACCACGTCCACCACCTGTCCCTGGGCCAGCACGCCGGTCACGTTGGACTCCCAGGTGAAGACCAGGGGGTCCCCGTCGGGGTCGTACGAGCCGTTTGCGGAGAGGGTCACCGGGGCGCCCGTCTCGTGGGTCGACCCGGTGGCGGGGCTCTCGATGACCGCCACGGGCGGGTTGTTCTCGAACTCGCCCACGTCCATCCTGTAGGCGTAGCCACGGGTCCCGGCGAAGTACACCGCCCGTCCGTCGGGTGCCAGGCATCCTCGCTGGATGAAGGTGTACGGGCTGCGGAAGGAGGACCGCTCCCCCTCGAACGTCCTGGTGGAGAACTTGACCACGTGGTCGTCCCCGAACACCACGCCCACCTCGCCGTCGCCGGTGAAGGCGCAGCCGTAGAAGGCCTGCCCGGAGTCGTAGCCTACGGGGCCCCAGTCCCGGTTGTTGTAGACCCATATGGTGTCGTGGTTCTTGGTGGGGTCGTCGGAGCCCACCAGCATGGCGTACCTCCCCGTCTTGTCCCACGCGACCGAGAAGAAGGGCGAGAAAGTCAGCGGCTGGGGCTGGAAGGCCTCGGCCAGGCCCGCGCCGGTGAAGTTTAGGACCGCCCCCGAGACGCCGACGATGATGGCGAAGGCGCCGTTGGGCTTCCAGGCCACGTCACGCAGGTTGCGGGCATCGCCCACCGCCTTCTTGTCGGTCCAGACGCCGCTGGAGTAGTGCCACACGTGGCCTCCGTCGCCCACCGCGACGGCCTCGTTGGAGTCTGGCTTGACCGAGATCCCGTGGAGCGCCGTGAGCATCGCCACCGACTTGATGGAGGTGGTGGAGGTCGCGCCATGGTCGTACCGGAGCACGTTGCCGCCCGCCCCGCATATGAGGGCGTAGCTGCCGTCGGAGGACCAGTCCACGTCGTAGAGGTCGCTGGTGACGGGCGTGGTTATCACCGAGCCGCCCTGGAGGGAGACCTTGGACACATGCCCGCCCCTGCCGACCACCAGGCCGTAGTCGCCCTGGGGGCGCCACGCGATGGACGAGAGGTCCACCCTGGGGTCGAAGGACCAGTTGGACCAGGCGCTGGTCTCGTGGTACATCACGATTCCCCTGTTGCCGCCCACGTAGAACCTGTCCCCGTCGGGGTCGTACCACATGCAGGCCCTGAAGGTGCGGTCGTAGGGCGCGCCCATGTCGGTGAGGGTGTCGCCGTCCCATAGCATCACCGTGGAGTTCTCCCCCGCGATGAGGGCCCTGTCGCGGGCGGGAGCAGAGCCGCCACCGAAGGCGACCGACCTCAGGCCGGAGGTGAGGTTGCCTGGCACCGGGATGCTGTCAAAGGTCCCGGTGGAGTTGTACCGGACCACCAGCGACCTGGGTGTGATGTACGAGTAGTCCTTGCCAACGATGATGGCGTAGCTCCCCTCGTAGTCCCAGCTGAGCCTCCACAGGCCCCAGTTCAGGTCCAATCGGGTGCTGTTGATGACCTCGGTGACGTTCACCTTGACCAGCAGGCCCATGTCCCCCACCGCCAACGCGTGGTCGCCCCCGGGGACCCACTCCACCCGGTAGATGAAGTCGATAAGGCCGGTGGACAGGGCGTTGACGTGGGTACCGTTGAAGATACCGATGAAACCACCGTTTCCCACTATGATGGCGTTGGGACCGCCCTCCCCCCACGCGGCCCCGAGGAACCGCTGGTCGTAGGGCACGTCCACCTGGTTGAGGTCCTCGGAGACGACGTTCCACACGAGCAGCGTGGAGTGGTTGCCCACTATCAGCGCCTCGGGCCAGGAGTAGGCGATGTCGTACAGGCTCTCCTCGGTGCCGGTGTGCAGCCACTCGATCCCGCTGTTGTTGAACTTGAGGAGGGAGCCGCCGCTACCGGACATCAGGCCGTAATCGGAGATCCATACCATGTCGTACCAGGTCCGGTTGGTGGGCCATGGCAGCAGCGGCGTGAAGGTGTCGGCATAGATGTCCACGTCGATGGCGATGGGCTCGGCACCCTCGCCGGCACCCACGAATGCGGGGACCCCGGGGGCGGGAGCGTCGCCATCGCCCGCGGGGAGCGCCATCGACAGGGCTGGCGCCATCATCAAGGCGGTGACGAGGACTATGAGCGTCTTGCGGAGGCGTGGTCGGAGCATCTGGTACCCTCCTGGCAATCTACGATGAGAAGCGGCAGGGCCCATATAAAGGCTTTGAGACGGGTTTCGAACTGGTGGAGAGGGGCACCTTCACTCACCCCCCAGGGAAGACCTTATAAACGCCGGCACTGGTTCGAAGGTAGGGTGAGAACCCATGGAAGACGCAGACGCCATAGAGAACTTACCTGGCGTAGGTCCCGCGACCGCGGAGAAACTGATAGAGGCGGGCTTCACCGACCTCATGAGCATAGCCGTGTCATCCCCCCAGAGCCTGGCCGAGATGGCCGACATCGGGGTGAACACGGCGGTCAAGATCATAGCCGCCGCCCGCAAGCAGGCCGACATCGGCAACTTCGAGACGGGCACCGAGGTGATGGAGAGGAGGAAGGTGGTGGGCAAGGTGCTCACCGGCTCCGAGGCCCTGGACGAGCTCCTTGGCGGGGGCTTCGAGACCCAGGCCATCACCGAGCTGTTCGGTGAGTTCGGCTCGGGCAAGACCCAGCTGGGTCACCAGATGGCGGTGAACGTCACCAAGCCCGTGGAGGACGGTGGCCTGGGCGCCACTACCATATTCATCGACACCGAGAACACGTTCCGGCCGGAGCGCATCATCCAGATGGCCGAGGGCCAGGGCCTGGACGGAGAGGAGGTGCTCTCGCAGATACGCGTGGCCCGGGCCTTCAACTCCCACCACCAGATGCTGCTGGCGGAGAAGGCCCAGGAGATCGCCAAGGAGCACAACGTGCGGTGCCTCATCGTGGACAGCCTGACCGCCCACTTCCGGGCGGAGTACGTGGGCAGGGGTGCCCTGGCCGACCGGCAGCAGAAGCTGAACAAGCACATGCACGACCTGCAGCGCTTCTCCGACCTGAACAACGCCATGGTGGTCGTCACCAACCAGGTGCAGGCCAAGCCCGACGCGTTCTTCGGCGACCCCACGCGGCCCATCGGCGGCCACATCGTGGGCCACGCCGCCACCTTCCGCATCTACCTTCGCAAGTCCAAGGGGCAGAAGCGCATAGCTAGACTCATCGACAGTCCCAGCCTGCCCGAGGGCGAGGCCGTGTTCAGCGTCGTCGAGGAGGGCGTGATCGACTAGCTCTCAGGCACGATCCATTCCAAGAAGGTGTACTCCACCCTCAGCGACCAGTCGTTGCCGCCATCAGCGGCCCATGTGCGACCGAGGACCCCTACCACGTCACCGGCCTCGGTGCACTCCACCTCTATGATCCAGCCGGTGATGTTGCCCTCCTGGGGCTGCGGGACGGAGAGCCTTATCTCTCCCAACCGCGAGGCGGGGTCGCTGGTGCCCTGTCCTGTGTACTGGGTCCCGTCGGGCAGCCGCACGATCAGACGGAAGCTGTCGGGCTGGTTCCTGGGCGAGAGGGGTGTGACGCCTGGCCCCGGCTCTTCAACGTCGTTGTCGTTCCATCCCAAGGTCAGGTTTGCCGCCACCAGGTTCAGGTGGTCCAGGTCGGGGAACGCCTCGGTCATCGTGCCCTCGCCGGAATAGCCGGTGACCACGGTGGTCTCGCCCCTGGCCACCCACTCGCCCTCGTGGCCGTTGACGTAGTCCACCGGGCCGGTGCCGAAACCCCACACGGCGCCCTGGAGGCCGAGGAGGACCAGGATGGCGATGGCGTACACGATGACGCGGCCGAAGACGTCCCGTTGCCAGATGTTGACTATCAGGCCCATCTGGACCCGGCGGAGGAGGGCGACCATGTCGATGCCCTGCATTATCGTCAGGTGGTACATCAGCCCCCCGTAGAGGATCACGGATATGCCGATGAGCATGGCGGAGGCTCCCAGTGTCAGCGCGATGGTCTCAACCTCCCGGACATGTAGTAGGACAGGAAGATGACCAGGACGACGGGGAAGATCCCGCCGAGGAACAGCGCCCATCCCGGGTAGCTCTCGCCCTCAGGATAGCCGTGCAGTGCGGTGAGTACGATCTTGGCCACAAGGATGACGCTGAGGACTGCGGGGGTTACATACCTTACGGAATACAACCACCAGGAGGAGACCTTGATCTCCGACGTCTCGTTGACCGCTTCCATGAACTTGTGGGTGGTGTAGAGGTGGCCCACGATGAAGCATTCCAGGATCCCGATGGTCACCAGGCCTATCTCGTTGACGAAGTGGTCGACTATCCATATCCAGTGGTATCCACCGCCCGTGGCGAACAGGAGGGCCAGGACCACCGATGCCATGCAGACCATCAGGGCTATCTTGGCGTACTTGTACCCTGCGTCCTTGAAGGCGAGTGTTATCGCCTCGATTGTCGCGAACGCGGAATCGATGCCCAGGGTGAACAGCATCACGAAGAACAGCACACCGAAGAGCGCTCCCAGCCCCCCCATCATCGAGATGGCTGTGGGGTATGCGATGAAAGCAAGCCCAGGGCCCGGCTCCGCCACTTCGCTTACGTCCACACCGGTGGTCACCGCCATGTAGCCCAATGTGGCGAAGACCACGATGCCAGCGAAGAAGGAGAAGCCCACATCCATGTAGCTGACCAGGTGGGCGTTGTTGGCCACGTCCGAGTCCTCGGGGAGCCGCGAGGTGTATGCGATCATGACGCCCGTGGCCAGCGACAGGGTGAAGAATATCTGGGCGAAGGCCGCCAGCCACACGTTGGGGTCGGCCAGGGCGTCCATGTTGGGTGTCAAGAAGTACTCAAGCCCCACGCCCGCCCCCTCCAAGGTGAGGCTCCTCATGGCTAGGAGGAACAGCAGTACCACCGGCAGGGGGACGGTTATCATGACCACCTTCTCCACCCGCTCGATGCCCTTGATGATGATGAGGTAGATGCAGGCCCAGGTCACTATGAGCCAGAAGGCAACGCCAAGGTTCAGGGAGCCCAGGTCACCGGGACCGTCCGTCACGCCCACGACACGGTCGTAGAAGTAGCTATGGGGGTCGGCTCCCCAGGCCACGTCCAGGGAGGAGCCGGCGTAGAACAGCGACCAGGCGATGATCACGGTGTAGTACGCCATCACGATGAAGCCGAAGAGGAGCATCATCCAGCCGACCCAGCCGTAGCGCTTGTCCAGCTTGATGAGGGCGAAGGGGGCCGAGGTGCGCAGGGTCTTCCCGATGCCCATCTCCAGGATGAGCAGGGGTATCCCCGACACGAACATGGCGATGATGTAAGGGATGAGGAAGGCGCCGCCTCCGTACTCGTAGGCGATGTTGGGGAACCTCCACACGTTCCCCAGGCCTATGGCGGACCCGACGGCCGCCAGGATGAAGCCCCATCGGGAGCCCCACTGGACCTCACCGGGCTTACCCCCGGTCTCCTCCACCTGCTCAACCTCTGACACTGGCCCTACCCACCGTGCGTTCTCCCCTGGCAACGGGTTGCAGCGATATGACGTTTGCTATCACGCCAGGACCATCAGCCGCAAGCCTCATGACCGAGAGGAGCCATCGGGATGGCATGGCGGACGAGGAGCGACCGGCCGCCCACATGCTCGCGGGCCGTGGCTACGACAGCAACATCATGGTGCTGGACGGGGACGCGCCCGTGGTGGTGGACTGCGGCACCGGGAACAACAACGCGTTCAACATCGAGCGCATCGCGAACGTGCTCGAGGGCCGTGAGGTGGACCGGGTGGTGCTCACTCACGGACACTTCGACCACGCCGGGGGAGCGGCGGGCATCTCCAGGCACTTCGACGCGCCCGTCTTCATCCACCCCGAGGGCATCGGGATGCTGGCCAGCTCCGACCCCCAGGCGACGGGCGCCTGGCTCTTCGGCGCCAAGCCCGAGCCCGTTGAGGCCCTGCCCCTGGAGGAGGGGGATATGGTGGACCCGGGCGGGTCCCCCTTCGAAGTGCTGTACACCCCTGGCCACTCCCTCCACAGCATAGCCCTGTGGCACGAGCCCTCGCGGACGCTCATCCCCGGGGACACCGTGTACGCCGACGGTGGCATAGGCCGGTGGGACCTGAAGGGAGGGGACTACGACCAGCTGCTGGCCTCCCTCACCCGTCTGGCGGGGCTGGACGCCGAGTCCATGTACCCGGGCCACGGCCCCTCTGTGGCCACCCAAGCGGTGCGCCACATCGAGGCGGGCCTCAAGATGGCGAAGCTCTACGGTGGTCTCTGATGGAACCGCTCCCTGAGGAGGAGGAGTACCGGGCGGCCCAGGCCGCCGGGGGCATGGGGGTCGGCAAGACCTTCGAGGAGGAGGTAAGGGAGCTGACCGCGGTGGCCATGGGAGTGATGATAATCCTGGCCATCCTGATCGTCGCCCTGGTGGCGGCCTTCGCCGTCACCGGATGGATCGGTTTCCTGCTGCTCAACCTGGCCTTCTGCGGACTGGCCATCGTCGCCTTCTTCTACCTGATGTACCGGCGGAGCAGGCTCCTGATGCGCCTATGATGGGCTGCGGCCGTCCTCGAGGACGGCGCCCTCCAGGACCTCACCCTCCCCCGTCTCGGCGCCCTCCCCCAGGATGCAGTTGTACAGACTGGAGCGCTTGCCCACCTTGGCACCCGCGTGCAGCACCGAGTTGACCACCTTGGCGCCCTTGCCGATGACGCAGTCCTCGCCCAAGGTGGCATAGGGTCCCACCTGGCAGTCGGCGCCCACCACCGCTCCAGGGCCCAGGAGGGAGGGACCCCTCATATGGGCGGTGCCGTCCATCACGGCCCCCTCCCAGCCCCGGTCCTCCATTCGGTCCAGCAGCTCCCGGTGCGCCTCCAGGTAGGCCTCGGGAGTGCCCGCGTCGACCCAGAAGCCGGAGAACCGGAAGCCATAGAGGCCCTGGTCCAGCACCCGCGGGTAGACCTCCCGCTCTATCGAGGTCTTGACGCCGGGCTCCACCAGGTCCAGTATGTCCGAGCGCAGGATGTAGGCGCCCGCGTTGATGAGGTTGAGGTTGGTGGGGGCGGTGCCGGGGGCGGGCTTCTCCACGAACTGGTGGATGCGGCCGGTGTGGTCCATGTCCACCACGCCGAAGCGGGACGGGTCCTCAACCTCCCAAAGGGCGATGGTACCGATGCCTCCCTTGCTCCTGTGCTGGGCCAGCATCTCCGTGAGGTCCAGGCTGGTGATGATGTCGCCGTTTAGGCCGATGAAGGTGTCGTCGGTGACCTCGGGCAGGGCGTTCTTGAAGGCCCCACCTGTTCCCAGAGGCTCGTCCTCCTCGACCACCACCACCTCGGTTCCCAGCTCCGCGTCGGACAGGTGCTCGCGGATGGCGTCGGCCATGTAGTTGACGGCCAGGATGACCCGGTCCACCTCGTCGGGGAGCCACCTTATCATGTGGTCGATCATGGGCTGGTCGAGGATTGGGAGGAGGGGCTTGGGCCGGGTGAGCGTGAGGGGGCGCAGCCTGGTGCCGAAGCCGCCCGCTAGGATGACCGCCTCCATGGTCGTTGGAATGTCAGGATGCGAGATAAGGGTTTGGGGCCGGTTCCTATCAACGGTCTTGACGCCCCGAGGAATGGGCGCGTTTTTGTCATATCTTGAGAACTCAGAAAGGTTTATCTCCCCCCGCATTCAATGCGGATTCAGGGATTCCATGGGGAGGGTCCTCACCT
>JABAHP010001668.1_pt1 | contig 21661 bp, 11 predicted proteins | sample 7062081 | NCBI WGS metagenome assembly JABAHP01 (sample SAMN14534357, study PRJNA622989) | marine sediment metagenome | biome: marine biome [ENVO:00000428]; feature: marine pelagic biome [ENVO:01000023]; material: deep marine sediment [ENVO:00002113] | place: India: Gulf of Kutch | collected...
TTGTCTCATTACTGCTGAAGACATACAGAGCAGATGAAGGGAGGAGGTGATTAATATGGCAAGGCCGAAAAAACCATACAGACTTGATAAACATCCTCGCAGGGACAATAACTCAGGTAAGATTAAGTACTCTTTAAAATGGAATATATATTTCCGAGACCATCTGCAAATAGAGAGAAGACTCCCCGCCAGATCTGATAAATCTACAAGTGAATATATCGCTAAGAATATTGTCGACATTGTAAACCTTAAAATATGTAATCAACCATTGACACAGGAACTATGGAACTTTGTTGAAAGCCAGCCGCCCAAGTTAAGGTTCCGATTAACTAAGTGGGGCATTCTGGATAGCAGTACCAATGCAGGCTTTGAGCCTCTGATGGAATTCAGAAAAGTAAGAGCCAAAAATTCCAACCGCATGAGAATTGATGTTACTGGGGGCCATTTATTTGTTTGGCAAAAAAGTATGGAAACAAACGAACGCAGCTCACATCATATATCAGAATCAGTGGCTAAGGTAGCAAGAGTTATTAAAGGTTGTGGTTTTATTACACCATCTGACATTAATGGAGAAAAGTGTAAGAATTGGCTGTCAGATTTGAGAGACAAAGGCAAGAGTGTCAGCAGTGCTAATAGTCATCTTGGTAGCTTCAAAAGTTTCACTCGTTGGATGTTGAAGACAGGCCGGATATCTCATAATCCCATACAGCATTTACAACCTCTAAAAAAGATAGATAAGGAACGACCTCGCAGAGCTTTTACGGAATATGAGATTAACAGGTTAATAACAGCTACAATCAATGCACCCAAACATCACGGTTTAACTGGATACGTGCGTACGCTTATTTACCGCACAGCTTTAGGTACAGGATGGAGATATAATGAGATTTATACTTCAAAGCATAAAGACTTCGTTTTTGGTTACGAACCAAGCATAACCGTTCAGGCTGGTAATGCAAAAAATAAAAAAACCGCAACCAATCCTCTACCTACACAACTGGCGAAAGATTTAGAGCGGTATTTTACCGACAATCCAGCCATGCCTCATACCAAAGCCTTTTCAGGAATGTGGAAAGATGCTGGAGCAGCGATGTTGAAACAGGACTTAAAGCTTGCTGGGATAGAATATAAAACTGATGAAGGTGTTGCAGACTTTCATAGCCTACGCCATACCTTTGGGACACAGCTTGCAAGGAATGGGGTATTACCACAAGAAGCACAGAAGTTAATGCGTCATAGCGATATCAACTTAACGATGAATTACTATACGCACCTGCAATATGATGACAAAGCTAAGGCTGTAAGTAAGTTACCTGAGATAAAAATCACAAAACCGAGACTTGCAAAAAATGGTACTGCTGATGTGCCAGAAAAGTTTAGTGCGAATTTTAGTAAAAACTACGTTAAAATACCGCAAAATAAAGTAAAATCCGTTAAGCAGGTAAATCACTCAGGGGGGAACATAGGAAATGTAAGTCGTTGTATACCAAGTAGTTTAGTACACTANNGACCTACGGATTAGAAATCCGTTGCTCTGTGCATAAGTGCTTTTCAAGAAGGGTGTTACAAGCGTGAAATCGGCTGTTTTTGAGAGTTACAAGTGATTGACAAGTGACTGACAAGTTGTTGACAACTGGCTATCATGTGACGACTGACCCACTTAGTGACCCACTCTTAAATATTGATGATTCTTTTCGAAGCCTGTTCAAGCTTCGATTCCAAAAGGCTGTTAGAATAGGCAAAAAGGATAAAAGGCTTTTCTCAATCCTCATTTTTTTTCATCAGGAGGATGGGTATTTTAGGATCAGGGTGGGGAGGAAGCTTAGATTGAATCAATCTCAGGCAGATCATGACCTATTCCAAACTCACCAAGTCCATCTACCTCATTTTCCTTTGTGAAAACATTTGTTACCAGAGGATTCCTGCCTCGTGCACTCGGACCACTTATGATATGGCAATGCTCAATCAGGTCGAAACTGCCTTGCGGTGACACATCTAAGCATGTTTCATTAAATAGTATCCAAGAGAATAGGTCCCTAGCAGAAAATCTAATCTTGTCAAAGAAATCCAACATTTCTTCTTGTCTATGGCCCAGAGAATAATCCCTTTCGAGCCATACATGTAAAGAAGAATTTGGTGAACAGGATTCCAGTTGGGACAAACCCTTAAAAATTCGTTTGTAGTTCAGTTTTCTAAGTCGTGTAATTACTTCATCTCCAGTTATTTTCCATTTGACCGCACATTCCCAATCGACATCATCGAGCCATGTAGAGGCAAGCTCTTTCCATAATTTCTCATTCTTTTTATAATGAGCATGTCTGGCAATCATATTGTGTACAAGGCCAAACCATTCTCCCCTCTCCTTGTAGCCATATCTTTCCCAAAAATATTTAGGAGAAGGATGAAGAACGTACTCTTTGAGTTTCTGATATTTTAGTGGCTTAACGTATACCGTAAAATCGGCATCTATAATAGGGCAATGTGAATTATGTGATTCTTTAGAATTACGCAGTATTAGCTCCGAGTGTATCAATTGTGGATATGTATGAAAAGATAGTTCGATTACAGCAGACTCCCTTACCTCACGAAATGCATTCAACAGAGGATTTACCTTCTCTCTCACTTTGTTACGGATTGCAAAAATTAAGTCGTTAGAGCGATTATATTTTTTGCATTCCACATACAATCTTCTTTTATTTAGCTCAATATCGAGATCAGGGCTTTCATTCTTGCTTTCTTTGAGAAATCTAGCTCCACTAACTTCCTCATTCGAGAAGTAGCCATGAGCAACCGCGAGTTCGAATAGACATGACTCAAAAGATTCATAGCTCTTTGTATTTCTTAGAATGTCAAATTTTACTTGATGATTTTCGATGTCCATTGCCGATTTTAATGCTTCATTCAGAACTTGGATGAATATAACATGTCTACAAGCTCTGAATATGTCGTAGTATTGACATGGTTGGTCTAAAAAACTCTGTGAGCTAATTAGGTACTTCTGGATCGCGGGGATGCTGAGGGTAGGTTTCTGGAGCTTTTCATACATTAACAAGTCAGGGTGTTTTCCATTCTCGTATTCCTCCACCAGCTTGCTATTGATCTTGACATCTAGTTTAGAGCACACTCCATTGATCGCGTTTTCAACATTTTCTTTAGAGAATATATACATTCTACAACTTTTAACTCATCGAATGTCCTTCTGGCATCCATTTACTCCTGTTTCCACTATTATAGGATAGGATGTCGTTCTTTCAAGAACTGTTGAGACTTCTCTGTATGTGAAAAGTATGATGGAATGAATCTAACCAATACAGGATAACACGAGCGGCAGTTAGGCCCCGCGCTCGAGTTCACGTCTCTGAGTACTACATCAAATCTAATGAACTGCTGGCTTGTTCCCAGTGTTCGAGCCGCATCACTGTATTTGAGCATTGATGATCTTCCACAGGCCTACTGGCTTAGGAAAATCAAGTCTCCATTAATAGACAAGCAGGAATTCATCAGGAATAGAGTATTGGAAGCAAATGGTTTATGTCGTAGTCATGCCGTGGGCGTCAGTGTAAGGCGTCAGTTCGCTGCCTGATCAGAACGAATTGCTGACAGTCAATCCACATGTCTTTGGAAGAGGTCTTGAAATCGAACCTCATATTATGTTATTATAGAGGCCGTGGCGTTTAGGAGTAGCGTTCATGAAGTTAGATGGGAATCTCAGTTCGTAGAACATATGAGATCTTATCCCCGAAGTTCTGCCAGATAGACAGTATCTTTTGATAGAGGCCGTTCAGTCAAAGAAGGAAAGCCGATGTCCGAATCCAGAGGAAAAGCGGCAGACCTGCGACGGATTTCTGAAGCTCTGATGGACTTCGTCAATGTCCCGACTTGGGAACAGTCGAAGCTGCTTGTGACACAGAAGAAGGACCTCCTGCTATCGGAGGCCGCGGATGAGGTGCTTTCCGGGCTGCTCCGTACCTACGCAGCTGACCCGCAGTTCACTTGCAGGTTAGAGGACCACCGAAAACTTCTGAGACGTTGCCGGGCCATTGGAATCGAAGCTGCCTTCGAAGATCGCCTTCGTCCAGAGACGGCAACGCTTTCGCCAGATGTGCGGGCACGGTTGGCAGCGGTGAAGTCCCAACAAGAATATGAACAGCTGCGCCGAGAACATCCTGAGATCCAGATTATGGACTCGATCGCAACGCAACAAGCGGCAGCGTCAGGTGACTATCCAGGTCTGCCAGCGGAAGCCGACAAATTGCTAGCGGCTTTGAAGCACCAGACGGCCCTCCATGACATGCCTAGACGAATTGCACTCACGCGAAAGGCGCTTCTCCTTGTCGACCGTGAAAAGCAACCTACTATATGGGCGTTCCTCCAATTGGAACTCGCGCGCGGTCTCTCGCAGAGCCTCTCTGCGAACTGGGAGCAAAACCTTGAGCAAGCCATAAAACACTGCAAGTTAGCGCTCGAGGTCTATACCAGAGAATCTTACCCCATCGATTGGGCTACAACGCATAACAACATGGGGACCATATACTTGCGACGCGAACGTGAAGGAGAGGGGAAGAACATTGAGCGAGCGATCTCTCATCTGGAGCAAGCTCTGGAAATTCGGAGCCGTGACGTCTCTCCTCAGCATTGGGCAAGTACCCAAGCCAATCTGGGATCAGCATATCGCAAACGTTGTGAAGGTGATCCTAAGGTAAACAGCGAGCAAGCGATCCATTACTTTAAACAAGCCATGGACGTCTATACGTACGAGTCTGCCCCATACAGATGGGCGGGAATTCAATGCGAACTCGGACGAACCTTTCAGGATCGCAAGTATGGAGATGCTGTTCACAACTTTGAAATCGCCGTTCAGCATTACTACTCTGCCCTGGCCGTCTACACTAGGGAGAGATTCCCGATCGAATGGGCCCAGACACATCAAGACATAGCATCCATTTGGACAGACCGTAAGTTGTCCAACCCTACCTGCGATTGCGAAGAGGCAATGAGACACTATATTATGGCATCAGAGGTCTTTGTGCGAAAAACCTTTCCTAAAAAGTGGGCGGCGATCCAGACAGGACTCGCCCGAGGCTGGTCCCGTCATGCAGGTGGGAGCAAATCTGAAAACGTTGAGCAAAGTATACGTCATTGGAATCGTGCCCTTACAGTATTGACTCCAGAGAACTCGCCCAAAGACTGGGCCGTCGCACAAGTTAACCTTGCTGCCCTGTATGCCGAGCGACCTGTAGGACCACGTGAAGAAAACATCGAGAGATCCATCTCACTCACTCACCTTGCTCTGAAAGTGCTTAATCCGACCTCCTTCCTTCATGAATGGAGTTTGGCACTCAACAACCTCGCCATAGCCTACAGGAGACGCATATCTGGTGTACGGGCTGATAATATCAAACTTGCTATTCAGAGCTGCCAGCAGGTGCTTGAAGTCGTTAGCCCCGAATGCGACCTAACTACTTGGGCGACTGCGAAGACTACGCTGGCAGCGGCGTACAGGGAAAGGCCAAATGAGAGAGATGCGGAGAACATAGAAGAGGCGATTCATCAGTTGCGAAAAGTACTGAATCATGTCACCTGGGAGTCAGGTCCACGAGAGTGGGCGATGGCGCTTGCCTATTTGAGTGACGCACTCGTAAAACGAATTAAGGGCGACCGCAGGAAGAGTGTCGAAGAAGCCATTCGTTGCTGCGAAGAGGTCCTCAGCGCACTTGACAAGAACGCTTATCCAGACGAGTGGGCGAGCTGTCATAACAATCTAGGTGTGGCATATCAATCCCGCACCTGGGGTGATCGTGTGGACAACCTTCAGCAGGCGATCCACCATTATCGAATGGCTCTTGAGATTCATACTCGCGGCAACGGTCCAGAATCTTTGGCAGGAACCCATCTAAACTTGGGTACGGCTTACGTAGATCTGCCCGGCGCGGATCGCACCCAGAACATTGAAGAGGGAATTGTCCACTTCAGGAGTGCTCTAAGGATACTCACTCGCGATGATTTCCCTAAACGCTGGGCACATATTCAGAACAGCTTGGGGGCAACCTTCATAGAGCGAGCTGTCGGTGAGAGAAGTAGAAACGTCGAGATAGCAATCCGCTGTTATAGACGCGCATTGTCCGTGATTACACGCGACACGCTGCCCGCTGATTGGGCTATGACCCAGAGCAATCTAGGGATTGCCTTCACTGTGCGCGAACGTGGTGATCCCGTCTCAAACGCTGAGAAGGCAATATTCCACTTCACTTGCGCTTTGCAAGTTAGGTCGAGGAAAGGCTCACCTCGCGAGTGGTCTACCACGCACCAGAATATGGGTACCCTTTACGCAAACTGGCCCGGCGGCAATGAGTCTGAGAGTTGGCAGAAGGCAGTCTACCACTTGCGCCTAGCCCTATCAGAGCGAGATCTCGAGCGATTCCCCGTGCAACATCGACGGACTCAGATCAGTCTTGGTCTGCTCTTCATGAGAAGGCAGGATTGGGGCCAAGCACACGAGGCATTCAAGGGTGCAATCACCGCAGGGGAATTTCTCTTTGACTTGGCATACACGGAACCGGGACGCCAGGCAGAGGTCAGGGATGCATCGCTTGTCTACGCTGCGAACACCTATTGTCTGGTACGCATGGATAGAATTGGAGAGGCTTTGGCATGTTTGGAGTCTGGGAAGGCACGTCTTCTGGCTAGCGCTCTGACTCTGGACGAGGCTAGAATCAGTAATCTGCCGAGCGTACAGAGCAAAGTCCTGCAAAGAAAGCGGAGCCGCGTAAGAGATCTCGAAATGGAAATGCGTTTGTCGCAGGACATCCCGGGGCGGCGTGAAGACGTGGTGATTGGGGCCCTCCTGCAAGAGGCGCGTACTGATCTTGCCACATATGTGAACGAACTTTCGTCGGTGTGTCCGGACCTGGAGAGAGCACATCTTCAACTGAGCCAAATTGTCTCGCTAGTGCCACAAGGGGGAGCTCTTGTTGCGCCTTTTGTCATGGATGAGGGTTGTACAGTGTTCATCGTGCCTCACGGGGCGGATGCATTGAGCAGATTACATGTTATCGAAATAAGCGACCTGTCGAAAAAGGAATTGCACAATTTGCTTGTAGGTGATCAAGAATCTCCTGGTTGGATGTTGGCTTACCTCATGTGGGGGCGGCACAAATCAGGAGACTTCGCTGAGAAGTGGCGAGCATTTATGAGAGGCTTTATGTCACGGCTATGGAGCGAATTTGCCAGTTATATCCACTGCAAGCTCTTGGAGTTGGGTATCGAACCAGGTGGCAGAGTGATCGTCAGTCCACAAGGAGGCATTGGCCTGCTGCCGCTGCATGCGGCGGCCCGAAAAACACCTAACGGAACGAGGTATTTCCTTCAGGACTTCACAGTCAGTTATATCCCAGGGGCTGGGGCGCTTCGTATTTGTTTGGACCGAATACGCTTGAAGACATCGGACACTATGTCATTACTCGCCATTGCTAATCCAATTGATGATTTGAGATACGCCATGGTTGAATGTGAGGGTGTGGCGGAGGCTTTCCCTGGCTTACAGATACAGATCATGACACGCGATGAGGCCACGAAGTCCTCTGTGCTGGCTGCAGCCCCGCATCACAGCCACCTTCATTTTGCTGGCCACGGTTACTATGGTTGGGGGCAAGATATCGAGCCCCATCTCCTGTTAGCGAATGCAGAAAGGCTCACAATTTCGGAGATAATCTCAAACTTAGATCTACATAATACTAGGCTGGTCACTCTTTCTGCCTGTGAGACTGGAATAATCGATCTGACTGAAGCTCCTGATGAGTTTGTTGGGCTTCCGAACGCTATTCTTCAGGCTGGCTCGGCAGGTGTCATCAGTACTCTATGGGCCGTTGACGACCGGGCGACTAGTCTCCTCATGCAACGGTTCTATGATTACCATGTACTACGCGGGCTGTCACCTGCCGCGGCATTACGAGAATCGCAATTGTGGCTGTGCAATGCAACGCGACGGGATATCGGCTCTCACTACTCGTCTTACCTTCGACTAGATCCCGTCAACGCCCAGCAGGCTCACACGGAGATGTTGCTTCAAGGAAGTCTCGATGACAGACCTTTTGAGAATCCATATTATTGGGCCGCTTTCGCTTTGAGCGGCGTTTAAGGAGAGAAGAATGAAACAGAGAACTGATTCGATCAACCTTCGTATCGCGCTCCAACGTCTTGGTGACGCTCTGCCTGTACTTATTGGCCCGAAGGGATGGACCAGGAGTTCCGAGGAAGTCACTGAGCTCGTTGACACGCTGATGGATAGCGATCGCCCTGGTACTGAGCTGAGAGCCGCGAGCAGATTGGTCAATATCCTTGCTCACTTTCCTGCTGCCCGCGAGAGAGTCAGGCGAGAAATGGCCGTGGTCGATGTGCTGCGCGGGCAAATGGAGACGGGCCTGCGAGAGTTCCCTACTTGCAGCGATTTCGATGAGGACGTACTGCAGCTGTCGATGTGTCTTGCATTGGAGGCTATCGATGCAGATGTCGACTGGCCTGACAGCATCTCAGATGACCAACGCGTTGTTTTGGTTTCACCAGAAACCGGTAAAAGCATTAAACTGAAAAATGTACGCTTCAATCTTGAAAAGCTTGCCGAATTAGCTGGTGGCACAATAATGGCTGGCGCGGCAGTCGTCGGCATGCCGAATCCGATAGTCATAGCTGCAGGTGTGCTTTTGGTCGCATGTGGTATTGGTAAGACAGTGACAATTCGATTATCGGAGCAGGATGCAGGTGTGTTCTGGGGGCTAATCCTCGCAGGTCACGGTGATGGATGTGCTACTGCAGAGGACATCCTATCGAAAACAAACAGGATGCGCAGACTTTATGGACTGGGCGAGTTCGATCAAGTTCAGGTGCAGAGATCATTGAACAAGCTGGCGACCATAGGAAGTATCCGGGCTGTTGAAGGACAGGAAAGAAGATGGCACATCGTCGAAGAATATATGGTTGCGTGATGTCAGACCTAGTGTTCCCACAGAATCTCCTGCAAGGGAGAAGAACAGTCGCAATAGCGAAAGAACCCGTGATGTGTGTGCTAGGGTGCAGCTTTTTGCAGCACCGTGGGGTGTGGGCTTCCCGGATTTTGAATCAGCCTGATAATCATGAATCCAAATTGATATTCTTTAACTTGAACATGTCTTCTAAAAATACAGATTTACAGATGCGCATAATTGGCTACAACTAAAGGAGTTGTTGAGCTCTGCATGGAACACCGGCAGGCAGTGGTCCTTGAGAGCTTGAATACCTAAAAGTATCCGGACAGAGTACCCTTTTGTGTGTTTGATGTAAGCCTAAGAGGCCAGCCTGTGGAGTAGCTCAAATGCCTGACGATAAAGGTGCTATTTGTATTTGGGGAATAGTCGACTACCTGCTCAACAGTGACGACGGGAAGAGACGGTTAGAGGAGAGCTTGGCAGCAACTGGGGCGACAAGTTCGCGTTCGAAGCTTGCGGCTAGGACGCTTCTTTTCATTGCAGCGAAGAGTATATGTGGCTGTGGCGAAAGCTTGATATCAAGGATGGACCACGCCCTCAAGGAGAAACACTCTATATACCGTGAACTGAGCAAGCGACTTACTAGGGTACTTCAACATCGCACGGATTCTTCGCGGGCGACAACAGAGATACTTGATGTATTCTTGCAGCCTTCGAATATGCTCAAGAGAGCAGAAACTGTCGAGCCATCTGACGGACTCAAAACAACTGTTCACGAGCTAGAAACACTTGATCTCATTTCACTCGGACTTGGTGACTTACATATAAGCCTGTCCTTGGAAACGGGCACATGTGACTTGACTCCCGAAATGCTGCGAAAGCCTAACCGACTTCTGAACCCTGCATATCAGTTCACACCTTTGATCGGACGAGAATCAGAACTGAACGAGCTGCAGGAATTCCGTGACTCAAAAGAGAGGTTTAGTTGGCTTGTTCTCGTAGGCCAAAGTGGAATTGGGAAAACCCGCTTGGCACTGCAATTTGGCCAAGAGTCGACGGGTCAGGGATGGTATGCAGGATTTGTCGCTCGGGCTACACTAGCGAGGTTCGTTAAGCACCCAGAATTTGACGACTGGCAGCCCACTTGTGACACTCTGATTATGTTAGACCGTGCTGCCACCAAAACAGAATTACTCGTGGCCTTGATCAAGCACTGTGCTCATCTGAATGTTGCCCGGAGGGATAGTCCTGAGGGTCCGGAGTTGAAGTGGCGTGTTCGGATCCTGCTTCTCGAACCACACGATGGGGCCTCAAGAGGTTGGTTTGCGCATCTACTTTCCGTTGCGGAGGGAGAAGGACACTGCGAGGTTCGTCATGCCCTTGCCAAGATCCGGGAACTGAGAACACCTAGGATAAGCGGCCGCCAAGCGGCAGTCCAAGAAATTCTTGAGGCTTTCATGCAACGATGGCGAATGTATGCGAACATCCCGCCCCCTGGATTACCATCTCTAACCACGGAGGAACTTGGAATTATCGAGAAGAATACAGCAGGACGTCCGCTCTTTCTGCAAATGATAGCTTTGGAATCCTGCTTGCGCAACGATGTGTCCTGCATATTTCAATGGGGCCGAGGAGAACTCCTACACGCCGCTGTTGAGCGCGAGTTCGAATACGTACGTCAAGAATGCGCGTCAGATAAGATGATCCTACTAATCCGACGGGTGATAGCGTTGCTTTGTCTTGTCGGCCCTCGATCGGCAACTGAGCCAGAGTGGCAATCGATGTTGCGTGAAGAGGCCGATTCTCTGGGTGGAGATCAGGAACAGCTGGATGATGTCTCTTCCACTGTACAGCGGATTGTCGGCGCGTGCGGTGAAATAGAGAGAGACCTGCTGTATCCTATAGAACCTACATCCATTGCTGGTGCATTCATTGCCCTTGTTCTGAGCGATAGGAATCAATATCAGATGCTGCACGACAGCTTAGGTCGTGCGCTGAAGGTAGGCGCAGTCGAAGCGTGGAGTGTGCTTCTCGGAATGGTGCGAGACCTCTATGGATTGCGACAATTTAGAGGAATTGAGAGCTGGCCTAATGTGATATTGGATTGCTGTGAGATTAGCGATCTACTCAACATCGTGCCCCTGCTCCTTGGATCCAACACCATTCCTTTGAATTCCTTTGCTGTGGACGTCATTCTAAAACTACTTGTCCATCTGCCTGCTACCGAAGAGGCTCGTCCAATTCGTGCAATGTGGTGCAGAGCGCTGGCAGAACGTTATGAGTTGCTGGGGCAGAACATGGAAGCGTTGCAGGCAGCCGAGGAAGCCGCTCAAACATACGAGAGTCTGTCAAAGTCAGACAGAGCTACTTATCTTCCCCTCTTGACCTGTAGTCTACGTCTTCTTGGCCACTTGTACTCAAGGCTTGGCCGCCAAGAACAAGCACTACAATTTCTCGAGCAAGCGCTGGGCTATGATGAAGAGTTGTTATCACGCGATCGTTCAGTTTACTTGCCTGACTATGCAAATAGCCTTAATACTCTCGGCGTTGCTTATCAGAAAGCGGGGCACTTTGAGAAAGGAATTTCGTTCCTAGAACGCGCGGTCCACATTCGCGAAGAGCTTGCAGCCAAGAACGAAAATCTTCATCTGCCCGATTTAGCTTTGAGCCTAAATGACTTCGGCGCTGTCTGTCGGGAGTTGAACCGTCACGATGAGGCTCTGCACGCCCTGGAACGTGCTCGACGGATTTACGAGAAGCTAGTAAGTCTGGATCGTGAGGCCCACCTGAACAACTTGGCAATGTGCATGGACAATTTAGGTCTTTGTTACATAGCTTATTCACGTTTCCGGGAAGCGTCGTATGCATTAGAGCAGGCCCGATCAATTTACGAGGAACTGGCTGAGGTGGATTCGCAGTCGTTTTTGCCAAAACTTTCCACTACGATGGACAGCCTAGCTCGTTGTCACACTGCGTGGGGATTAAATGAAGATTCTCTCGCCATCGCTGAGCAGTCGCTCAGAATCCATGAGGAACTCGTCAAAGCAGACCGCGACAAGTATCTGCCCGGTCTTGCAAGTTCTCTCAACAACATCAGCACGTATTACAGGTTAGCTACACGCGATGACGATGCCCTGTCTGCTGCGCAGCGTGCAGTTGCCATCTATGGTGAGTTGGCCACGTCTGATGATGATGCCAACCTAGCTAACCTAGCCATGAGTCTTGACAATCTCGGCAGCATCTACGCTGACCTCTCTCATGCCAAGGATGCTTTTGGGGCTCTTGAACGATCTGTGGATATTTACGAGAAGTTGGCAGAGAGGTGTCCAGAAGTGTATTTGTCGGAGTTGGCTGTTGTACTGAACAATATTTCAGGTGTCTATCTCCGATTCGGTGCCAATGATAAGGCGTTGAGAGCAATTGCTCAAGCAGTAGAGATCCGCGAAGAACTGGTTCAATCTAATAGAGAGGTATATCTTGGTGTGTTGGCAAACAGCCTCAACAACTTAGCGGCGGTATATGCGGAGATCGGGCGCTCTGATGAAGCATTGAGTGTGACAAAGCGTGTGGTAGATATCCGTGAGGAGCTGGCAACTTCAGGAAACGAGGTCTGGATTCAGAAATTGGCTGAAGCGGTTGCTCATGTGGCAACGATTTGTCGGCGGATGATCCGCTTTTCCCAGGCTCTTGCTGCGTCGGAACGTCTTGTTTCAATTTACGAGGAATTGTATAAGTTGAGGGCTGAGAAGTACAAGCCGTGCTTGGCTGAGAGCCTTTCTATGCTGGCTCTGGCATGTGTAAGGGCCGGTGAAAATACGAAAGCGCTGCCGCCAGCCATGCGTGCGGTCTCGCTCTATGAGGAGTTGTGTGAGTCACAAGAGGAGAATTTCCTCCCCAAGTTAATAGAGAACCTCAGCGTCTTGGGAACACTGCTTCAGTTAAATGGCCACTGGGACGAAGCAGTGCCTGTATGCCTCAGAGGAATTCGCACTCTGCACGCTAAATTCCTTCAAGAACCCCAGACTTATGCAGATGCCATGAAGAGTCTCGTTGGTGGCTATCTCGCCTCGTGTGGAAAAGCTGGCATGAAGCCAGAGGACTCTCTTGTTGAGCCCCTGATTGAGAAACTAGAGGATTTGGGGCCCGCACGTGCCTGAAGAGTCCCTCGAAGTAGGCTCAGGCATTTAGAACAACCGTCATACAGACTATTGCACTTCTGTGCAATATGATGAAAAGGGCCAACTTATGCAAGATTCTTAAAAGTACTGATTTCTCCTGGATCCACTGAAATTTTCTTTTCGAGGTTGCCTTTCTAACAGCCAAACCAGGCAAAGTCATAACTAACCATCTTACCGGCTCATACTGTGGTCATAGATTTCTTCGAGAGAGTTGTCGTTAAAATGTGTTTGACAGTAAATGTTGTTTTATTGATTTTTGGTTTGATTGACCGCTTCAAAAAGAAAATTCACTTATTTAATGCAAGCTGAAGTCAAAGAACACACCGCTGAGTTCTTCCACTTTCGTTGTGAGTCCGTGAATATTTTTTCTAAAAGCCGCTTTCGCTTTACTGGAAAGATTCTTTTCAGTATCGACAAGATGCTGGAGCTTTTGAATGTTCTTTCGGAATTCTTGGATCCACGTGTCTTTAATCATGCGCAACTCTCGCAGACGCTTTCTTGAGAATCGATTGAGTGCCAACAGCTTTATTATGTAATTACCCGGCGGTTTGATGGAATCAATCTTTCCTCCCGGAAGAACCTGAAAGTAATCTAGTCGATTTTCTGTAAAAGGATCTATAAATCCTTCTTCACCGTTTACCGTACCCTCAGTGCCAAGTGCAGGCCATTGGTAGCCCTTCAAATGATTGCACCCGCGACAAGCCCAAAGAAGGTTATGTGGGTCATTTTTTAATTGTGCAAACTCAACATACATTTGGGGGCGAAAGTGGTCCAATTCCATCAACTCTACACCGCCAGTTTCGTTCTCATGAGCGTCACAATAAACACAACGGCCTAAGCAATCCTCTCGAATCTCTTGTCTGTACCTACCATAGTCTGCATAATAACAACCTTTTCTTGTCTTGCTATACTCACCTCTACGGCTTAGAGGGGGAAAAAATAGCGCCTCATTCGCCATCGGCTTCCTCACTGTCTGGAGCTTGTTTGAATTTCTCCATTAGTTTCCTATGCTCTTCAATGATCTTTTCTAGTTCCTGCAATTGTGGAATTTCATTTGCAAGAGTAGTAGAAGTCCGATGAAAATCGAGATCACTAAATTCTTTCACCTCATCGGCAGTCAATTCATCTTCAAGACTCTTTCGAAGAAGATCATTAAATCTGCGTTCGCGTTCCTCAAGCACATCATTGTATACATTAATACGTCTTAGAATCCTAGCCTTAAGGATGGCCAAATCTTCATCATTTTTAAATAAAGATTTGTCAATAATATCTTCCACGCTCCATTTACTTCCAACGAATTCTTCATCATTTTTCGCGTAATTAGTCAGGATGTAAATCGGCAGCTTATTATTAATTTTGCGAAGAAATTTTGCAAGTTCAATACCTAGGTAATCAGCTATTCCCGTGTCTTTCAGTTTCTGATCTATGATTATTGTAGCTGTGCTTTTGTTTTCAAGCACGGCTGATATGTAATCCTCTTTATGAGGGAATGGAGTAATCGCTTCAATTTGCACACTGTCGGACATAAGCTTTTTCAGATCGCGATGGTAAGTTTTCAGTTCATTCTCGTTTTCATCTATTAACCAGATTATGCATTTATCCATTTCTATTACCCCCCTATTCTGCCGTGGCGCGAAATATTTGGAATTGGTATCCTAATTTTAAATTGTGCTCCGCCCAAGTCGCATGGGGACTCTACGTTTATAGTTGCACCTTCATAGTCCTCCACGAAGCTTTTAACTATTGTCAGTCCCATACCTGTTCCGATCACTTCACCTTTTTCGTTGCGTTTTGTTGAAAAAGTTGGGAGGAATATTTTATCTTCTGTACCTTCTTCCAATCCTTGTCCACTGTCCGCAAATCTTATTTCAATTTGATTTTCGATTTCTACAATAACTAAGCGAATTTTGCGTTTAGTTGCTTTCGTATTTCTCAAAGCCCATACGGAGTTTGTCACAAAATTGACAAAAACGCTCTCCCAATCAATTGGAAAACCAAGGATGGCAGACACTATGGCAGATATGCCGTTAAGGTTTACGTCAATCTTTCTTTCTTCTAAAGACTTCTTAAAGTAATCGAAGACATCTGTAGCTATTTCATTGAGAAATAGCCGCTTTCTCTTCCGTTTATCACGGGTAATATTCCTTAAGGCAAATTTAGCGAATGTTTCGATTTTTTGGGCTCCATCCACAATGCATTTAATACTATCAGTAATGCTTTCAAGCACATCAGGGACAACCATAAACTGCCCTGTCTGTATGCTATCTTCCAGCTGTTTTGCGTTTATTGACACCAAGTTCGAAGAAGCGAGGGTTTCATGTCCAAACGTTGCGGTCAAGATTCCTAAAGAGGCTAAGTTTGCCAGTGTATCCTTCTGTCTTTCTAATTCTTTTTGTCGTTCGTCAGAAGAACTAGCTAGTCTAGCTTGCGCACGCTTTACACTGGACGTTGCTTCACTAACATCACTTACCACTCTATCAAGTAAACTAGTAACCGACTCCACAGAGGGCGGTATGTGTTCATCCTTTGCCTTTTTAATTATTTCCTTGATTCTCTTTGCCGCATCCTTTAGTTCCTCGAGTGCTTTGCTCAAAAATTCTACAGAGTCTTCAGCATTTTGTTGAATCTCTTCATACTCGCTCGGTTTCTTGCGGGCTCGCTCAAATTTCTCTCGGTTTAGTTCAAAGAATCTAACTGCATTCTCGGCAAAAGCTTTAAGGTCATAAAATCCCGGACCTTCAACAATACCCTCTCGATTAGTCTGGTCAACTAGGTTAATATTTTTTTCACGCTGCAGAAAAACGGCACCCACTACCTGATTGTAACCGACGCGCCAGCCACCCGGTATCTTACCTTGAGTAACACCGGCTGGGCTTTGTTGCCTCCTGAAACTTAAAGTTAACCAATCGCCTTCTCCATTAGGTTCTCCGTAGGGATTCACACGGAATCCATCCCGATAAATCCGGATACCCTGGTTCTGGCTCAAAAAGCTATCTATCTGAGTTCTTGTTAGACCTACGTTTTTCAAATCCGATGGTTGCCGCGAGAAAAAATACATCTCGAATTTTAGCGGACCACATCGGGGATACTCGTCCATATCAGGGAATTTTTTCCTCCATGGCGTCGGTCCGAATTTAAATATTTTTTCATGTTTTGGCGAGGACATTCTGTAGGTAATCCTGTTCTTGTTGTCAATTTTCGCCAAGAGCTTCCATTCTGCAACATTTAGCATTTCGGTAGAGCGCACCTCACCATCAACATCCTCCAAATCCATTCCGGAGTTAAGTTCAACAGTAAAGTCCTTTATTTTTTTGAATGGAGAGACTAGTAGAATTAGCTCCTTTTTTAAGTCTTTTAAATACTTTGGAGTCCAATTATCTTTAAGCCCTGAAAGGACTAGTTGCGTCCCCTCAACTATATGCCTGCTCACTCCAGTAATAGGATCTTCAATAGATTTAGGTATTTCGTAACAATCATGTGTTATCTTCTCGAGACGCTGACTTGTTCTCTCATATTTATGCCAGTCGATTTCAAGCTCAATGCCTTCCGATTTAGTTTTTGAAAAAAAACGTGCAACCGTCTTTTTACACAGTCGATCCAATCCTAGTCTACCCAATCCCTTCTCACCGGTAAGAACCCTATGTTTACGACTAGATCTTTGACCTTTCTGCTTGTTCGATGTGCCTATTACCATCCAGTGCTGTCGAAGCTGTTTTTCCGTCATACCATGGCCATCATCCTCTATAACGAGAAAAGGTGATTTACTTTCAAGGCCTGAAAAAAGGATTCTTACTCTTTCTGCATCTGCATCATAAGCGTTCTTAACTAACTCTGCTATTGCAACAATGGAATTCGATATGCTCTCTCTCCCAAGCTGCATTGCTACGCGGGCAGCTACAGAAAACGAGACATCCGGTAGGTGCCTGCGAGTTATTCTACGTTGTGTACTTTCTTGACTCGTCACTTATTCTTGCTCCACCAAGGCAAATCTTTCAAAGACTGGACGGTTAAGTGTCTGCACCTTATTCTTTTATCCAGCCATTGACTTGTTTCTTGAGACTTAAGAACTCTAAGTAACTGATTACATTCCTTAATAGTTTTCTTATTGGGAAACAGAACAACAAGGTGGTTTTCGACAGCAACTTTACGTTTACCTGTTATGATTGTTGCAACAGCGCGTCGGTCTCCGGGTCGAGATGTTCGCCGAACTGCAACAAAAGGCGGTTCAAATAAAGTGCCGTAGAACCTTCGCCGCTCATTTATGCGTTTTACTCTTCCCCAAGCGGGCAAAGTCTTTGCATGGATATAAGCAACAGATGGGCCTTTTTGGGGATCGCGATGGGGAACAACTGGGCCAACATGAACTTTAAAGTAGTCCCCGACTTTACCATCATGAGCAGCTTTGACTGATTTCCACCATTTTATCTTAGCACATTTCTTGGAATAACTTTTAAAGAATTTTACTGTGAAGACATCCACATCAGTCCACTTATCAAACTGCCCATACGTTGTTACCTCGATTCCTTCAGAGAGAGACTCAATATGTCGTCTCCACTTTTCATAAGAAGAACCTGACCGTAAAACATCAGGCAGAATCGCGTAGACATTGCTTTCGGCGGAAGCGTTTGAAAGACAGGCATCCATGAAAAGCGCTGCTACGGAAACCTTATTATTTCCCCAAGTGCATTCAAAGGGTGCTATTTTTTCATTATAAGGAGGATTGATAAGAATGTGAGAGGCTCGTCCAATATTTTTGGGCTGAGCGAGAAAATCGTGAACACATATCATCGGGAAAAGTTTGGTTAACTTCGGAATAGTTGAATCTTCTATTCCCGACGACCTAAGCATGGCAAGCAAGAGTAACCTGACCTTAGTTGCACGAACAAACTCCGGATGGATGTCAAAGCCCATGAGCTTCTTGTCCCAGATTTTAAGGGTTTCAGCTAAGTCTTTCGATGCAGGCAACTTCCAAGCCGCAGCAAGAAGCAAGTCGCCCACACCGCAAGCAGGATCACAGATGATAGCGCCTGCCGGAAGATTTGACAGACTATGGCCTAAAAGACGCCTTGCAAGTTTCGTTCCTGTGAAGAATGCTCCTGCAGACCTGCGAGTTTGTAATGGAACCTGAGCCCGAAAATGCTTTGCAACCTCGCCATCAAGTATAGGCCTTATTCTATTGGACCTTTTCTTGTCAACATAGCTGCTGATCACATTGCAGGCGAGGATCTCAAGACTGTTGAGATAGGCACCAAACGTTTCTATTCCGCTTACACTCATGAATAGAATTCTACTTCTTACGAAAGTATTTGACAATACGTTTTTTGGGATAAAAACAGCTTTTTTAATGAACAAAGGGTAGTATTAACAAGTGGTAGATAGCCTTACAATTTCATTATATTCTACACGTAAATCATATAAAGCTTTTTAAGTAAACTTATCTAAAATAATACAAGGCCTTTATTCCAACAATAACGGGACTCGCGTATTGTGCCGTATAGCCCCGCCAGAGCTAAGCAACAAGCGAGGATCTCTGCTTTCCTTTTGCTTCTTGTACCAACAGCAAAAGTTTCTTTGAGAGATCGGTGTCCTGAGCTATGAAGTTGAGCGTCTTTTTGACTTCGTTTACCTTTTCAAGCCGCTTCAGTTCATTTTTGTCGAGTATTGCGTTGCACCGAAGGCAAAAACAGTAACCGTGTGGATTCTGCATACCACAGATGCTGCAAACCTTGGGCTCTTCAAACATTTGTGTTTTCTTGGTTTCCGGCTCGACTTTACCATACATCTGGTAATATTTGTCGCTCAAAGACCGCCTGGACAAGTGTATATAAACAGCAGGCATATTGCTTGTCTTAGACCAACCGAAATACTCCCTTAACATCATTTCGTTCCATCCGGCCTCAGCAAGTTGCGTTGCCCTCAAATGTCGAAAAAGATGCGGGTAAACGTGTATGCGTTTCTCCGTATCCGACCGCCGAGCAACCTGCCTTACAATTCTCGATACTCCCCAGACCGTAAGGTTGGTTACTGGACCGTTTTGCACGCCGGGATTGACAAACAAGGGAGCCTGTGGGTCATTCTTGAAAGGATGAAAGTTGTTTATCCAATCCTTCAAGTCAACTGAACAGCCACACAGGGGAATTTGCCTCTGGCCTGTTTTTCCTATCAGGGTGAGAATGAATCCGTTCGTATTCCATGAGATATCTTTCAAGCGGATCATGCTCACTTCTCCGACTCTGGCCCCGGACTCGGCCAGAAGAGAGATCAACGCTCGGTCACGAGGGCTTTCAGTACATTCAATCATCCTTGTTACTTCGTCAGCAGTGGGTAAATCCTCAGGCCTTAGTCCATTGGTCCCTTTTATAGTCTTCACGTTAATCCAGCGAACACAGTCTGGGTACTGACCCCTAGGCATATCATACAGCCATTGAAAGAATTGCCTGATCCGTAGCTTGATTAAATTGATCGAGCCCTCGGAAATCCGTTTTTCGGCATTTTTTGGATTGGCTTTGGTGCTGTGTCGGGTATCCTCGAACTTCCTGTACTGGCAGGCCTCAAGAAAGGTCATAATGTCAATTTTGGTAAACTTTTTGAACGGTTTTTTCCCGGCAAATTGGCACAGGTAGTGTAATGCAATCACTATGGAGTATCGGGAGGCGATTTTGTGCCCGTTATGTTCGCACTCTCTATCGAACTCCAATACCTTTTCAATGTTTTCTGTTGTGGTGTTCGTGCTCCTGAGCCTTTGAATCTTGTTCTGAAGGGTATTTGTCCTATTGCAGGCCTGCATCTTATACTTCGGGGTGTTAGCTTTCAAATCCATACCTCTTTCAAAGTACTGTACGTTACTATAGGTAGATTGCGTGTGCAGCATGCAAATCACTCCGAAGACCGTTTTCTGTCGTATTTGTGGTTTAAACCTTACGAATGGCAAGATTAAGGTATTTACGCTCATGTCATGACAAGTTTAAGACCGGCCTCTTAATACCTCTAATAATAAATTGTAACTACTTACTTATAAACTTTGCGCCGGAAGGCTAGAAAAAGGACTGAAATATCTCCAAAGGCCAGTCGCTCATGTCGAATTCTATTGAGATCTTTGTGCCTCTGTTTTCCGCTTCACTGACAAGATAAGTTCCTCGTATGGTTCCAGCTTTTCTTCAGTCATAATTACCAAATGGAGGATTAGAAGGAAAATTTTTAAAGACTTACCACGCTCAATGCCAAGAATGCATATAAGGGGGAAATATGAATTATGCTTGTTGCGTTCAGTCGCTGAATGCTGTTTCTAAATATTCTTCATTTTGAAAATTGTCAGGCCTTACTTTATCAGTCCAAGCAGTTTCCGTTTCCTTCGGCGGCTTCTTCTACTCCTCATGCGAGAACTCCTTCAAAACTTGTTGAGCAACCTCTTTGCTCTTATTCCATTCTTCGGAGCCAGGCTCAGGAATCTTCCCTCCATTGACTTCGCTTTGCCTCAGCAAAACATCCATCATGAGCTCAGCTCTTGTGCCACGGAGAGAGTTGGCAATTTGCCTGAAGCCTTCTTTAAGGGCTTCTGCATTCTTGGTGTTATTATCAATTATTGCATTAGCTGTCTTTTCTGATGATTGTATGATACTTTTCGCTGTTGCCTCTGCTGATTTTTCAATACCTTTTGCTATTTTTTCTCCCGACTTCTCAGCTGCCTTAACCATGCCTTCTGCAATGATCTTAGCTTCTGAAATCTTCATGTAACTTATTTGCGCACACTTATATAAAAATGTATCGGCATGACGCAAAAGAGTGAATATCGTTCTATTAATGGGAAGTTACCCTCAAAGGTTCAGGAAACTTACGAAATTTCAACCTTTTGCCATACTAAGCACGGATGGCAAGAATAAATATCAGACATATAAAAGCGGTTAAATCGGCCTTAGACTTCACATCATCTGGGTTGAATATATGGGAATATCTCATATTAATTTGATGAGTTGATTTCATGGTCAGCAACATACCGTTCATCGTCTCTCCTCGGGCGTCTCCGACTTTATTGACGCTAATAGTTGGAAGTTTAGCATACACGACCATTTATAAACTTAGAAGATTTATGACCTATGAGCAAAGAGTGAGCAGAAGCGTTTGGTGAAGTTATTTGTGGTCATCCCAACAAGCATGAAGAACTTTTACCCAAATCTACTGCATCTTAACCACTATTATCACCAACCAAGCTAAAATCGTGACTACGGCTATGTTCAACTAAAATTTATTGATAGTTATGCCCAACACTATTATGTCGGCTATAGGCTCTATTTTTTACCCAGAATGCCAAACCAGTAGTCACCACTTAGTGGATTTTGCCACCCTTCTATACCACTCTGATTTTATCTACGGCCTTGAATAAAATTCCGTCGGTTAATTGGCCAGTGATTGTCAACTCGGCTTTGCCGACGTCCAGAGCTAACGCAGATCTTAACGAAGTTTCAATCGGAACTTTACAAACCGAAACGGACTATCTTATCCAGTTTTCTGCAAATTTGGCAAAGT
>JABAHP010000349.1_pt6 | contig 21621 bp, 20 predicted proteins | sample 7062081 | NCBI WGS metagenome assembly JABAHP01 (sample SAMN14534357, study PRJNA622989) | marine sediment metagenome | biome: marine biome [ENVO:00000428]; feature: marine pelagic biome [ENVO:01000023]; material: deep marine sediment [ENVO:00002113] | place: India: Gulf of Kutch | collected...
TCCAGATAATTGTAACGACGTATCTATTCAAGATAGTAGTTGCCGCTTTGGATACCCCATTCATCTATCTTGCCAGGAAACTTAAATCGTCCCGATAGTATAAAAATTGGTTTGACATTTATGTCTTTTTGATTACAATATAGTTGCTGGCTTTATCTGGCTGCGTAACTTTCAATTTATTCAGGTTTTATTACCCATGTTAAATACTATCAATTGCTGGAGCTGTAAAGAAGAAGTAGAGGTACCGGAAAAGGTTACTCGTCAGGATGAGTGCCCCAAGTGCGGCACTCCTCTCAAGTGCTGTTTTCACTGCCGTTTTTATGACAAAGAAGCGTATCATCAATGCCTTGAGCCTCAGGCAGAATGGGTGCGCTACAAAGAAAAGGCCAATTTCTGCGAGTATTTCAAGTACCGATTCGCCTACATGGAAAAGCAAGAAGAAATGCCTCTCGATACTCCCGAAGCCCGCAAGAACGCTTGGGATTCCCTCTTTGAGGACTAATAATCCCGGAATCAATATTTTTGCGCATATCTCCAAATCTGGGGCAATTTATTAATATTTTTAAACTTGCCTTATTCTCTGCCCGCTTATATAATCATATTCAATTTGGGGATAAAACCGATTTATGGATGTAAAAATTTACATTTTCGAGGATGATGATTTCGAGCATTTCTATCCTCTCACCTACAATCGTCCGGTCTATACGCTTCTTGGTGGAACCCTCAGGCTCTATGAAAAATGGCAGAAGTTGTTCAATAATTCCGGAATCGGCTTTCTGTGCAGGGGTGAGATATCCAATTATGTGCGCGAGCAAACCGGAGTAAAATGCAACCGCTTTGACTTCGAAAATTGTGACAAGGTAATATTTATAAACGGCCGGGTTTTACCCGATAAGAAGACGGCCGATACACTCCTTACCTCCCCTCTCAATTCCATGTACCTGACTGATGGGAATCTTTCGGCAGCCGTACTTGATCCAATCTCACCCATAGCGGAAAATCTCAGGCAGATGAATTTCTGGGGCTACGGCCATTTCAAATCCATAATTAACGGCCTTACAAAATCTGAACTCCAGTGTGAGTGGGTCAACTATATCTGGGATTTTGTGAAACTGAATGGAGGGCAGATAGAAACGGATTTCTTGAATTTTAGTTCCGACTTTGACGGCTATGATAAGGCCATAGAAGATCTTACCAATGTCGGCTGCCTGATATATTCTCCCGGGCACGTCCGGGTGGCTCCCAGCGCCCGGATTGACGGTCAGACTGTTCTGGATGCGCGCAATGGACCGATCATAATTTCCGATAACGTGAAAATTTATTCGCATAGCCGGATTGAAGGTCCCTGTTTTATAGGGGTGGACACGCAGATTGTCGGAGCGAAGGTGCGCGAGGGCTGTTCCTTCGGTCCCAACTGCCGAATCGGGGGAGAGGTAGAGGAATCGATCTTTCAGGGTTATTCAAATAAATATCATGAGGGTTTTTTGGGTCATGCATTTCTTGGTGAATGGGTGAACCTGGGAGCCCTGACGACAAATTCAGATTTGAAGAACAATTACGGCAGTATCAAGGTTGATATTGGAATCGGAATTATGGAAACAGGTGAAATGAAAGTCGGATCGTTTATCGGGGATCATGTCAAGACAGGTATCGGCACTCTTTTGAATACAGGGATTTCAATCGGATTCGGTTCCAATATCTTTGGTGGCGGCCTGATCTCTGAGAAGTACATCCCGCCTTTTATCTGGGGAGGAAATCAGGGCTACTTTGAGTACAGGCTCGATAAGGCTCTGGAGACAGCCGGAACAGCCATGTCCAGGAGGGGAGAGGAATTGACGACAGCTTGTGCGACGGTATTTAAATCCATATTTGAATCCACCAATGAGAAGCGGAAGAAGTTTATCGAAGGTTGAATCTGAAGTACTTGTAATCTGGATGAATAATGAAAACTGTCAATTTGACGATATATTTTAGATAAGCAGCAATGTTGAGCTTTGATCAGGGAGTTTTTTCTATCAAAATAACAGGAGACATGGATGCCTGAATTACGTAAAGACCCGATCATTGGAAGATGGGTTATAATTTCTACTGAACGCGGCAAGCGTCCATCTGATTTCACCTCAGAACCAAAGAGCAGAGATAATAGATTGTGTCCATTTTGTTACGGTAACGAACATCTTACACCGCCCGAGGTATATGCGGTTCGTCCGGACGGATCCAAGCCGAATTCCCCGGGATGGAAATTGCGGGTAATTCCAAATAAGTACCCTGCGCTGAAAATCGAGGGTGACCTGAACCGGGAGGGTGAGGGTATATTCGATCGCATGAACGGAGTAGGGGCACATGAGGTCATCATCGAATCGCCCAATCATCTCAAAGACCTGGCTGATCTGGAAGCCAAGGATATAGAGAGTGTTCTGAAGGCCTTTATTGTCAGGATGAAGGACCTGCGCAAGGATGTGCGCTTCCGGTATTGCCTGGTATTCAAGAATCACGGCAAGGAAGCCGGAGCATCACTGGAACATACACACAGTCAGCTGATCGCCACCCCAATCGTCCCCAAATCGGTCATGGAGGAGATGGATGGGGCGGGCGCATACTATGAATTCAAAGAGCGGTGCATTTTCTGCGACATAATCAAACAGGAGATTTCACAGAATATAAGGCTGATCGGCCAGAATGAACATGTGGTGGCAATCGAGCCTTTTGCCCCCAGATTTCCGTTTGAGACATGGATTCTTCCGCGAGACCATATCCATCGTTTTGAGGAGACCGACGACGATACGCTAATATCCTTCGCGGCCATGTTGAAAAGCAGCCTGGCAAGACTTAGAGCGGCTCTCAACGATCCGCCCTTCAATTTCATTATTCATACCGGGCCGTGGACTGATGGACGCAAGAGCCATTATCACTGGCATATGGAAATATTTCCCAAACTTACGCGTGTGGCCGGATTTGAATGGGGCACCGGCTTCTATATCAATCCCACCCCGCCGGAGGAGGCTGCCAGATACCTCAATGAAATTAATATTTGAAAAGGCCAGGGTGTCGTGACATGAACATACTTTTTGCATCTCCTGAAGTTGTACCATTTGTGAAAACCGGAGGTCTGGCCGATGTTGCCGGGGCGCTGCCGCAGGCTCTCACTGCCCTGGGACACAGGGTCAAGGTCATTCTTCCATTGTACAAGTGCATTGATCATAAGAAATTTAGAATCAAACGGATCTCAGTATTTGCCGGCAATCAATCGATAACGATTGGTGATAAAAAGTATGATTTTGATGTATTCACTGCATCGGACAAGAACAGCGATGTCGAGTTCGTATTTGTGGCCAATGATAAGCTGTTTGGTCGTGATGGCGTCTATCTCGATCCTGTTACAGGAGAGGATTATCCCGATAACGATGAGCGTTTCATCTTTTTCGCAGCAGCCGCTCTTGACGCGGCTCGCGGAATTGATTTCCGGCCGGATATTATTCATGCCAATGACTGGCAGTCCGGAATGATTCCCGGATATATTGCCACAATATATAGCGATGATCCTTATTTCAAGAATAGCCGCACGGTTTTCACAATTCACAATATCGGTTACCAGGGACATTTCAGTAAAAAAACATTCGACAAACTTGGTTTGGCCGGAACCTATTATTCCCCGGGGTCACCATTCGAATACTGGGATCATGTAAACTTCCTTAAGATCGGTATCACCACCAGCGATCTCACAACCACCGTGTCTGAAACATATGCGCGCGAAATACAATCCGGCAATGAGATGGGCTTCGGAATGGAAGGAATCCTCTTTTACCGCCGCAATGATCTTTTCGGTGTTTTAAATGGAGTGGATTATGATGTCTGGTCGCCGCAGAATGATGAGTTGATTCCATTTAATTACTCGGTTAAAGATACGTCAGGAAAAGAGCTCAATAAGAAAGCCCTTCTGGATGAGGCTGGATTGCGAAGCAACGGTAAGCGAATACCGCTCATCGGCGCGATTTCTCGTTTGGCGGATCAAAAGGGATTTGACCTGATAGAGAAAATCGCCAACCGGTTGTTCTCACTCGATATCGCCTTTGTTCTCCTGGGAACCGGCAATGATAACTACCATATCCTGTTCAAGGAGATGGAAAAGATTTATCCGGAACGTGTGCGGGCGTTTTTGAAATTCGACAATCGCCTGGCGCATCTGATCGAAGCAGGCGCAGATATGTTCCTGATGCCGTCACGTTATGAGCCCTGCGGACTGAACCAGATGTACAGCCTGAAGTACGGGACTGTTCCAATTGTCAGGAAAACAGGAGGTCTGGCGGATACGATAAAGGATTTCAGCATGTATCCGCTGGAGGGGAATGGCTTCGTCTTCGAGGAGTATGAGGCCGAGAGGCTGCTTGATGCTATCCAGCGGGCGATCCTGATCTACAAGGACCGGGCGACATGGGAAAAGATCATGAAGCGCGGCATGACCGCTGATTTATCCTGGGATTCTTCGGCCAAGAAATATATCCGCATCTATGAAAAGGCGCTGGAGAAAGAGAAAGTTACGTTATAAAGGACTTTTACCGGATCGTTCCTATACCCCGAATATCGTTGCAATTTTTCCTGTCATTTATTTTAATATTATTGTAACTTGTCCACTGATTTGTTAGTAAAATATTGAGATATTGTTGTCCGGGATCTTACCAGCTGAAGGAGGATGGCTATGGATAAATACTATTTTTCAGCGATGGCTTCGCGTATGCGCAGATCGGAAATTCGTGAACTCCTGAAGCTGACGCGACAACCGGGCACCATATCCTTCGGCGGTGGGCTTCCCGATCCCAATATCTTTCCTCGCAAAGCGGTGGAGGAAGCAGCCGTAAGAGCGATTCGAGAACAGGGCAATCTGGCGCTGCAGTACAGCCCCACCGAGGGAGAGCCGTTCATGAAAGATGAGGCGGCAGCCTTCATGACTCGTCTCGGGGATGAAATATCCGCCGACGAAATGATTATAGTATCCTCCTCCCAGCAGGCGCTTGACCTGTTGTCGAAGGTATTTATAGATCCGGGCGACGCTGTCATAATTGAACGTCCCAGCTATGTGGGTGCCCTGCAGTCATTCCGAGCTTTTGGAGCGGAATTTCATGGTGTCAAAATGGATTCCGACGGTATAATCCCATCCGCACTGGAGGAAAAAATCCTGGAATTAAAGAAGGCCGATAAGAAAGCCAGGTTCATCTATCTCATACCCGATTTCCAAAATCCTTCGGGAATAAATCTCTCGCTGGAACGGCGTAAGGAAGTAATCGAAATCGCCTCAAAACACAATATTTTGATTATCGAGGATAGCCCCTATAGAGAGCTTCGTTTTGAAGGAAAGCTTCTTCCATCGGTAAGATCGCTTGATAAGGAAGCCCGGGTTATCCAGATGAAGACTTTCTCCAAGATATTCGTTCCCGGCTTCCGCATCGGATGGCTTTCCGCGCCGCCTGAAGTCCTGGATAAGCTGGTGATGTCCAAACAAAGCACCGACCTCTGCACCTCTGCTTTTGTTTCCATGATGAGCGGCTACCTTCTTAAAGATGGCCATATCGAGAAGCAGATTAAAATCAGCAAAGAGGTCTACGTCAAGAAATGCCGCACAATGCTTGATGCTCTGGAAGAATATATGCCCAAACTCGAAGGCCTTTCGTGGTCAAAGCCTGAGGGCGGAATGTTTCTGTGGGTAAGCCTCCCCGGTTATATGGACACTTTGGAGATGATCCCCGATGCAGTTGAGGCTAAGGTTGCCTATGTTATCGGCTCAGCTTTCTATACCGATGGCACCGGAAAGAACACAATGAGACTGAATTATTCCTATCCGTCCCATGAGCAAATTAAAGAAGGCATCAAGCGTCTTGCCGGTATTGTAGAAAAAAGAGAGAAGGCCAAATCCTCTGTAAAAGGATGATTGATTAAAAAAAACGGCAGGCCGATAAAACCTGCCGCATCCTATTCAGTGCCGTGCGCTAATATCGATCATCGTATTCTTCTTCGTCTTCATCATCGTGATCGTAGTCGTCATCGTCCTCATAATCCTCATCGTCATCCTCAAAGTTCTCGTCATCGGCTTCCTCCAGAAGCTTGACAGCCTCTCTTGAGTCATCGGGATGAACCCTCAATTCGATCCATTCAGAAGATTCTCCGTCATCTGTTTCAGCATCCCAAAGCTCTGCGTGAATATCGCATGAAACCAGATATTCCCTGGCCATCTCTGCTTCCGTGCGGTCATCAAACTCACTTATTACTACCAGCTTTTTGCTTTTTTTACTCATAGTGACCTTCTTGAATATGAGGTTTAATTTTAATAAACGTCAGTTAATCACGTGACATAAAATTGTATCTATGAGCGGTTTCTCCTTTTAAGGATGGAATGACATAATTCTGCCAAACCCGGCGGGGCTTCCCATTATCTGCAGAGGCGGCCTCCGGCCTGACTGCAGCAAGCCCGGCATTTCTGGGTCAGCGCTATGCTAAATTTATAATCGGTTAAAAAAATGCAAACAAAAATGTTTGGAGTATAAAAAAAATTTTGGTGCTTTCAGGATTCCCTCAGGCGATGGCCTGTACCGGCATATAATGTCGAACCAGCCGGATTAAAGGTCTTCCTCTTCTTCTTTTCCCAGCTTATCCTCGGCGTCCTTAAGCAGGCGCTGGGCCTCGGCCGCGTCCTTGACACGCACCAGGATGCAGGGTCGGCTGGCGCTCATCGTAATGGAAGGAATCATGCCTCCGGCATCATCAGCCCTTACTATCACCTCGATCCCATGGGCTTGCAGATATGCTTTGACTAATTCGGCCTGGGTGCGCTCATTGAAGGTGCGCAGACAGACAAGTTCATTACCGTCATCACTCATTTCATGGTCCTTTGAATATTAAAAAAGGCGGCTTCCGGATTCGAACCGGAGAATAGAGGTTTTGCAGACCTCCGCCTTACCACTTGGCTACGCCGCCCAAAAAATGGAGCGGGAAACGGGACTCGAACCCGCGACAATCACGTTGGCAAGGTGAGGCTCTACCAACTGAGCTATTCCCGCCCGAATAAATGTTGCCTGTTAAATATATCGGCGAATTTCCGCTTGTCAACTTATTTTTGAAACCGACTTTTATAATCTTATGCCGTCTATACGGTTATTTAAAGCTAGAGGTTTCCGGAATAATATTACGCCAATATTTTGAAAAAAATTGGAGCAAATGAGATACAAATACGTTTAAGAATGATTGCCTCAATCGAGTTTCGACCGATATTTTTTTAACCATTTAATATGTAACAGTTTAAACTTGACTTTGAGAGGAATATAGTTAATATCTGTTGTTTAATTCAGGCAGATTTAAAACTAAATCAGGATAAAACGAAATATGAGATGGAGTCAACTGTTTATACCCACTTTGAGAGAAGATCCCGCCGAGGCGGAACTGATTTCTCACAAGCTTCTGATGCGGGCCGGATATATTCGCAAGGTTGCGGCCGGAGTCTATAATTACTTGCCCCTAATGCAGATGGTATTGAATAAGATCTCCCAGATTGTGCGCGAGGAGATGAATCGCCAGGGCGCGATCGAGATGCTTATGCCGGTGCTGGTTCCCGCGGAATTATGGCAGGAATCAGGAAGATGGCAGTCATTTGGCAAAGAATTGATGAAGATGAAAGACCGTCATGAGCATGACCTGATCCTGGGAGGGACGCATGAAGAAGTGGTAACCGACATCGTGCGCAAGACAGTGAAATCATACCGGCAGCTGCCCCTGATCCTATACCAGATTCAGAATAAATTCAGGGACGAAATCCGTCCCCGGTTCGGGCTAATGCGTGGGCGGGAATTCATCATGAAAGACGCCTATTCATTCGACCGTGATGAAGATGGGCATAAGGTTAGCTATCAGAAGATGGTAGACGCTTATTACGAAGTGTTCAAGCGCTGCGGATTGGATTCGATCAAAGTGGAATCCGATACCGGCGCCATGGGGGGGCGCATGGCGCATGAATTCATGGTGATAGTCGATACTGATGGCGGTGAAGATGTACTCTTCTTGTGCGATAACTGCGATTATGCCACCAATCTGGAGATGGCCAAGTCGATCGCCGAGGAAATTCCGCAGGATTCTCATGAGAAACCGATGGAGGTAGTGGATACTCCCAATGCCGGCACGGTAGAAGAAGTAACGGCATATCTGGGTGTGAAGCCGACCCAGCTTGTCAAGACCCTGCTTTATAAAGCTGACAGCGACTATATCGCCGCGCTTATCAGGGGCGACCGTGAATTAAACGAAACCAAGCTGAAGAATTATCTGCAGGCGATAACTCTGGAGATATGTGATAGCGCTACTGTTGCACAATTGACAAATGCTCCAGTGGGATTCGCCGGGCCGATCGGTCTTTCTGGTGTGAAGGTAGTGGCAGATACTGAAGTTATGAAGATGAAAAATTTCGTGGTTGGTGCAAACCAGCGCGATAAACATATCGTAAATGCTAATGTGCACCGGGATTTCCATGTTGATGCTGTAGTCGATATCAGGAACGCTGCGGAAGGCGAGATCTGTCCTGTTTGCAGCAAAGGCCGCATGTATTCCCGGCGCGGAATTGAGGTCGGAAACACTTTTAATCTGGGTACCAAGTACTCTGGTTCGATGAATGCCAGGTACCTGGATGAGAACGGCCAGGAGAAGACTATTATTATGGGCTCTTACGGCATTGGAATTACACGTACCGCTCAGGCGGCAGTGGAGAAATTCAACGACGACAAGGGCATTATCTGGCCCAGGTCGATAGCGCCATTCGATGTGATAATCGAGCCCTTGAATTTTGAGGACAAAGCCCAGCAGGAAGCCGCGCTGGAACTTTATGACAAATGCGCGAAAACGAATATCAAAGCGCTGCTGGATGATAGAAACGAGCGTGCCGGGGTTAAGCTCAATGACGCCGACCTGATCGGCGTGCCATTGAGAATGACCATTGGCGCAAAATCGCTGAAGGAAGGAAAGATCGAGTTTAAGGCCCGTAAGGGCTCCGAGGTGCGGCTGATAGATCAGACACAGGCGGTATGGACCGCCGAGGAGATGCTGGCCGAGCTCTAATATTTTTATTGCATTTGGCAAAAAAATGTGTTAGCTTTATAGGTTTTAAGTGGGAAAATCCCACTTTTTTGGTTATAGGTTATGAATTTAATTGAGGAAAAACTGAGGGAACTGGTTACCGAATCTGTTTCCGAAGAAGGTCTGACCCTCGTGGATATGACCCTGATTCAGCAGAGCAGTGGAGCCATTCTGCGTGTCTATGCAGATAAACTGGGCGGCATTACGGTTGGCGAATGTGCCCGGCTCTCGCGCAAGCTGGAGATGGTTATTGAGAACGAGAGTGTTTTTGAAAGACGCTGGATTCTGGAAGTGTCGTCACCGGGACTGGATCGTCCCCTGAAGACCGAGACAGAATTCGGCCTGAAAGTCGGCGAGACGATCAAACTCTATTATTCCGACGAGGCCGGCAATCCGGCTGAGCTCAAAGGAAAAATTGCCGGTGCTGCAGATAACATGGTTACCATTAATACCGACGACGGACAATTTGAAATAGATTTGGCGAAAGTATCAAAGGGACAAATTATTCTCTGAAGGAGAGGCCGTGAATTACGATATTTTAGAAACATTAACCCAGATTGCCAGGGAAAAGAATATAGAGCTGGATTATGTGGTTGAGACCCTGGAAAGTGCACTGGTGCAGGCGGCCAAGAAGAAATTTGGCGAGGAGCAAAACATCGTTGCCAAAGTAGATCGTGCATCGGGTGAAATCAGTGTGCACGTTGTAAAGACTGTGGTAAAAAATGTGAAGGATGAAAATACCGAGGTTTCGCTGAAGGAAGCGCAGGAGATCGACGAGACTGCCGAGCCGGGAGATGAAGTCGAGGTCTATATCGGTTTCGAGGAGTTCGGAAGAAACGCGATCGCGCTGGCCAAGCAGCTCATGATTCAAAAAGTACGCGAGGCCGAGCGGGAAATCATATACGAGGAATACAGCCAGAAGATAGGTGAACTTATTTCCGGTTCAGTGCAGCAGGTTGACAAGGGCAATATTATTGTAAACCTCGGACGCACCGAAGGAATTATGCCTATCTCCCAGCAGATTTCAAGAGAGAAATACCGCCAGGGCGACAGGATTCGCGCGGTCATTCATGACGTGCAGAGAAACCAGCGGGGACATCAAATAGTCCTCTCCCGCACCCAGGAATCATTCCTGCAGCGACTCTTTGAGCTCGAGGTACCGGAGATTTTTGAACGCATTATTGAAATAAAAGCGATCGCCCGTGAGCCCGGAGAGCGTTCCAAGATAGCGGTCAGTTCAGCAGACGACAGGATCGATCCAGTCGGCGCATGTGTGGGCGTTAAGGGCGTCCGTGTGCAGAGCATCGTGCGGGAATTGAATAATGAGAGGATAGATATTATTCAGTATCATCCCGACCCGGAAATATTCGTGACCCGTGCTCTTTCACCGGCAAAAGTAGTGCGTATTGATACTTATCCTGAAGACGAAGAAATGACAGTTGTAGTGGAAGACGAGAAACTTTCTCTGGCAATCGGACGTCAGGGGCAAAACGCCCGGCTGGCATCAAAGCTCACCGGCTGGAAAATAANNCAAAGCTCACCGGCTGGAAAATAAATATCATGTCGGAAAACGAGTTCTCGGCCATGAAGCGTTTTGAGGCAGAGAACTATCTGCCTATTTCTCATCTGCCGGGTCTTGGAGATATTATGATAAATCGTCTGATGGATGCCGGCTTTATGTATGCGCAGGATCTTGTAAATGCCGATATGGAGAAACTGACTGAAGTTGAGGGAATTGGAGAAAAGAAAGCAACTACTCTGATCGAGACCGCCAAAATACAGGTGGCCGAATTTGAGGAGAGGCGCCGTCAGGAGCTCGAGGCTGCCCAGGCGGAGGGCGAGACCGATGAGGAATATGAGGAAGAAGAAGTTGTCGGAGAACCTGAATCTGAGCAGGAGACAACGGAAGCTTCGGATATAGAAGAGCGCCCTGTGGAGCATGCGGAAGAGGAACCGGAAGAAGAGCAAACAGAGGAAGCTGTGGATGATGTTGTGCAGGAAGGCGTTGCTCCCGACACTGAAGAGCTGGATGCTCCCGATTGGGAAGAAGAGTCCGAAAAGGAAAGTCAATAATTTAATTGTTCTGGAGGCGTTGTGGCTAAGAAAAGGCTTTTTCAGGTAGCCAGGGAATACAAAATCACTTCGGAAGCCCTGCTAAAGATGTTAAGGGGGCTTGGTTTTGAGGTGAAAAGCCACATGAGTTCAGCTACCCCGGAAATTCTTGAGGCGATCGATAAGCAGTTCAAGAAGGAACAGGAATCGATTAAGCAGGAAATTGCTACCAAGAAGAAGAAAACCAAAGAGCGCGAGAGAAAAGAGTACGACAAATTTAAAAAAGAGGCGCCTGCCGACAAAGATACTGCCGCCCGCTTGAAGCAACTGGAAGGAAAATTCAAAGAGGACCGGGACAGAAAGAAAAAGCGCCGGAAAGACAGAAAAAAGAAGAAAAAACAGCGCGTGGTCGACAAGAAAGAAGTCGCTGAAAATGTCAAAAAGACCCTGGCCCGTCTGGATACGGGCGGAAGGAAAACTAAATACAAACGTAAGCCCCAGAAAGAAACCGCGATCGCAGAAGTCGAAGAGAATGTCATCCAGGTTAACGAATATATGTCTGTGGCCGAGCTGGCCAATGAACTGGGGATTAAACCCAACGACCTGATCGCAAAGTGTATGTCCCTTGGCATGATGGTTTCCATCAATCAGCGCCTTGATATGGATACGATCGAGATGCTGGCTCTGGAGTACGGCAAGAAGATAAAGGAGACCGAGGAGCTCGGGGCGGAAGACCTGATTAAGGCCGATTTTGAAGAGGAAGAAGAAGAGGCAGAGTATAGAAGCCGTCCCCCTGTCGTGACTGTAATGGGACATGTCGATCATGGCAAGACTTCTCTTCTGGACCATATCAGGGAAACGCATGTAGTCGAGGCTGAGGCCGGTAAAATTACCCAGCATATCGGTGCATACCGGGTAAAGCTGCCCTCGGGTGATATAACATTTCTCGATACCCCCGGTCATGCCGCTTTTACCGCCATGCGGGCGCGTGGCGCTCAGATTACCGATATCGTCGTGCTGGTTGTGGCGGCCAATGATTCAGTGCAACAACAGACAGTGGAGGCCATAAACCATGCCCGCGCCGCTGGAGTACCGATTATTGTTGCCATAAACAAGATGGATATGCCTGATGCCAACGCAGATGTCGTGCGGCAGGCATTGACCCAGCATAGACTCACCCCCGAGGAATGGGGCGGCAAGACTGTTATGGTAGAGATATCTGCTAAGACGGGTATGGGCATCGATTCGTTGCTGGAAAATATTCTACTTCAGGCAGAAGTCCTGGAACTCGAGGCGAATTACAATACCCGTGCAAAGGGCGTTGTGGTTGAAGCCAAGCTGGAGAAAGGCAAAGGCTCTGTAACGACTATCATTGTACAGGGTGGTATCCTTGAAGTTGGCGATCCATTTGTGGTGGGCAATTATCATGGCCGTGTTCGGGCAATTATGGATGACCGCGGAAATAACCTGGAGGCGGTTTATCCCGGATGGCCTGCGCAGATTACCGGATCACATGGTATACCGCAGGCCGGCGACAACTTCTTCGTGCCCCAGGATGAATCGGTTGCTCGCGAAATTTCAAGCCGCCGACAGCGCATTAAGAGGGAACAGGATTTCCGTCAGATGAAACGGTTTGCCCTGACCGATGTGTTCGAACGAATTAAGGAGGGCGAGGTTGTAGACCTGAATATTGTCATCAAGGGAGATGTGGACGGTTCGGTGGAAGTACTGGCGGACACATTGCAGAATCTGAGCACCAGTGAAGTTCGGGTACAGATAATTCATCGCGGTGTGGGGGCTATCAATGAAAATGATGTGCTCTTGGCGGCGGCCTCGAATGCGATAGTGATTGGTTTTCATGTCAGACCCGATGCGCGTGCCCGTGAACTGGCCAATCGTGAGAAAGTGGATATCAGACTGTATACGGTCATATACGACCTCGAGAAAGATATTCGCGCCGCACTTGAAGGGCTTTTGGCGCCCGAGATAAAAGAGGAGGTCAAGGGTACCGCCGAAGTCAGGGATACTTTCCGCATTCCGCGAATTGGAACGATAGCGGGATGTTATGTCCAGGAAGGCAAAATCAACCGCAATGATATGATTCGTGTGGTACGGGACGGTACTTCTGTTTATGAGGGAACGATAGGATCTTTGAAGAGGTTCAAGGATGATGCCAGAGAGGTAACTGCCGGTTATGAGTGCGGAATAAATGTGGAAGGATTTAATGATATCAAAGTGGGCGATGTACTGGAAGCTTTCGTAACCGTAGAGGTCTCACGAAAACTCTGACATGATTATCGGCTTGTTACAGGTTGAGCTGTTTTTGCCCTCGGTTCATTCTCTCAAACACAAGAGGCAAATCATTAAAAGTATAGTTACAAGAGTAAGGAATAAATTTAATGTATCGATTTCGGAAACCGGCAACAATGACCTCTGGCAGAGGGCATCGATTTCAGCCTGTATCGTCACGAATGAATCGAAATATGCGAATCAGGTAATGGAAAAGGTCGTGGTCGAGATTGAAAGAAATCTTGACGGCCAGGTTTTGGATGTAAATACAAGTATTTTGTGATGCGAGAATTTTCCAGAAAGGACAGGCTCTCCGACCAGATCAAACGGGAGACCGCAGACATTCTGCAGAATGTCTTGAAAGATCCCCGGATTGGTTTTGTAACCATTACAGATGTGGAACTGACCAACGATCTGCGTTATGCCAAGATATTTTACAGTGTACTGGGAGATGAGTCCGAAAAGGCACAAACCGGGAAGGCTCTCTCGAATTCGTTAGGTGTGATTCAATCGGAGCTTGCCAGGAGACTGAATATTCGCAAGGCCCCGCTGATCTCATTCCACCTGGATACATCCGCCGAATACGGGGCGAAAATGGAAAAACTGTTCAAGAAAATTGAGGAAGAACGCAATGAGCGCGACGACGAAGGTAACAGCAGCAGAGAATAAATTGATAGAGGATATTCTTGAGTTAGTACACTCACGTTCCAACATTCTGCTCAGTTCGCATGTCGGTCCGGATGGAGATTCTCTCGGCAGCCAGATTGCATTCTACCATTACCTCAAGTCGATCGGCAAGAATGTATGGATTTATAACCAGGGACACATACCCCACTACTTCCACGGCTTCAAGGATCTCGATCTGATAGTGGTCGAGCCCGAAAAGTGGGACGTCCCGCCCGAGGGTTTTGATCTTGTAATTATTTTCGAATGCACCTCTCTGGACAGGATCGGGGATGTCAGCAATCTGGTGAAGGATAATGTGGATATTGTAAATATCGACCACCACCCTGAAAATGACGAATATGGAAAAATCAATTATCTAGATGCAAGTGCATCATCTGCCGGGGAAATGGTCTATCGAATTCTGAAGAAATCGGGATACAAGATCGATCCGGATACGGCAACATATATATATATTGCCATCTTAACCGATACCGGGAGATTTCACTTTACGTCCACCTCGCCAGAATGTCTGCATGCCGCAGCTGACCTGGTTGCCTCAGGTGTCAATGTAAAAGAACTTACCGATCAGATTTACTATAACTTCACTGAAGATCAGCTTCGATTTACAGCAGAGATAGTTTCCCGCATGGAAACGCATCTCGATGGCAGGGTTTGTTTTCTTACGCTCCGGGAGGCCGAATTAAAGGAGCGCGGCTTGAAATACGGCGATATGGAGGGGCTGGTGGAATGGACCATGCGCGTAAGAAAAGTACAGGTGGGCGCATTGTTCAAGGATACTAAACCCAACTTTTCTAAAATCAGCCTGAGGTCGCAGGGAAACATCGATGTCTGCAAACTGGCCCACAGGTTTAATGGCGGCGGGCATTCCAATGCCGCAGGGTGCCATATCGAAGCCGATCTTGAAACTGCCAAGAAAATCCTGCTGGAAGCTTTAGAGGAAATTTTGCCCGATGATGAGTGACGGCATATTACTTATTGATAAGGGATTCGGACTAACATCTTCTGAGGCTGTGCAGACTGCTAAGAAACTTACCGGCAGCCGTAAAGCGGGGCATGCCGGAACCCTGGACCCCCTGGCAACCGGGCTTCTGATTGTGACCCTCGGAAAAGCAACCAAGATCTCGGCCTATCTTGGAAATGGCAGAAAAAGATATCGTGCCAAAATAAAACTTGGAGAGACAAGGGATACATTTGATCGGCTTGGAAAATTGATAGATCGCAGAAAACTAGATTTCACGCAGCTGGACCTGCATTCTGCCCTTAAGGAGTTTGAAGGTGAAATCGAGCAGCTTATCCCTCCGCATTCGGCCGCACATGTAAATGGCAAGCGGATGTATGAGCTGGCCAGGAAGGGAGAGGATCTTCCGGTCAAAAAGAAAGTTGTAAGAATTTATGAACTCAACGTCCTTGAATATCAGGCCCCATTCTTACAAATCGATATCGTCTGCGAGAGTGGTACCTACATCCGCAGTATAGCTCATCAGCTGGGTGAAATACTCGGCTGTGGGGCCCTGCTGCACTCACTTGCCAGAACTGAATCCGGGCGGTTCAAGCTCAAAGATGCAATTACCCTTGTGCAGCTTGAGGCGGTCATTAAAATGGAACTTTTTGATGATTATATGATTCCATTAGATGATGCCCTGACAATACCATCAATTGTCATTGAAAGTCATAATAGTGAGGATGTCAGGCAGGGGCGGACAATTCTTGAGCGGGATGTCTCCCTGGGGGATATGCACTTTTCGGAGGGTGATAGTATTATTATCAAAGATAATCTCGGCAGCCTTCTGGCGATTGGAAAGGCGCTGATTTCCTCCAGAGAGCTCAAAAGCAGTCCCTCGGGCACATCAAAAGTCTTTGAATACAAGAGGGTTATATAGTGGACATTTTCAGGACCAGCAGCAGTTTGAAGAGACATCTAAGTCAGAGGTCAAGCCTTACAGTGGGGACTTTCGACGGTGTTCACAAGGGACATAAGAGGCTGATCGAATTTACCGTTAAGAAAGCCAGGGAGCGAGGGTTGAAATCGCTGGTATTGACTTTTGAGCCTCACCCTGTTTATGTTCTGAGGCCGGAGATCAAGGTCGAGAGAATAGCGCTGCCGGAGGATAAGATACAAAGATTGTCAAAATTTGGCCTTGACTATTTGCTTATTCTAAATTTTAATAAGAAATTAGTCAATTTTACCGCTATGCGGTTTTTCTCCGATATTTTGGTCGGAGACTTAAATGCCAAATTTATAGCGCTAGGCTATAATCATACATTTGGTAAGAACAGAGAAGGTAATCTGGAGTTCCTGAAGCAGGTCGCTCCTGATCGCGGGGTGGATGTTTCGGCTGTGGAGCCTTTTTATCTGGACCAGAAACCGGTTTCGAGTTCGAGAATTCGGAGCGCAATTAAAGACGGTGATATGGAAAAGGCAAATCGCATGTTGAATGAGCCCTTTACTTTACCCGGGACCATTGTCAAGGGGAAAGGCCTTGGACGAGACCTGGGTTTTCCTACTATAAATATTAGGGTAGATGAGGGTAAGTTGATGCCAAAACCTGGAGTCTATGCTGCCTCCTGTGAGATTGGTGAAAACAGCTATAATGGCATGATGTATATTCATCCGCAGCCGGAAAATTGTGACCTCGAGGTGAACCTTTTTGATTTCGAGGGTACCATATACGATAAGAGGGCTGTGGTTGTGCCGCGCAAATTTACCAGGGAATCAATCAAGTTCGATAACTACGAAGATCTGAAAAAGCGTCTGGCTTTGGATGAAGAAGAAATCAAGCGTTATTTTGAAATAGAGTAGAGGAGAATATATGGCACTATCTAGTGAGAAAAAAGAACAGATAATCGAGCATTTCAAGCTGCATGATAAGGACACCGGATCACCCGAGGTTCAGATTGCACTGCTGAGCCAGAGGATTAATGAGCTGACCTTACACATGCACCATCACCCCAAGGATTTTCATTCCCGTTTCGGCCTCATTAAGCTCGTCGGACAGAGAAAGAAACTGCTGAACTATCTCAGGGATAATGACCTGGATGCGTATCGTGAACTTATTCAGAAACTTGATCTCAGAGGTTAAAAGGAAAAGAAGTAACAATGGTAAATGAAGTAAAATGTGATGTTGGGGGAAGAGAACTATCATTCGAAACCGGCAGAGTTGCCAAGCAGGCCGACGGCGCGGTCTGGGTGAAATATGGCGGCACTGTTATAATTGCAACCGTCTGCGCTTCTAAAGAGGCTGCAGAAGACAGGGACTTTTTTCCGTTGACGGTTGATTTCCGTGAGAAGACATTTGCCGGGGGGAAAATTCCGGGTGGATTCTTCAAGCGCGAGGGAAGGCCTTCGGAAAAAGAAGTCTTGTCGGGCCGCATGATCGACCGTCCCATCCGTCCCCTGTTTCCGGACGGTTTTTACAACGAGGTTCAGGTCTTAATCACGGTTTTGTCATCCGATCAGGAAAATGAAGCTGATCAGCTCGGTATCAACGGCGCATCGGCAGCACTTGCCATTTCGGCCATACCATTCGAGGAAATCATCGGTGCAGTCAGGGTCGGCCGGATCAACGGCGGATTGGTGGTCAATCCCACGATTTCGCAACTGAATGATAGTGATATCAATCTGATTATTGCCGGAAATGCAGAATCAATCACTATGGTTGAGGGCGGATGCAAAGAAGTCTCTGAAAGCGATTTAGTGAACGCGCTTGCATTCGGTCATGAAGAGATCAAGAAGATCGTCAAGTCGATTCAGGAATTGAGAGAGAAAGCCGGGCGACCCTCATGGGAATTCACTCCCCGGGAAAAGGATGAGGAGTTTGAAAAGGATGTGCGCGAACTGATTGAATCAAGGACTATCGACGCACTCACTATACAGACAAAAGTCGAGCGCGGTGATAAAATGCGAGAAATTGCCGACGCGGCATTCGAGCAACTGGAAGAGAAGTACCCGGAAAGCAAGGGCAAAATCAGGTCCATTCAAGATGAAATCGAAAAAGAAGTCATGCGCAAGCGTGTAATCGAAGATAAGGCTCGTCTGGACGGAAGAAAACTGAATGAGGTTCGTCCCATCACCTGTGAGCTGGCGGTACTTCCCCGAACTCACGGCTCGGCCATTTTCACAAGAGGGGAAACCCAGGCGTTGGTCGTCGTTACTCTGGGAAGCAAGGCCGACGAGCAGCGTATTGACGACATAGTGGGCGAATCCACCAAGAGCTACATGCTGCATTATAACTTTCCGCCCTACTCTGTAGGTGAAGTGCGCAGGTTCCTCGCTCCTGGAAGGCGTGAGATCGGACATGGGGCTCTGGCTGAGAGAGCAATCTCCCCGGTAGTGCCGGCCGAGGAGTTCTTTCCCTATACAGTCAGGGTGGTTTCTGAGATTATGGAGTCCAATGGATCATCCTCGATGGCTACAGTATGCGGAGCCTCACTTTCGCTTATGGACGCGGGTGTACCGGTTAAGACGCATGTGGCCGGCATTGCCATGGGTTTGGTCAAAGAAGGTGATAGATATGTGGTGCTGTCCGATATACAGGGCGCGGAGGATCATCATGGAGACATGGACTTCAAGGTCGCCGGTACTGCCGATGGAATCACAGCATTCCAGCTCGATATAAAGATCAAGGGAATTACCCTTGAGATTATGGAAAAGGCTTTGGATCAGGCGAAAGAGGGCCGGATGGACATACTACGCATCATGAACGAATCGATAGCACAACCCAGATCCGACCTGTCTGAATTTGCTCCCAGAATTACAATCATAAAGATCAAACAGTCCAAGATTGGCGAGGTTATAGGCCCAGGCGGGAAGACCATTCGTAATATTATCGAGACCACCGGAGCGAAGATCGATATCGAAGATGATGGTTCAGTGTTTATAGCTTCCAGCGATGCCAAGGCCAGCGCTGAGGCGGAGAGGATGATCAAAGCTCTGGTAGAGGAACCGGAGATTGGCCAGGTTTATGACGGTGTCGTCAAGAGGACTGCCAATTTCGGAGCCTTTGTTGAAATCCTTCCGAATACCGACGGCTTGTTGCATATATCCGAGATTGAAAACCGCCGTATCGATCGAGTTGAAGATGTGCTGCGTGTCGGCGACCGGGTCAAAGTCAAGGTTATCGATATAGGGGAAGACGGTAAAATCAGGCTTTCGCGCAAGGTTCTGTTGAGAGAAGGTAAAAAGGCCTGAGATAAATAGGCCTTCTCGGGGGCTGTACACTATATGCAAAAGAAGACCGTATTAGATAATGGTCTCAGGATTATAACTGAGACCATGCCTTATTTGAAGTCTGCAACAATAGGTATCTGGACGGATATCGGCTCGCGCAATGAGAGCCGCGAAAATAACGGCTTCAGCCATTTTATAGAGCATATGGTCTTCAAGGGCACCCGGACCCGTTCTGCCCTCGATATCGCCACCGCACTTGAATCTTTAGGGGGATCATTAAATGCATTCACCGGCCGGGAGAACACCTGCTACTATGCCCGTGTGCTGGATGCGCACCTGCCCATAGCTGCGGAGATTCTCTCCGATTTACTTTCAAATTCAACATTCCATCAGCAGCATCTCCGTCTGGAAAAGAAAGTCGTACTGGAGGAAATTAAGGATTCCCTCGATACTCCTTCAGACCATGTCCATGATCTTTTTGCCCGGGCTACCTGGCGGGAGCATCCGTTGGGATTTTCTATCCTGGGATCCCTGACAAATATTCGTAGTATAAAGCGCGACGACTTATTGTCATTCTTCAGAAAAAATTATGTCACCACCAATACAGTTGTGGCGGCCGCCGGCAAGATCAGTCATAACAAACTTGTCAGGCAGATCGAGAAACAGCTAAAGCTCAAATCTTCAAGAAGGAAAAAACCGATCAGACTCGATCGTCCGGTAAATCACTCTGCCAGAAGTGTTCATTCCAGGGACATAAAACAGTCTCATATTGTCCTGGGATGGGAGATAGTGCCGTACAATCACAGCGACCGTTATCCGCTCCTGATACTAAACAATATAATGGGCGGGGGGATGTCCTCCCGGATGTTCCAGGTTATCAGGGAAAATGCCGGCCTGGCGTATTCGGTTTTCTCATATCAGGATTATTATAAGGATACGGGCATCCTGGGGATTTATCTCGGCTGCGATCCGGCCAGCACCGCGAATGCTGTGAACTTATGTCTGGATGAAGTGGAGAAGATCAAGTCCGGAGATATAAGCGATGCCGAGTTTTCCGCAACCAAGCTGCAGCTTTCCGGCAACCTGATGCTGGGCCTCGAGAGTTCCACCAACCGAATGAATCGCCTGGCACGGAATGAAATTTATCTGGGCCGTTACATTTCAATCAACGAAACTATAAAAAATATAGAAAGGGTAAAGAAGAATGACCTGATTCGGGTCGCCCGCATGTATCTCAATCGTGAATCTGCTTCTATGGTCATTCTCGGCCCAGCTGATAAATCCATTATCAAAAAAATCAATCTATAGCCATGACCTGGCTCGTTATAATCGCCCTCATTATTTTTGCAGTTCTCTTGTATTTCTACAGCTGGTACAAGTCTTCGGGAATCCAGAAGAAGATATCGGCTGCACCTATCCTGATGATGCATTCGGTCAAAGACAAAATGGAGGCAGGTATCAGCAGTATACCCAGTAAAAAATTCACTGCATTTATCGATAAAGTAAAATACGAAAATTTTGATATTGCCCCTCTTGGAGAACATCTCAGGAAACTGAAGGGTAATGTCAATGGAGGCGCTGCAATTTGTTTGAGCTTTGATGATGGTTATGCCGATTTCTATCAGCTTTTCCGAGAGTATCTGGAACCGAATTCAATCCCGGCAACGGTGTTCGTAACAGCTGGTTTTATAGGTGAAAAGGCATCCTGGGATTACAAGCCCGCTCCAGCTTCGCATCTGAGCATCGAACAACTGAAAGATCTTTCGCATTCTGAGCTGATTACAATAGGATCGCATTCTCTCAGCCATCCGGATCTGACCAGAGTTGAGAATGATAGAATTGAAACAGAAGTTATGGAATCGAAGAAAATCCTGGAGGACATTATTGGCAGAGAAGTTCAATATTTTTCATATCCATTCGGGCGTTTCAGTCAGAGTATAATAGATGAAGTCAAGAACGCCGGATACAAAGCAGCCTTCTGCGGTGTGCCTCATCGTTTTAACGGTTCAGACAATCTTTTTATGATCCCCAGAATACCCTTGAACCTTTTAGACAATTTATTTACCTTTACCCAGAAAATCAGGCCGGGTCCGTTTTCATGGATGGAATTTTCACGGGCTCGTGTGATCGAGCAGTTTTCCTGTTTGACTTATCGGGTACGGGGTTACAATGGTTAAATTTCTGACATCGGTGATCATATATGCCATCGCCATCTTCATGGTTTCCTGGCTGTTCGATCTGATTGCCATAGAATCTCCCGGAGCCTGGATCGTTGCCAGCCTTGTGCTGGGCGTTTTGAACGCGCTTGTCAGGCCGCTGCT
>JABAHP010006423.1_pt1 | contig 21619 bp, 35 predicted proteins | sample 7062081 | NCBI WGS metagenome assembly JABAHP01 (sample SAMN14534357, study PRJNA622989) | marine sediment metagenome | biome: marine biome [ENVO:00000428]; feature: marine pelagic biome [ENVO:01000023]; material: deep marine sediment [ENVO:00002113] | place: India: Gulf of Kutch | collected...
GTGTAACGCATCATGTCTGTTGGCGTGTTCTTCCTTTATAGCTTCGGCCCATTTACAGACCTCTGATAGTTTTGCAGACGGTGGGAAGGCGCGCTGACAACCGACCTCAAATTCATTTCCGCTTGGGTCTGCCAAAATCATAGAAACATCTACGTTCGCAATTACTTGTTTTTCCTTCTTAGACATTTTTTTTCCTCCTTTTTGCTTTCCTGCAACGCCGACACAGGTGTTGCCAGCCGTTGCCCTTTTTATCAAAAATCCCGATGTGGCTCTCGCCGGTGTTGTCGCATATCCGAACCCGCCCTGATTGCACACCCGCGTCGAATTCTTCCAGGGATAACCCCAGGGCGCGCGCGTGGCGTTTCCTGGCCTGTAACCTGAGTTGTGAGGCGCTGAGTATATCCTCCGCAGTGACGGCCTTTACAGGGCGGTCTTCTGCGCCTGGAAGGACGGCGGTGTCGATCTTGGATTGTTTGCCTTTGGGGTTGATACCGGTGAGCACCTCATTTTTCCAGGCTGAGATCGCGCCTCTGATTTCAGGCCGCCTCATGGCCGCCCGTGAAAACTCAACCCCGACATCGGTTAACAGGTATGTGCCGAGGTGCTCCGTTATATAGTGCCGTGATTTGGTCCAGTTGATAACCCGCCGGACCTTTGATTCAGGCCAGCCCAAAAGGAACGAAAACAACTCCACGGTCCAGACCAGATCTTCGGCCTGCTCGCCGTTTTCTTCAGGCTCTTTTTCGCGGGTTTTAAATGCCTGGATTATGAGAAGGAGACGAATCGAGTTTGTAATATTTTCGATCCGTGTCTGGTAGCTCATACGGTTGCCCGTTTGAAATGCTTTTCAAATCGCTCAATATCACTGAGCATTTCATTACAACTCAGGCATTTTACCTTCATTTGTAAACCGCAATGAGCGCAAAACTTACCTTCCCAGGAGAATGGAATTCCGACCTCGCAATTGGCACACCAGAGCATTATTTCAGAATTGCTCTCCCGCGATATTTTTTTGTGTTTAACCATGCCTCGCCTTTAAACGTTCGGGTCTATCCTTTGTTCCAAGGCATCCCGGAGCAGTTTCAGTTCCAGATCTCCAAGTTCGTTATAGTTGAACCCTAGATCAGTAACGAACTGATTTAGCTCATCGTAATAGCTTTCACCCCATAGCTCCTGCGCTAACTGGTGAACCCTGTCGAAGTTGTTTTGTGTTTCTGCCTCCTGCTCTGGGTCTGGTGTTTCAGGTGCCTGCTCCACGTTGCCGTTTCCTCCTTTGAGTTGATCGGCAAGCTGGTCCAGGTTTGTGATCTCAGGCTCGCGGGTAGCTTCAACCTTGATCGGTATATCTTCGATCTCCTCCCTGGTGTGCATACCGAGCGATAATTCCGGCGCATAAATCCTCTGCCAAAACGCCGCGGCCCTGTAGTGCAACATCAACTCCGGCATCGTTTGCCACTTGGAGCACTCCTGGCCGTGCTTATCTATCTTGGAAAGCCAGCCCTCCTTGTCGGCCATGCCGATTGTTACCAGCGGCCCGACCAGTTCCTCGCCCGATTCCTTATCGTTAGCAACGGCCCTGCAACCCCACTCCATGTTCTCGATTGTTTGCGGGTCGCCCTGCATACGGTACCGCAACGGGGAAAACCGACCACAGGCGTTCACAGTGGCGATCATGAATTTCGCCTCAAACGCCGGCCTCCCGTGTACGATATAAAGGTTCTGCATTATCGCAAGAACGCTCGCGCCTGTACGCCGCGCCGCCTCGATTGCGATCAGTGTGTTCGGTATGTTGTTCTGATACGCCTTCGGAACCAGGCTACTCGAGCACAGGGATTTTGCCTCCCGCTGTGCAAGGTTGAAAGCCGCACCAGTGCCGAAAACACCGTCCGCGGTTTTCATCAATGCGTCCTCTTTTGGTTTCCCGTTTTCTTCAGTTGCCATTTTTCCCCTCCTGTTTTTTCAGCGGTGGTCTCTCATAGATCCGGACCGTCTGTTTTTTCTCCCGATACTCTGCCTTTTTGGTCCAGCGGTCGCCCAAAATCTCTGCCAAGCGATCTTGGTCGACCGGTGTGCACCTCATACCACCGGACCGTCGCGGCTCTTTCACCAGAATCACAAACTCACTGTGCACGACTTCCAGGGTTTCCATTTTTTCTTCGCCGCTCATGATTTACCCTTTACCCTTCTGAGCGTCCTGTATTCACACGGCTCGACGGTTTTTGTGTAGCCTTTTCGCTTGGTTGTTTTCAGTGTGAGCATAGATCCGTCCGGCAACTCACCAAAGCTCGCGTCCTGCATAGTGGCGCGGAGGGTCNNAGTGTTCCCTTTTTGGCTTTCATTTCTTCCCACTGATTTACCAGGGCCAGGTGCTCATCCTGCAGTTTGATCGTTTCTCCTGATTCAGCCGGCCACAGCCGCTTGACCACTTCCAGTGATTTGTAGCTGTCCGGAGGCGGTGGTTCCTGTTTCTTTACCAGATCCCAAAACGCCTCCAGTTTCGGCAACGCCGCATTGATAAAGTCATCGTTGCGCTCCATGTCCGTCCAGACCAGCTTGTATCCGGGAAACAGCGCGGCCAGGGAACCCCACTGCGCACCAGTGCAAAACATCTGCATCTGGAGTTGAATCTGATAATGCAAAGGCGGGTCGATAATCCACTTCTCGGCATTGTTAAACGCGCCGACCGATTTCAACTCGAGCGGCCCGACTTCCCTGTCTTTCAACGGCACAACCTGTTCCCCTTCTTTGCAGGGTTCGCCTCTTATGGTTTCCCGGTCCAGGGTTGCCCGTACAATAGAAAAATCCATATGCCATCGAAAACTTGTCGCGCCCAAATCTCGAACCGGCCTCCCTGTTTCGTACTTGTAAGCGTTCGCAATCGCGCCCTCAACCTCGCGCCCGAAACTGATCCAAAGTTTTGCTCCGATATCCTCCTCGCCCATCACCTTCGCCGCATACACGTCCAGAGGGCCGCGCCGGGGATCTGCGCCCAATACCGCGGCCACCTCCGACGCTCCGATGTGATTTCGTCTTTCCTGTAACCATTCCTCTCGATTCATTTTTGACCTCCTATTTTTTTGCCCATGATAGGCATTGACGCGATCAGATCTTCGACCCGCTTACCTGATACCGGCCTGAAAACGCCGGCGGCAATCTCGGACGGTTTCCTGTTATCCTGTGGGTCGAAATCCACGATCTTTTTATTTCGCATACTGAACGCCGGGTTTTCTGCCTTTGCACAATCATCCAACCATGAATAGATCTGAGAAGGCATCAACACCCCGTCTTCAACTGCCGTGTTGATAATTCGCACTATCTCACCAAACTGCTCCGGGAACGGGCGATCAATCTGGATATGCCGCCCGATCTCCAATAAAGAGAACCCCTGCGGTTTTGAAGTATGTCCTGCCTGTGAACCAGTTTTTGACCTATCGCCGCGCTCCTGCGCATTTCGGAACCAGGACACAAGGTACGGGTGTAGGGAATTGCGACCGGCATCATACACGGGCCGGTCATTGGGCCAATTGGCTCGGGCCGCCCGTATCTCTGCCAGGACATCAACGCCGTTCAGGTAGTGTACAGCCGCGGTGATAACCTGGACCGCATGTATCTGTTCATACGGTCCCTGAGCGACATCACCATTCCAGAGCTCCAGAATCAACTCGACCGCCTTCTTCGATTTTCCTGTCATTCCAGATGTAGCATGGTCCATGAAGACTTCCTTTTTCGGCTTAGAAGTAGATCGCGCGCGCGCCTCTCTCTCTGTCTCTGATCTACTCTCCTCTGTAGTATCATCCGCTAGCGTTTGCTTGCAACTGCTAGCACACTCAAGGAACCCACATGAAATCAATGGTTTAAGGTCGGGTTCAGTATTAAGATAAGCCACCCGCTTCAGATATGCAAGGCCCTCGGGGCCGCCGTCTATTTCGCCCTTTTTTCTGGATGCGACGAGCATGATAGCAATCGCTAGCACGCGCGAGCGGTCATCCAGCATGACCCAATCAGAAGAAGATAGCAGGGAAAAATGGAGCTTTATCCAGGGCGGGTTCCTGTCCTTGTAATGCTGAAATTGTTCCCAATTCTTCACGCGGTAAATCGTTTTATTTGCTACCTCAGTCATCGTAATTTCTTTTGGTTAGACTTACGAGAAATTCCCCGAACCCATCTTTGGTGGTAAAGAAATCATAACCATCACTGAAAAAATCTATTTCATTTTTTGAAAAATACTCAATCAGATCTCCCCTATTGAATGATAAAATCTCTTGAATATAAGCAAAAGAAAAATCATTTTCCCCAATCTTTTGAGCATTTTTGGGCAAACGATCTGCGTCGCCATACTTCTTCATTGTGTGGCATTTTCGGTGACACGAGCCACAAAGCCATATTACGTCTATTGGCTTATTATAATCCTCATGGTGTCCATAGATTGCCGTGTCTGATTTGTTGCAGTGCTCACACTTGTCGGCCCTCGCCAGAGTTCCGTCGCGCAGGGCCTCGCCATATATTTTATATGCCTTTTTTCTATCAGCGTCATTGCTCATATCATCCGCCATTCTTTTTCACGAATTTCTTGAAAACATCAGGTTTAATCCTCCATGATTTTCCGACCTGATATGCTTCTAATTCCCCTGAATTGATAAATTTGTAGACCGATGTTAGGGACAAATGAAGCACAGTGGCCACGTCCTTTGCAGTGTAAAAAGGTTTCTCGAGCATTTTCGTTACCTCCTGCCTGAAGACCCTAAACTATCCGGTTCGGTTTTTCAATTATTTTTTTTATTTTTTTTTCTTGAAATCATTTACGGATTTTGCTACCTTCGCCACAGTGCCCAGGCGGCCACATATTCGCCTTCGATGATGAGGTATGCTAGGATACCCAAAAACCGAGAACGGCGAACACGTGGCGGCTGACGGCCGCTCATAGCAAAGGAGAACAAAACACATGAGGGACTTCAAAATATTCTGGCCGGTCCTGGTACTGGTTGCCGGGTTTCTGATGGCATCCAAGGCGCAGGAGTGCCGGTCACAGTTTGGGAGGGCAATATTCTACCTGATAGAGCGCATGGAATATCACCCCAAAAAGACCGATCCGGCGTGGGCAGACGGGATCGCAGTGGCGCTCGAGAAGGCCGCCGGGAAATACGGCGAGGACCGGTTCGATAAGTACCTGCTCGCGGCCATGGGCGAACGGGAGTCGAAATTCCGTCCGGATATCCTCAAGGGGAAGCTCAAAGGCAAAGCCGGGGAGATCGGTATTCTGCAGTGCGGACCAGATTGCGCGCGAAAATGTCCGTATTTCATGGATGATATTGAGGGTCAGGCGCTATGTGGAGCGCGGTGGCTCCAAATGTCCTGGGATTCATGCAAGGGCCGCGGCAAAAAATACACGGACGAATTCCGCGCCCTGGTGAAATATGCGAGCGGTATCCACTGTGAGCCGCCGGAGGATTCCGACTTTGGTTGGAAGGCACGACGCCGGATCAGCATGGCGAACAAACTGAGAAACAAGTTCGCTTCAGAATAACCGCCGGCAACGGCAAAAACAGGAGGGAAAAATGGCAATCAAACCGACCTCAGATTATGTGTTGGTCAGGCGAATCGAGCCTGAAACCGTTTCACCTGGAGGAATCTATATTCCCGAGCAGGCGCGTGAAAGAAAAATAGAGGCAGAGGTGCTCGCCGTGGGTAGCGGGAAGATACTATCGAACGGCAACGTAAGAAAACCATGCGTCAAAGAAGGCGACCGCATACTACTTGCAAAGTTCTCAGGGATTCAAATCGATCAAGGTGATGAGAGCACAATCATGATCGGTGAAGGTGATATCCTCGCAATCATCGAATAATAACCAAGAACAGGAGAGAAAAAATGGCAAACCAAGAACAGAAAAAAGAGCGACAGAACCCTAAATTTTTTGTGGTCATTTGGGGTGAACCAGACCCGGCCCTGATCTCGTTTGATACAAAACGCGAACTTGATGAGTGGTTAAATGATAACGGGATAACAGTACACAAAAAAGACCACATGGCCGGTCGCGGTTTTCTGCAGGACGCAGAAGGAAAGCCGGCGATCATTATCAAGGGACACCTCAGAATCATAAAGCAGACCGTGAGCCTTTTCTGATGGGCAACCCGCGGAAATTCCAAAAGGGCTGGCATGTCCAGGTCCGGATTTTCGAGAAGTGGAAAAAGGGTATTATCGTCGACGAATATCCAAACGAGAAAAGCTCGCTCAACGCATATGTGGTCAACGCCTACAAAAACAACACCAGGACGGCCCACAGGACGAAACAGGTTGTGACGGTAATCGCCGACGAAAACTCTATACTACTCGACACCGGCCAAAACTACGGCCAGAGGAAAGAGAAATGAAAACACCGTTCGCAATGGTGCGAGCGTTGTGCCGCCTCGCTGAACACAAAATCAAAGAAGGATCAACGTTGATTGTTTGGGTAACAACACCGCAAGGCGAGGCGGTTTTTGGCGGCTTCCAGGACGCATGGTAACTACCTGGTGCGTCGGCGGTGCAAATCCGTCAGCCGCCCCAATGAAAGGAGGAAATGATGACACCTGAACAGATAGCAGATATACGGGCAAGTACAAAGGCGGGATTCCTGCTAGACTCCAAAAACACGCTCGCCCTATGCGACGCGCTCGAAACAGCGCAGGCGCGGATTGCGGAGCTGGAAGCGGAAAACCAAAGGCTGAAAAACCCGAGTTCACCCCCTGTGATAGATGCTGCATTTGTGGCGTGGACAGAAAGTGATCAATGTTGGGAAGACGAAACAACACAGCCAACCAGGGAGGCCCGCGCCTACGACAACGTGCCGGACGTGGAGTTGGGCGAAGGCACCGCGCAGGCGCGGATTGCGGAGCTGGAAGCGAACAAAGAGGTTTTAATCGAATCGCTTGGCGAAGAGTGCGTCATAAGCAATGTATTAAAAGCTAGGTGCAAAGCAGCCGAGTCTCAGCTTGAGAGGGTGCGGGAGTTGCGGAAGGAACACCCATTAAAACCACTGAGAACACTCGACGCCATCCTAAAAGCAGAGAGCGAGAAAGGAGAGGGGGATGAGTGAACTGATACAGAAGTTGCGCTGTTTCTTGGGATTACATTATTGGGAAGAATGGGAGAATTTTGGTGCGTATATGGTTTATGAGTGCAAACGATGTGGAACCAACAAACAAAAATTTATTTATTACAATGAATAAAACGTCGCCTAAGACACATTAGGTCAACTTTGGAGGTGAGGGATGAGTGACAAGCCGACAGTTTGCGAGCATGGCTCCATAAAATACAAGTGCGAGATCTGCGAACGGGATGATGAAATCGCCCAACTCCGCGCCCGCGTGCGAGAGTTGGAGAGAAACAACGCCGCGCCGGGAGCGCATACAATACAGCGCGTTGTGAGGCTCGAAGACTTGGTAGACCAACACCGCGAGCGCGTGCGAGAACTGGAAGACGCATTGGATCAGGTTTTAAAACATACGGGTGCATCCGGCCAAGTGTGGATTGAAACACGAAAAGAAAACAAACAACTCCGCGCCCGTGTGGAGGAGCTGGAGGAAATTATTGACGCAGAGCCAGATATTTTGTGGAGAAATTACGCAAACACTCCAGATGATAAATTGACGCCAAAGGCACAAGAGTTAAAACAGGCTCTCAGGAAAATCGCGGCTGAGAATGTCGCCTAACGTGTATTAAGTAAACTGAAAGGAGAAAAACAAATGAAAAAATCAATCCTATTTTTCCCGGTTCTGTTTTTCGTGATTTCCTGCGGAGCGACGATCCCGATCTTAAATGAGCGGGTCTGGGTTCACGAAGTAACCGCGAGACCGCCGGATTGCGCGTCGGTAGATATCCGACTTGAGGATGGATCGATTTGGGGATTGGAGGCGTGCAAAGGCGAGCCGCTCGAGGTCTGCCAGGGAGAGAGGCCGAATCGCTACTGTATACCGACAGAGACGGACACATACCCTGAATATATGGAAAAGGTTGAGGCCGAGGCTAGTGAGGAGGATGGGCCATAAAGATTTTCACCAGCGCCACGATTGCCGCCGATAAAGATCCGATAATTCCAAAAACCATCAGCAAAAATTTCTTATCAAAACCTGCGTTCGGTGCCGGCGGTATCGACGCCAGTTTCCCGACCTTGACCACGGCTGGACAATCGCTCTGGTGATCTCTGATCGCATCGTGAATATCATCCAAATCAGGGAGGCTCTTTGTGCGCTCGTCGATCCGTATCAGTAGCTCGCGGGTGTCGTTGATTTTTTCATGTATCTGACTCAGGCCGGTTTTTTCTGTATCATCTGGCATCCTAACTCCTTATCAACCCCAAAGGTAAACGAACGATCTTCCCGCTCAAAGTTTGCGAGGCGCTGTGCTCAACCAGGCTCCACACATCCCGCCCGTCGAACGTAAGACCCATTTGTGGCGACCCTAGTGCGGTATGACCAGCGGGTAACAAAAACAGCGACGGATTTATATCATCCAGGTACTTATCACCGCCCTCTTGCTCATCCCAAATCAATTTTGAAGAATCGATTTTCAGGAGCGCCATGCGATCCGTCGGGTTCTGTATCAGCACAAATGCCCAAATATTGATCCCATCAAACACCATGTCGTTGCAATCCTCATAAACGTACTCATCGCAGACGATAGAATTTGCGTTCTGGCCTCGCTCTATTTTTGCCAAATCTGCGTCCGATGCATCGAACGTGTACAAAACAACATCATCATGCGCGTCTGCAGATACATGATTTAACAAAGCCACCGCGCCGGTACCCGCGCCCGTCATGCCTCCACAATGAGCGTTTTGATTTGTATTCAAAGGATAATTCGACCCGCCTGAACCCGTTGTCGGATCTGCTATGGTTGCGCTGCATAAATAAAGATTTGTTGTGCTGGTTTTGTACACGCAGAAAAACAGATTTGTTCCGTCGCTTACAATACACGGATCGGCCTTTACATCATCGCCGACGCCGGTCGTGGCATCGCCGGCACCATCGGCATCAAGCGACCCGTCCGTGATATCGATTATCTCTATCGCAGCGGAGCCAGCGACGGTAATTCCCTGGGTGTCATTTATCACGGCGAGGTAGGAGGAATTTGCGATGATTACTTTGTGCACCGCTGCATCCGAAGCAAGTGTCAATTGCGTCCCGGTTGATCCCCAGCCTGATTTAACATCCCAGGTCTCAATGTCCCAAGCCTGGATGTGATACTCATCAGGAGACGCGTTCGTATCAATGAACACCGCATAGACGCTTGTTCCGTCCGTGCATATCGATTGACAGGCAAATGTACCGGACGGAAGATCATCGGTCCACGCGTCGCTTGTGCTGGTATTGGTCATTAGGCGCGCGTTCCAGATCTCGAATTTCTGATTTGTATCATCTGCAACTATCAAAAACGGGTTGCTGTTAGTATCGAAAAACACCGCGAGGTCCTTGTATTTCTTAGTCGCTCCACCGCTGATCTGGTTATTGCTATCTACAGTTCTCCCCCACGACTCATCCCAAATCTCGGTAGTCAACATATCCAAAGGCGTAGCGGCTTCACTGTAAAAAGAATTGAGCCGCTCGGTAATCATCCGATTTATGGCGACATCTATCCTGTTGATCAGATAATTATACCGCTCGCACTCGGGTTGATCATCTCCGACAAATCCTGCGGTCTTTTTGGCCNNTTCCGAGATCTCCAGTTTCAGCCCAAATTCCGTCAATTTTTTCAATTGTCATATTGAATCACCATGCCTCGTGGTTCCTATAAATCGAACCGATATTCCCGCGGGTTTGAAGCCGCGTGTTTCGATGTAGTTTCTCGACCATGAATTCAAATCAGCATAACGGACGGGATCTAACCAGACGGTCAGGGTTTCATCGTCATCTATTTTCGCCTGGCATCCGAACGCTATAAGATACAGAAATAATATTTCGCGCGTGGCTTTGTTTCTAAAAGCCGCGGCCTTTTGCCGTATTAAATACCGATAATCCGCGTCGTTCATTTCGGCATCTGGATCATCCTGATCGAACAGCCCCTCGCGCGATCCCAAATATCCTCCCGGTGTTTCATCCGTTTTGAATGTTTTGTCCGGGTCCTGAATTTCCCCCTCTCTGCAGAGGGTAAAAATTCTAGTCTCTTGTTTTCTCGGTCGCTCGACGCCTATCAATGAACCTAAGTATTCCAATTGCTCGCCCTCGGCGGTGTCGATGCTGGAATGATCGAGAATAAAATCCAGGACGTTCCATGTATCCTGCAGTGGATCAGAAAAGATTTCGATCAACGCCTGGATGTTTGGCGAATCCTTCAGAAATCCAAAGGTTCTTGATTTGAATATTTGCTCAATGTCCATGTTACACTATATCGATATCTGAGGTCTGGATTGTGTATCTTTTCAGCGGCGAGCTTGTTAGATCCGAGGTGCCCGTCGGGGGATCTACGGTGTCGAGTTTCAGGGCCGTCACCATGCAACCAGGGATTGAATAAATCGGCTGATAAAGTGCATTGTAAATTACGTCATCATCTATGGAAATATCCTCGAAATGTGATACAATGGCCGCCTTTATTTGTGCATCCCCGTCATCTGGATAGTTGTCATATTTGGTTAAAGTGATTTCGATGTGTGTGGCAGTATCCACAGCCCGGTCGAAGTTTATCGTTTTTGATTGCCTGGTAGTGGTATTGTACACGCTTTGCGCCGTTGCGCCGTATGTGGGCACACCGGCGGTCTTTGAATTCGCTATTGCCTCGGCCACATCCGCATCGCTTCCACCTATGACGGAACATCGAATCGTCTTCGATGGAACGACCCCGATGGCCTCCTGGGTATCGTTATCGAAGACATACGCCGCTGAAACGCCTGTAACGGCCGTCAGTGCCTCGTAAATCGACGCTACATCTTGATCGCCCGAAGTGGCGACGGCGGTTGTGTGGCGTGTCTTGAGCGCTGAATCGGTTTCCCGGTCTCTTCCAGGGATGGCCGCGGCGTCGTTGGTGCAAGCTGAAATCCCATAAATAGGGGTCTTAATTACGGTTACTTCATTGATTCCGGCATTATACGGCCCTGTCACCGTGCAAGTGGCCTCCACTGTGGCTTGGCCGGCACCTGTGAAGACGAGCTCCGTATCCGTAGCGAATATCACCTCCGCGGCTGTGGCGTACTGCGTACCCGCTGGAACCGTAGTCGCGGCTATAGCGGTCAATTTTAGTGTAACTGTAGAATAGGCCGCCGCCGACCTGGTGAGGCCTATCAATTCCATGAGCGCATCCAGGCGAACGCCCGTGGCCGCGGATACTTTGGTCGCGTCATAAAGGCTCTGGACGATTTCGTTGATCTCACCTTGTATCAGGGAGATATTTCGGATCGTATGGCCGACATATTCGTCCTCGCTGGTGTCGATAGATTCGCCAAATTCACCCTCGAGAAGGGCGACGTATCGGGCCAAAATATCTGCATACCGATCAAGGACGATCCCGGTTTCATCGTATGTGCTGGTCATAACGGTGTAAACTCCTCACTGATATCTTCTTCACCCCACTCGGTTTTTATCCTGCCCTCAATCGTTACTGTGCGTCCGCTCTGCGTCCAGGTGAAAGACAGAATTTTATCGACTCCCGGTGTGGCGAGTATGCGCCTTTTTATTTCCATCTCTTTTTCTTCACGATCTTTATCCATGGCGAAGATCACCTCATACCAGCGCGTCCCGCCTTCGGTGTTTTCGGTCAATGCGCCGTTGAGAGATAGCTCGCCCTTGAAAATCAATAGCCGCTCGCAGGCATGTTGAGCCGCCTGCGCACCGTCCTCGACCCACGGGACCTTCCCGTTTTCCAGTTTCAGGTCGTAGTCGTTTGAGCTATTTTTTGTGAGCCTTGGTGATTTCATAATATCGGATACGTCCCTCCAGGCGGTATTACGATGTTCCCTAATCCGCCCGATTGTTTGCCATGTATTGCCGTTGCCATCGCATCGGCTGAATCAACTAGACTTTTATTGCCTGCGATATTTGCCGCTCCAGCCGCATCGATAGCGGCCTGCAACCCCGACAAGAGCGTAGGAGGGGTCGCGGAAATCAACACCGGCACTGTGACCCATATGGTCGGAGCAGTGGTAGCAACTACACCCCAAAAGGCCGATATTCCCGCGGCGATCTTTGCGGCTCCGGCGCTCGCTACGCCCACCATCGCGGCCTTCAATGCTGCGGTACACGCGGCAAGGGAGCCGGGTGTTACGGCCACGGCGTTGCAAGTGGCCTGAGCGAAATAGTTCTCAAAGGCCGTGGCGAAATTGTTGATCCCCGTTGCCTCATCCGGCGCTGGAGCCATGGCCTGTAACTCCGTCGATAGTGTGGCCTGCGATAATGCCATCAGCCGATCTTGACCTTGGTGCTATTATCAGCGGGTACCCACGGCACTATGGGAGCGCCCGACGGCCCGAACGCCGTCGAATGAGTATGAGCATTGTATTTTGTTATGAACTTTGATCCCTGCATAGCGGGTTCCGTGGCCGCTGCGCCTCCTACCTTTACGGTCACAGGCGCGTCTATCTCTACTGTCTCGTCATCCAGTACCGCGACATAACAGGTCCCGACGCGCGTCCGCAGTTCGATCCGATCTGTATTTATGGCCGGCACTATCAGGCCGTTATCGCCGTCCGGGATCAGCGGATACAACCCCGGCTCGAATACGCCGTCCGAAATATCGAATTTTCTCGAACTGCTCGGATCTACAATCCCGCCCTTTGTGAGCCATGAATCAAGGGCGCGTTGTGAGACGTGATAATATCCATAACTACCAGCTTGAGGCGCTATGGTTAGCAGGCATTTACCGGAGCCGTATTGCCGCACCGGAACGTCTTCTATCACTGGCCACTGGACGGTCCCCAAATTGTCCGGGTCGTTTACCCTGATCCGGTTGATACAGGGTTTAAGTTTTACCAGGTTTGTATTTTCATCATACTCGACCACCTCACACGGCAGATGTGTGTTCACGTCCTGTGCAAGTATAGCGTGAACGGTGCGCCGTATTAGCTGGACTATGTTGTGCGCCCATCCCATCAGAGCACCTCGTAAACGCTGGTCCGAATTCTGGAGGTGTAATCATCGAACGTTTCATTACTGCCGTAGTGATTTATTTCTCGAACCCTGAACTGTTTGCCTGTGGTTTCCGGGTGTATCACCTGGATAATATCATCCGGGTTTATATCCGGTTGACACAGACACTCGAAATCCCAGCCCTCAAGTTGCTTATCGATGGTGTCGTATTCGATATAGTCGGTTTTCTTTTTCTTCTTTGATTTCTTGCGTTTCTTGCGCCGTTTTTTTGTGCCGAAAAGATCGAGCGGGTCCCAATCAAGCTTTTTTTCTGTGGCCTCCATTATGCTCTGTCTCTCGATAAATTCCTCATCGGTGATAACCGTTTTGATCGGTTTCGATAGCAGGTCGGCCCTCAGTATCGTTTTAGGTACGACATTCCGCGGCGAATGTATGCTCGATATATTCAACACGCCGTCCAGGACGTACACCCGGAGGCCGTAGTCCGTGCCGAACTTCACCAGGTTTTCAAAGGCGCTCCCCGTGAAAGATTGCGATAAAAGGAGCGGCGATGTAGGCAACTGACCGAACTGATTCGGCAGCTCCACCGCGTCGGCCAATTTCTTAATCACTACGTTCGCCGCGGTGCCGGCGGCAAAAGTCAATTCCTCAACATATGCAGAATAGTGGCTCGACTTTTGCCCGGTGCAACTGATTCGAGTTGCATGACCCGGCCTCAGGTTGTCGTTTTTCACGTCGCTGATCTCACCAGCAAAGGCGCTCGTCAATTCCGTCTGCCCGGCTTTGGTCAGATAGATTTCAAGAGGCATCTCTACATATTCAATAGCGGCCAGCCTCCCGCGTTTGTCCTCGCTCAGATTGTAGATAGTAAGCTCGGCCTCATTGGGTTCCTCATACACGTCCTTTGAGATATCGAAATCAACGAACAGATCTCGGATTGTGTACTCCTGGAGGCCAATTATTTTGACCTCTATTTTGGGATTTTGTAACTTTGCCATTATGTGATCGTTGTGTATTCAAGAGTCCACCGCGAGCCGAAATCATCGAAATTAGGATCTTCGTTCACGCCGGAATTGTCCACAACCCACAACTGACCAAGCTCTATATATCCATACGGCGCGAGCAGATCTTTTCCTGTTACCAGGGCGATCCCGTTTATCTCAATATCGTTATTAAACCCCTCAAGGTTCAGGTACCATTTTTCCGTAGTAGTATTCCAATAGAACCCGAGCTTGTACATATTCCCGTCGAGCGCCTTAGTGCCCTCGTAATATGCGTTGTTCCTGACGTTGATCGTAACTGTGCTCATAGCCCGCCCACTACTTCCTTCGCCTTGTCCAATAAACCGCCGACGGCCTCCGTTGAAACCGTGGTAATTTCCTGAAAAGCTATATCAGCAAACCAGGCGTCCGAGTTGTCCTCGTTGTCCCAAATCGGAGATATAGAAGAAACGATCATATTTTCATAAAGATTTTCATGCGTCTGAACCGTTATGATCTCCCGATCTTCCTGCAACTGGTACAACTGATCGCGCTTGTCTCGCCAGGTATCATTGAACCCGGCGATGTTGCCGGACAGGGCCGCACCGAGAGCGGCATCCACTGAATATTCAGGGTTCGCAAAAACTACGGTCAGAGTGATATCCCGAGGCACATCAACAGCCGCATCGGTGATCGCGTATCCCTCCTCGACCGGTTTCCTGGTGACCATCAGATCTTTTGGATTCGATAGTCCGATCAGGGCGCTCACCATTATGTCGCCTATCATGGCGTCCATGGTGCCGAATTCACCGTCCCGGATGGCAGATACGGCGTCAGATATATTCGTCGGGATTCCCATTATCGCTCCGAGGGTGTTGTGCCGCGCGTTGCGCGTTTCAGATCTTCCAGCACCTTGCGCTCATGGTTGGAAAGCTCTCGTTTTAAAACTCTTTTTATCGCCTCAGACTCTCCAGTGGGCGCATTTACTGTGAGGTCATATTTCATAACATTTATCGACTGAGTGGGCGCGGCTGGCGGCGCTGTGACCTGATATTCCGGCCCGCCAGCGCCTCTAAAAAACTCCTCTGCCAAATCTGTCTTGATCGACTCTTTAAGTTGTTTGATGCCGGCCTCGGATTTTTGGTACGCCCTCCGGCGTTGCTGCGCTGGTGATTCAACCGCGCCAAAGGTGAACGTCGCGGCCAGTGCACCGGCAAAATCTTCCACGCTGGCACCACCTGCTTCTTTCCTCATCCGTGTTTGCTCTCGTTCCATCTGCGCGATGCGAGCTTCTTTTTCTTCCCTGGTCCCAAACCTTGCAACGTCTCGAGCTGTGCGTCCATAGTGCTCCACGCGCTCCCGCTTTTTTTCCCTGCGTTTTGCCTGTGGGTCCAAGACGGTTTCGTGGAGCATGCTACCGAGCGCCAAACCGGCGACCAGCGCCCCGGCCAGGTGCACCCCCATCAAAGCACGGGACGCCGCTGTGGCCTTTGTGGCGACTCCTGCGAGGCCGGTTTGCGTAGCGGATAACCCCGTCGTGAGGCTCCGCATGGTGCCCAGCGTTTGCACGACACCCAAGAATCCGCTCAGCGCCTTGGTCGCTATGGCCAGGATCGTGACCCATTTTGCGAACGCTATCCAGGCGTCAACCGCCTCCTCGTCCATCTGCTCCAGGTATTCGAGAATAGGCTCCAGCCGGGTCATCAGCCTGCCCAAAACCGGGAGCAGTTTTTCGCCCAATTGCTGAGAAAAAACGATCATGCGCTGTTTCGTCTTTTCCCACTCGTGACCCTGTTTGTTGATGCCCTCCGTTTGCTTGCGATAGGCGTCATCGGTAGCGCCGGAGGCCTTGGTCATTTCGCCTAGTTTCTGCTCGTATGTATCCGACTGTCCGCCGAGCAATGCCAGGGCCGCTATCAATCCCTCTTTTCGCTTGAGCAGTTTGGCGAGCTTGGTTTCATTGCCGTCCACGGCGTCGTTCAGGTTGATCAACGCCTGCCGGAATCCAACCGACTTGAGCATGGCCGCGCCGGACTCGAACCCGTACTTTTTCGCGGCCTTGGTCATGGCCTCGGTAGGTTTCAGAAATGCAGAATAAACCGAGGCGAGCTGCGTCGATACTTCGGCGGTATCACCAGTGACCCCGGTGAGCGTTGCCATGGTGCCGAATAATTCCTCTTGTGAGGTATTCATTGCCGCGGCAAGAGGCACGACCCGACCTATCGAAGATGCCAGCTCGGGGAAGGTAGTTTGTCCAAGTTTCACGGTCATGAAGGCAAGGTCTGAAACCTTTTTCATGGCCTCATCAGATGTGTCGCCGTAACCCTTGGTCACTGCGGACAACATCTTGACCGCACCTAACGTGGAAGATCTGCCAGCTATGGCCGCCCGAGCGGCGACCTGCAACTGGTCCATGTTCTTGGTGTTTTCACCTAATGCAGAAACTACCTCATACAGACCCTCGGCAAGATCGGAGGTTCCCTTGCCGGTTTCTTTTGCCATGTCCTGAACGGCGGCTTTGAGTTGATTTACTTGCTCGGTCCCGCCCGTTAACAGGGTCGAGACATTCGCCATACCCTCGTTTAGTTTCAGGATATTGCGGACGGATACGCCGCCCAAAGCAATAAAGGCACCAGAAACGACGGCCAGTTTTCGAGATAGTTTATCCAGGCCGGCGCGCATCTGCGCCAAGCTGACCGTCGCAACCCTTACCCGCTTATTGAGTTTATTTATGGCGCGCGTCGCATCTTTTCCGACGTGCTTCTCGAACTTTTTCCCGGCGGTGACAGTCTCTTTTTGTATCTTCTCGACACTTTTATTGAGCTTGTTTACCGCGGATTGCGCCCTGCGGGTCTCGAATTTTATCGAGTAGACTTTTTCAAAATCTGCCAATTACTTCGGTCCTCTCCAGGGTACCTCTCCCGGCTGTAATGTTGTGTTTGAATCTGTCGGCTGTTTGCCCAATTCCATTTGAACAAACATATGCTCCTCACGATCATCGAAATCGGGCATAGTCCATTTGTCGACGATATCAGGGTCTAGCCCGTACCATCTGGCCAGGTTTAAACGCCGTACTATTGGAGGATCTAATGAGTGGTCGACTGTGCGGACGCCGCCTGAGATTCCTCTGTATTCTTCACCCGGCCTGAATCTTCGACGGCCACTCCGAAAAAAGAAACGTATTTAGGATAGTTCGCGCACACCGCATAAAACAGCGCGGTGTATTGCTCCAGCGGGTCGCCCTCTGCGAACGGACAAATGCCGGACCCTGGAACTTCCACAGTGGTCCCGTCGATATCAACCTGGCAACCGGCGAGCATGGTTTCCGATAGATCTTTGATCGTTTCCCAATTGAAAACCTGTGGCAATATAGAAAACATATCGACATAGGTGAGATCTGTTTCTATCTTTTCCTTTATCGCCTCATCATCCTCGAATTTCAGGCCGGTGAACTTTTCAAGAATCGGTTTCATTTTTTCAAATGACACCCCGATGATCGACGCAAATTTGCTGAAAATTTCGGTCCCGGTTTCCGCGTTCATCAGGTTGAATCTATACAGCCTAGTTTCACCGAAAACATTGACCCCTTCTATTGTCTTGGTTTTTTGTGACATATGCCCTCCTTTGGCCTGCTATGCCCGAAGTCTTACACCGTCTGATATTACCAGATTATCACAAGCAAAAGTGAAAATATCAACACCGGGGAATTTTTCTCTCCTCCACTCCGGCGTCCCTATCCTCCGGCACGATGGAGCCGTGGCCAGGGAGGTCCCGCCCGAGGCTATATCCTGCACAATGATCGGCATCGGAATACCGGTCAACTCGAATAACTGAACGATCCCGCCCGTACCAGAGCCCGTCATGGTTGCGAACTCTATTATGCCTGATTTGTTTTTGCTGTTTAGATAAACGCCTTTTCCTGAGAGGCCCATCACGAGCCGCGTCTGCGATCTGTTATGCCGCGCGAAAACGTAACCCAGGCCCTTGATAGGAGTAGGAGGTACGCCGTAAAGAACCAGGACATCCCGCAAGTTGTACGGCAAGAAATCGACGCGATCTTTCAGTACGTCGTTTACCTTTGATAGCAAATCAAAAGACATATCACCTCAAAAAAAAGGACCGGGAGCGGGAAAATGGCAGACCCACTCCCGGTCACAGGAGAGAAACAGAGCTGACAGTTACGGCGAAACCAGGCTGTATCCGTCGCCCTTTACGTCCAGGTAGGTTGAAACCAGTACCCACTCAACGATATCGTGCTCTTTGCTGCGCCTTGCGACCGGCGGTTTCTGGACCATGGTTTGTGCAGATCTGCAATTGAAATCAGGAGCATTTTTGTCCAGGATTGACACGCTGAACGGGTTGCCCGCCTCGCGCAATTCCCACAACTTTTTGTTCGTTGCACTGGCCTCAAGTAGCTGCATCCTGATAACCCCGGTCTTGGAGGGGTCGTTCACGAAAATCGCCAGCCCGTCGCCTGCCTTCTGGACGGTGGTTTCGTCCTCGTCCAGTTCCACTTCCAGCATTTCAAGACCCTCGGCTTTATGCTCACCGTCGAGGGTCAGGGTTGTGGTGTTGAAATCGTGGTTTTTGTAGTTTTTTCGGTCTTTATATACGCCCACGGTTATCCTCCTTTACACGCTGAATGACAGAGTCATCACAATGTCGTTCACTGCGCTATCCACGTTCGCACTGAGCACATCGGACAGGGTCATGGTGTGGGTTGCCTTTTGGGCCGCTGTAAAATCGGCGGCCTCCGGGAAATTCCAGACAAACGACGTAGGATCGAGCAGTTTCCGCTCGGCCATCTCGTCGGCCCAATATGAAACGATACCCTTGAACGCCTGGATATCCTCATCGCTGAACGTAGTTACTTCGTTCGCTACCAGGTAGGCGTAGATTTCTTCAGAGCATTTCGCCTCCATGAAATCCTTACCTATCATCACCCGTATCTCGTTCCCGCCGGCGGCGAGGCCTTTGGTGAGGTGCGTTTCCGTGGAGGGTGTTACCAGGTAGTCACAACCCTTGTTCTCGAGCGCGGTGCGCTCCCCGGCGGTCAGTGGAATTACGGAGGTCAAATCCCCTCCGAGGCCCGATTCTGAAACGCCGGACAGTGGGTTCAGTGCCAGGTTGATCGCGCCCTCTTTGTCCAGGCGCGCGAGCACTTCGCCGATCACCGCTGCATCGGGATGCTGGTTAGCCGCTGCGCCGTTTGCCGTGGCGTGCTCGGTGTAGCAGATATGCGTCCGCTGGTGACTGAGCGCCTCGATCTGATACGGCGCGTCGGTTGTGGAACCTGAGTTTTTCGAGTCGGTGTTGTTATCTACCAGGAGCAGGATCTTGCTCAATGCGTTCACGGCGGTTGAGAACGCCACGACCTGAGCTATCGACCCGCCTCTCTGACACATGATGTACGGTGTATTATCCAGGGCAAGGATCGCGTTCATGGCGGTACCCAGCGCCTCCGCATCGAGGCCGGCCTGTACGATATCCGCTCCGAGGTATCCGCTACCACCGATGTCAATGCCCGTGGACGCCGTTGTAATCGATATTGTGGCCGCCGCGGCTCCGGAGGTGCTGTTTGTGATAGTCGGCCTATCAAGCGCGTCCAGGGCGCATGTAGCGGTGTCCAGGCCAGTGATGTTCGGTGCGCCTATCGCCTGCAATGCAGTTTCGATCACCTGGCAAACATCGGCCATGCTGGTCACGGCGCTGAAATTCAGCGGCCCGATCTCATCGGTGTTCGGTGTCGGTGTGGTGTTATCGGTGATCTTCAGATACCCGGTGGTAACTGCGGTCCAGGTTGCCAGCGTTTCAACTGCAGACGGGAAGGCTATGTAAGGCGAGCTTGCCGCCGATACCCATCGCCCGATGTACGCCTGCGCCGGGTTGTAATTCTGACCCCAAAGCGCCGCACACCAGTTGCGCGCCGGCGTTGCAGCGGTCAGATCGCTTGTGTAGCTGGACCGGGTGACCTGCCGATAGCGTTGGTCAATCGGAACGTCCGCATGATCCACGAGCAAGAGGGGAACGTTAAAACTCGCTTGACTCGCGGGTGTTACGGAAAGTCCAATCGTCACGTTTACGATTTCGGATACTTTCATTTTTCTTCTCCTTTGGTTGTTTCAGCGCGTCAAGCGCGATTATCCCGGCTCAAGTAAAGGTGCCGAGGGTCAAATCTACATCATCCACAACGGCGTTTTCTTCCGACAACTCGAAAATCACATCGTGTTCAAACCTACACAACATCCTCATGTGATATGTAATTTCTTCGCCGTCCGCTGTGGACATATTGGAAATGCTCAAAACATCAATCAATGCACACTGATCATCAAATAGCGCGCGTATTTCCGGGTTTCCCTGTGCGGCCACGGCCAGCGATGCAAGCTCGTACATCCCGTCCTGGCTCCGGTGGATATCGATCTGGACCGTTGATATCCATTTTTGCACGGCCACGCGGTTCGCCGTGTATCCCGTTATTGAAGAATCATCCAGAACCCCGTCGTGAAATTGCACGCTACTCATGACCTGATACGTGCAATATATGGACTGTTGCCTGGTATCCGCGTCGGCCCATCGGTAATCATGCGCTTCAATGATGCCGTATTGTTTACCAGCTACAAGGAGCCACTCTCTGATCGTTTTATCTGGATTCATTATTGTCCAAAAGGCCCAAAGAAATAAAACGGATAACTCGCCTCCGGGTTTTCCTTCAATACTGCAACAAAGGATTTTCTCAAACGACCAGTGTCAATGCGGTCGCAATAGATATATCCAATGTCATAGGCGATATGCATCCGCGCAACTTGTTCGAGTTGATTGTTAATTTTGCCGCCCTTGAAAAGAATATCAGATATCGCTTTCCAGATTTTTGTTTTCCAGTATCGGCGACCCTTTGCCGCGCGCTCAACAAAATGCGAGGCCTTGATTCTTTCCGTTCCGTCGTTCTGATATTTGGCGACATGTGCAACTTTTGTTTTCAATTTTGAGCGCGGCCCTGGGTATACTCCTTCGGCCTGGATTTGAATTTCAGTTGCTTCGATAGCTCGAAGATCTTTCAACATCTCGTCGAACACCGCTACTTCTTGCCGCCCTTTTTCTTCTCGGTTTTCTTCTCAGTTTTCTTCGCCACAACCGGAGGAATTTCTGTGATGATCAGATTCGCCTCGATCAAGGCGTTCAACTGATTCACGACCAGTTTCGTCATGGGAAGGTTGTACGCATGCTCCCCGGCTTTGATCGTAACCGCCTCACGCTCCGTGTCTTTGGTCTTGGTTTTTGTGGTGATCTCGAAGGTGCTCATTGATGTGATTTTCATTTCTTATCTCCTGCCTTTTTGGCCGCGTGACTTATGCCGACCAGTTCAACGGCAACGCCGCCGGCGGCGAGTATATTGCCGTAGTATTTCAAAACGTCAATCACCTGGACGCCTGCGAATTCCATCAGGTGAGGCGTTGAGGCGATTATCAGCATGATACCGCCGATGATCCTTTTTTTGCCGCTCAGAAATTCCCAAATCTTCAATAGATCTTTCATTACCATCCCTCCGTGAAAATATGCTCCCGATCTGATTTTTCCTGCTCGTCTTCAAT
>JABAHP010005780.1_pt1 | contig 21521 bp, 38 predicted proteins | sample 7062081 | NCBI WGS metagenome assembly JABAHP01 (sample SAMN14534357, study PRJNA622989) | marine sediment metagenome | biome: marine biome [ENVO:00000428]; feature: marine pelagic biome [ENVO:01000023]; material: deep marine sediment [ENVO:00002113] | place: India: Gulf of Kutch | collected...
ATCAACTTAACTGCCCGCAATCTCCATGCTTCAAGGTCGACAGGTGTCTTGCGCAAGGTAGCCCTAAGGAAATCATTCCCGAGTTTGCTTGACGACTTCCTGAAGAATGTCCCATTAACTACTCCGCCCTTTACATTGTCTCCGTAATAGCAGTGAGCAGCATGAATGTATGTCAACATCTGGAAGCGTAGTGCCCACTGGTCTACCCAAAACGAGGTCTTGTATTTACTAGTCTTGTGGTCCCAGACTTCTATGTCGCCAGTCTCCTGCTCAATGACGGCATCAATGCGAAAGTGAATGAGCCAGTCGTGCCAGTCAATATCTACACCACCACATACCTCTACGTCAAGCACTTTAAACTTGTCAAATTCTTCATAGTGTTTGACGTATTGCGTAGCAGCTTTGAGTGCATTGCCTGGGTTCTTTGGGTCGTGGTCTATGTCCAACTCTTCAGGGAAGTCCTCACGATATACTTCGAGAAATTTATCAAAGCCGGTTTGGATACTACTAGCACTGTAGCCATTCCGGAATAGTTCTTCCATCATATAGTGCCAACATTCACCAAACTTCAGGTCATGTTGAGGGCTGTCAAGACGCCAACCGAGGACGTAGCGATAGAAGAACTTGCGTGGACAGGTCATGTATTCGGATAGTTTAGAACTGTCGAGTATGTTCCAGGTTGAGTTAACCGGAACTGGGTATGGTTGTTTTAAGTCTAGCATAGCTTTACTCCTTATGTTTCGTACACGTCTCTTTCAACTGATTTTCCAGGTGTTGCAACCAACACTGCGTTGTTTTTCTCACAGAATTGTTTAATCAACTTCTCAGAGTGTTGTTTGTCAAGAGCCATTACTAATCCACCATAGTTTAACTTTTCCTCTCCTCTGACGTGATAAACAAAACTGTATGCATACAACGTAGGTTTGGTTTTAAACCTCCTTTTCATTACACCTTCACCTTCCTTTCCACATACTTGCCGTCCTTGTACAGAAGTAGGTTCAACCTCCCTTTGTGCTTGCTCGCAAAGATAAGGCATGCCATAGTTTGCATATTGCTCAATCCTGTCGGAAGTATCCAATCATCTGGTTCACTATCCTTCAGCTTTTCACGGAAAGACCTTATCATCTGACTGACAGCGTATGGGTCATAAGGCCCTTTGGAGAGAAACACTATCTTGCCGTACTTCTCAGCCTCAGAGTAGTCATGCCCGCCTTGATTTATAATAAAGACGGTTGACATTACACGTCCTCCAAGCATTCAACTTCGTAGTGGATATGCAGCGGGCGTTTGCGAACCTCTTTGATGTTGCACTTCCCGTAGTTGCCGTTGTGCAAATCGAGGTAGACTCTATCATTGTCGTTCTTGCAAGCAACACCCTTTGCTACCAAGCCACCGTACTGGGGTTTCTGGAAAGTGATTTCAAACCCGATGTTTCGCATCCATTGAAGGGCTCTATTGGTTGCTAACCTAAGTTCTTCTTTATCAGATAAGTTCCTTAACCAGATTTTCACCCAATCGCTTGAACAGCTGTCGAGATCTACCTCAAGCATGGCGTCTATGTCTTTCGGAAATGTTCTGAGTAGAGCCTTCTCAAGGTTGAGCTTTTGAAAGAATACTTGGTTGTATACTCTTTGTTGTTCAAGAATAGATTGGTTCGGACATATTTCTAGTGGCATGATTATTACTCCTTATGTTAGTATAGCGGAGAGCAAGGGAATCGAATCCTCAACGCCTCCACTGCAAGGGCGTTACCCCATGTGGACTCTCCGCGCTGTTATTCTAGGCAGCTTCAATAGTGATTTTAATCTTGTCAGGATTCCCAAGTTCTTTGAGAGATCTCTTCTGTATATACGCAGTGCCCATAATAAAACTATCATCGCTTTCTTCAAAGCGGATTGTGTTCTTTGTTTCTTTTTCTTTAAAAAAAGTACCGGTAATACTCTTACTATTTGACATGGCTAATACTCCTTATGTTAATTGTTTAGAAGATAGCAACCAGGGCCAAGACTAGCCCAGCCCTGGTTGCTTGCGACGAGTGCAAACGAAATGCACTATTTCTTTTTCTTCTCTGCAGCCTCAACCAAGGCGAGGACTTGTGCTTGCTCATCTTCACTCAACGATGTGAAAGAGTCAGCAGCCTTCTCGACTTTGCTCTTACCAGAGCGTTGGATAACGCCAGGTTTGAATTTGCTCACACGTTCCTGAATCATTTCATTAGTGTTCTCGGGATTCTCGGCTGCACCACGAGCAACGCCTTGGATTGAAATAATCGAAGCGCTCACGAACGCCTTGTTAACTGCTTCTTCACCGAAAAGCTCTACGTTTTCCGCAAGATTGTCGCCAAATTCATAGTCGACGGTGAACTCCCGGTCTGCTTTCGGACATCTTACGTTGATTGTTTTGATAGTAGACATGTCTACCTCCTTTTGGGTTAGTTATACTGCGGTGTGCAGTAGTTAGTTAATCTCTTCAAAATTTGAAGATTATTCCTTGTTGTCTTTTAACAAACCTATTCGTGGTACTCCAGTTGTTGGGCTTTGTGATATTTCAGTTTTTGTACTTGAAGGACTAGAAAACTTCTTCTTGAGTTCGTTTTCAAGACTTGATATTTTTCCGTGTAGACGTTGAATTCTGTTGGAGAGTGCGTTATTATTAAACTTGTAATCGCTGATTAGCGTTTGTAAACGAACAGCCACTATGCTTACAACAACTGCCAATAGTACAAACGGAACTATAATCATTATTGAATCCTCCTACTGTGCTGACACACAGCTGTTGATGGTGATACACCTTATAAGTCTTATTAGTTACGTTGATTGTTGCGAATGCCACAATATACGAAATTAATTTCAATTTGTCAAGGGTTTATCTGCAAGTTTTTTTGGTAGTTGCAACCTACCGCTAATGAGACGATTGACATAATCATGTCTAGCACTTACATCAACAGGCATTGATACCATACCATTAAGGTAGAACCTACAGTCCTCGTTTAGAAATTGTAGCCATGTGCCGGCACTGTCTTCGTAGATTCCAAAGAACTCATCGACAAACGGCTTCCCCTGCTTGACGACTCGACCCAGATGCTTGTATAAAGGGCATCTAGGGTCGGTCACTTTTCTATATTCATGAACGTCTGGCATAATTACCTGCCTTCTTCAATTAGTTTATCTACAAAGCTAATCAGAAGACTAGCTGTAGAACTTGGGTCATTATTGAGAAGGTCTTGTAGAAAGTTGTCTAACTCAAAAGTGCTAATGCCGTTTAAAACATCAAGACGTTGCTTGTCCTGTTCTACTGATTTTAAGCAGTCGTTAATGCGGTTGTTGAGGAGTCTAGTTGTATTTAATAGTGCGTTAAACCTTAACTCTTTTTGCCTATCTAAGAGTTCTTGCTCTACGTTAAAAGCATCTAGGTTTTGTTTATAGTTTTTAGACTTTTCCATTGGAATGCTCCTTTCTTGGTTAAACATCTGAAAAAATGGTGCAACATTAGAATCAGGTGAATTTTCTAGTAACACATCTTTCCACGACCTTGGTTTCATTCCCCAGGTGAATGCTGATTCGATTTGTCTGTCCCAGTATCTTTCCGCATCTGCATAGTCCACCGAGAACAAAGGATGTGGTTTCAGCAACACTTTTGTTCCATCACCTAGTTTTAGTGTCACGTCCCTTGGGCTTGTGTCCACCTTTATTACTTTTCCCGGCTTTGGCAATTCCTTCACCTCCTTCCTGCATTATCTTCTTGCTTTGCTTATCCAAAGGGTCGGATTCCTTAAACTTCTTGAATGCTTCCTCAAAAACTATCGGTGATATATCTACAGGGGTCTTATGCCCAACTACAGCTGGTGCATTAATCCCGAAGGACTCAAGTTCAGCCAAGAGGTCTTGTTCAGATAAGCTCTGCATTTTCTCACCCATACGTTCTGCTACGAACACTCCAATAGCCCAAGACACAGCACTACTCTTTGACCACCTCGGCAGGTGAATGCCTTCATCCTTAATGTAGCGAATCAATGCACCTAGGACGATTGGATTCAAACGTGTTTCAATTGGTATAGTTCTCATTTAACCTCCTGTTGGTTAGATACTTACTGTTGCATAATACTGCTCAGGTCTTGGTACTGCAAACGTCTCGATACTTTTCACGAAAAAAGTTTACTTAATAAGTATCCAAAACTTAGCCAAAAAACTACTAGGAATAGTATTATTAGTGGCCAGGTTAATACGTTTTTACTCTTGCACATGGTGTTCTCCTTTAAAAACTTTTAGACCAGTTCATACCATCATACTGAATGCGTGGTTTACCAAGAGCTGCTTGCATTTCTATCATCTTGCCAATCTTTTGCAAGGCTTTGCCAAACAAAAATGCTTTGGCTCGATTATCATCTTTGAACTCTGGCGTCACAGTCAGGACGTCGAAGTATTCTACGAAATCTTGCCCGAGGACGTTGATACATACTTTGTTGCCTGTGATTGGTAAACCCTCTGGTGATAGACATATAATAGAGTTTTCTTCATAACCAAAGGTTGGGTTCATTCTGCCCTCCTACATAAACACAGCGTGAGATAGGTTGATTAAAACAACTATTGCTGTTAATACTCCAAGGAATATTAACATCACTCCTGTTGGTGATACACCTCTCATGGTTTGTTACTCCTTTTCTTCTTTAGGGCTCTCCGTCAGCATTGAAAAGGCGTTCTGTCTTTCTTCTGGTGTCATGTCTCTTAACCACTTTGATACTTTCTTTTCTAGTTTTTTTCTATGCAGCCTTTTGAATGTCTCAATCTCGATTTTCCTTGCAACATCTGGATTGTACTTCCTTCTACCTTTGGTTAACCACTCTTCGATTACGAATGCCTGTACTGGGCGTACTCGAAGGTATCGGTAATGCTTATCATCCCTACGGATTGGAGTCTTAGTTTTGATAGTATAAGACCCATCTCTGTGGCAGGTCTCGATTGTTCCCTTGATAGGAATGTACATGACCCGCACTTCGTCGTTCTTTTTCATAGTTAGTTACTCCTTATGGTTATCCCTATGTATGTAGGCAAATAACTTATCGGGTTCTTCTACAGATAGTTTTCTTGCCCAGTCTTTTATAGTAACTTCCAGACGTGTTTCGTGAGACTCTTTAGTTTTCCTTTCTTGCGCATTCTTCATAACTAATTACTCCTTATGGTATAATTCTAGATATTTGTATGTACCATGACTAAGCATGGACATCACAAGTTGAAATGCTTTCCCTTCTTTTATAACCGTTCTCAAGGCTTTATGCAACACAACTACATCTTGCATTAACTGGCCTATGATACGTTCATTATGGTCTGCTTCGCCTGCCAAATCTTCGTGTTCCCTTAGCAATCTGTCGTACTTATGCCGGAGTTGTTTGTAATCTTCTTGTAGGCTCATTCGTTTCCTCCTTCCAATATTGCTGCACTCAAGACATTACGCAAAAACCTATTGGCTTTGTTTAACCTCTCGTTGGCTCTTTTACATAGTTCGTGGTTGTTTTCGGCTACTGTAAGTTTCGCTTCCAAGTTTTTGACTTGCTCTTCCAGAGTTGCGATTCTGCCCTCTGATTCGCTTTCAAGCTCTGATAACTTGCGTCTGTAGTCTTCACGTTGATTTCTTAGGACTCTGATTGTTTCCAAAAGTTCTTCTTCATTATCACGTCTTTTCTCGAACACCTCTTGAGTTACTGCCCACCAGCGTTTATGTTGGGCTGAATCTTGAGCCAGCAAGTACACACGGAGGTATTTGGCTTGACTTAAAGGTCGGCTGTCAGCCCTATTTCTTTTTTCTGTCCATCCTGTGCCACGAACTCTTAGTTGGTATCCATCATTTAGATGTTGTCGCATAAACTATATTTTTTGCTTATTTGCCTCGTTGTTCGCAAGTTTGAATAGATATGCGCCTTCATACTTCTTCGGTTTTTCTTCCATAGTTGGTTACTCCTTATCTTTGAATACATTCAATAGTGTTCTTCCAAGCAAATAGAAGAATATCACTATCAGACCGATTATCATTGAATCTGGCATTTACTTCACCTTCCTTTCAGTAAATCCCAGCAGGTAGTTCTTGAACCATAGCCATGCTCTTAGGTACGCCTTTCCGTTGCGATACAAATAGTATTCGAGCATGTCAGCAGGGCAGTTGAACCTTACTCTGATTTTCATACTACCTCCTTCTAAGCATCCAAACCTCTACATCAATTGCAATCGCCGTAGATGCAAACTTCATTCCTATTAACCCTACTATACCTTGCAGTATACCCAATGATCTTAGTATCAAACACAAGTTGCCTTTTGTTAAAGCTATTATGCCTGTGCATAGAGCAACTGAGAATATTGCCAGGTATGCAATGTCCATAATGATAGACTTCATACCACAGCCTCCTTCTTTATTGCCCAACCAGATGGAAAGTATACTGGCAGGTATGTGTGAAGCATAAACTGCAGTTGACAAGCCCAGCCTTCGTGAGGCAACGCAATAGTCAACCATGCCAATCCTCCAGCGTATATTCTCAACACTCTCCCGTCTCTAAATACCCACTGTTTCACGATTCACCTCCTTCGTCCTCACGTAGCAGTTGCTGATAAGCCAAGCCTTTTTCATTGAGAAACTTAGATGCTTGCCTCTTAGTTGGTTCTGTGTTAGCTCTTTTACACAGATCAACAAAGAATGCCTTCTGTGCATACTCTCTTAAAGTCATCTTACACCTCCTACTTTTTCTTCTGCACGACCTTGGCGTTCTTACATTCTCTGATAATAGTCCTCGCAGGTTCAGTCTTTGCGTTCTTTTTTACAACAATCTTCGATACGGCATCTGTTAGTCTCATGATTTATTCCTCCAGGTTTGTGATTTGTGATACCCTACGAGCAAATCTCGCTTGCCGGATTGTGGATACAATTCCCGCACCATAAATATAATAATGAAAATTGACAATGTCAAGTCCTGGATTGAAAAAACTCGCAGGTGCATGTAATGTGCCAATGTTTGTATGTAGGTAGGTATGTACGGCTTTTATGCCGGTACTTTTTCAAAATGTTTGAAGTTTTTCTCTATTTATGTACTTTTATAAGTATTTATTCTTTGTCGTACTTATTTATATATTTTTATATATATTTATATATACACCTATATACACACAAACAAACATAAAAAAACACATATAGTTGCACACTTCAAAATTTGAAGAAAATCTCTATGGTTGAATGGTATAGGAAAAAACTTTAAGAAATCCAAAATTGTACCGGCACGGATTCCGTACCTACCTACCTACAACCAAACAATGCCACATTGAGTACAACTACGTGCATTGATTGAAACAGATTGTGTAAATGTACATAGGTGGTTGATTGTATGTAGATTTGAGCTAAATGTAATGTTTGTAATGGGTTACATATTTTTGTGCGTTGTTCATTTATATGCGTTTCATGCACAAATAAAAAACCCGTATGTAATATACGGGCTTTTAAACTCTATGTCAACCACAAGTTAAGTACTTCATTAACATCTTTGTTTATTGCTCAGTGAAGCTTAATATTTCATCTATCTCTTTTTTGCTGTGACCTTTGGCTTCTAACTCAAGACGGGCTTCTTCACGTAGTTCTAAGAATTTATCAACCTTGCTTTTTTTCGGTTTTGCACCTTTGAATTTGTCTTTAGTTAGAATCGTACGTTTTGCATGTTTTTGTGTATATCCGATATTCGGTCGTAAATACCCATTAACGTCTTTAATTACAAGAGACTGTGCACTCCATTCACAAAGCCTTGCAACCGTATCGCCGGTGAAGTCAATAGTTAATTCAATATCTGCTTCTCTTGGTTCTGGTTCGTCGTTATTAGTAACATGCGGATTTTTTACAATCTTTACACCTTCAAAAATACATAAATGTAAATTATCTGGAGTGATTACGATTTGCTTTTCTTCATTACTCATAATTACACCTTCTCTTTCGTTGATTATAATGTAAGTAATTGAATAAAGAGTAATGAAGTACTTAACTGTAGTTTTTTCCCTGATTGTCAATGAACATTAAATGCGTTTTTGCTTTTATAGTTGCAACCTTTGTGCCACAAATGATTCAAGGCTAGAATGTACATAAAAAGCCCGTTTTGTTGTATGGATTGTATCAACTTGATACACTCAACTACATAAGTGCATAATAAACAACTGTATCACATTGAGACACGTGTTTCATGTTGAAACAATGGTGCGTATGTATCAATTACGTAATGTATCAAACATGCAATGCTTTTGTGTCAACGTGCGACAAGTTTTTGTATTACGTATACAATCGGCAATACGTAATGCTTGCGTAAACAGTGGTGAACAAAGGTATACCCCTACGGGGAAACGCACGACGACCGACGCCGAACAGTCACCTCTACAAAATCTCCAAGATTTTTATGTTCCTTAGTTGGATGAATGCCCCCAGGGGTAGGTGTTCGCAGGGAACGGATGTGGCTCGTGGCACATTCTACGTCCGTATGCTACGATGTGTCTTGATTTTTTGCAGATTGATTGATACATTCCGGGCATAATTGGCATTATGTCACAACGTCCCGGAGTTTGTATGACTTTACCAGCTGTTGATAAACCAAAAAGGAAATATGAGATTACAAGGATTCAGGCTCGCACTCGGAGAGTTATGGAACTAATCGTGCTTGGGTATAACAACCAAGAGATTGGAAAAGCCGTAGGGCTTAGTGCGCAGATGGTTAGTAATATTCGGAACAGCACTATCGTTCAAAGCCAAATCAGTGTGATTGAAGCGAGCAGGACTCGGCAAGTCATGGATGTGAGGACGAAAATCAGAAGCAAGGCGCCAGTGATGTTAGGCGTGTTGGAAGACATTACGCTTGATAAAGAAACACCAAGCAACGTGCGTTCTGCAAACGCTAAGGATTGGTTAGACCGGGCTGGGTATCAAGCACCAAAGATCATGGTCAATGCGAATACTAAGTTAACGGCCGAGGACTTGGAGAAGTTGAAAAAGAACGCTGAGGACGCTGGCATAATGGATGTGGATTTTGAGGAAGTTCTTAACAAAGATAAGGAGGCGGAGTAATGAAACGCTATTGGATGCCATCCATAGTTTGTTTTGCTCTGCTTTTTTGTTATGTACTTAGTAATTCTAATTGCACAACAGAAGAAGCAGTAGCACAAACTTATAGTACAAAGTACTTCTGGTCAGACAGTATTGCAGTCACGACCAGTTCACAAGACAGCGTCTGGTACAGTCAGAACAGTATGTGGCAACAGGCAACGTTTTGGTTCGATGGGACTGCAGGATATTTCAAAGCGGCGTCGCCAGACACGGGGAGTATGTCAAGTCGATACTGGACGTACTTACGAGAGCATGAGGCGTACACAATAGGCCCTGCTACCAAACTCCGGAGGTTGCAATTCAAAGGCGTTGGTAGTGGTACGTTCTACATTTCTGGTTATAAAAACACTGCGCAATTCTAGGGAGGGCTATCATGTACAAAGGAATTTTAACAGCAATACTGGTTCTCCTTCTATCCGTGCCGGCCGTTGCCCAGAGTACGAAGGGCTCACCGCCTGATGCTATTTACATCAGAGGAGCGTTAGTAGACACAAGCGGATTGGCCGATGGGCAGTACCTAATATACGATTCGGCAACTAACGAATGGAATGTTACTTCTGCTGCCGGCAGTATTGCTTTAGCAGACAGCGCTAATACAACTGGCGGAGCTATTGACTTTGACAAGTTTAACTTGCTCAACGCTAGCGACGGTGACCCTGACAGTGCATTGTTTGTAGACGCTACCGGTGAGGTAGGTATAGGAACACTTACTCCAACATCCTTGTTGCATATTTATGGTTCAGCCAACAACCTACTGCATTTACAAAGTACAGATGGTACAGTAGGTATTCAGATGTCTGATGATGCTACTACACAACCAGTAACCATTAGGCGTATTGGTGACAATGTAATCTTTGTTCCCGATGGAGGTAATGTTGGAATAGGCGCAATTACTCCTGACGAGTTCATTGAGATTGAAGATGCAGCTAGTACTCGAATCCACCTTGACGCAGGAACTACTGCTCAGATTAGAGTTGATAAGGGAGCTGTAACGGACAAGGCCGAGATTATATACCAAACTGCTGGCTCGGACGTTTGGTTTACAGGAACGACCGATAGTGATGTTCTTGGTGATGGCGACGAGTTTATAATAGCCTACACGGGCCTACGTTCTACCCCTTTTGTTTTTGTTGAAACAGACGGAAATATTGGTCTCAATGCAGCCACTTTTGATGGAACAGCTGCGAAAACTGTAGCAATTGGGAATGGTACAGCACCAGCTGCTGGTACAGCTGACCAGTCTTACTTTTACGCCAAAGATGTTAGTTCATCCAGCGAGATGCATGTAATGGACGAGGCTGGTAATGAGACCCAGTTGAGTCCTCATGACCCTAATACAGGTAAATGGATCTTTTATACAAAAAACGTAGAAACAGGTCGAGTCCTCCGAGTTGAAATGGAAGAACTGATTTTCGATATTGCAGAAGANNAAAACTGGAAAGAAATATATCTATGAGTCTAGCACATTGGAAGAAGTTAAAAAGAAGCGTTCTCCTGTTCGTCACTTCCTTGATACTATTTTTGACTAGTGTCAACTTTGGCCCACTCGGGCATCAATGGATAACAGTAATTGCTTTCGAACAGGCTGATAATGCAATGGCAGGTTTCTATAATCGCTTCTTTGTGCCTGTAACTCTTGAGGGCAAGTACATGCTTCCTGATATACACAACCCTGGACATGCCGGCAACTTGTTGGCTAAAGATGCAGCTAGCAAGTATCGACTCCTAGTGTTGGCAATGAAACGTGGCGACTGGGATGCAGCTGAGAACTACATCGGATGGCTAGCCCACTACTGCGGTGATGCCTGTAGTCCTACGCAACATGCCAGTGAGTTGCAGGGTTACATAGATAATGTTTATGATGCGTTAGTCGAGATTCATTTTGGTGAGTTGGCGCTACCTGAGGAGATTCCCTCGCCGGTAATTATACCAGATGTACTCCAATTCTTCTTATTCCGCTGTGACGAATCTACTTACCTCTATAAAGATCAACTGGTGACGGCCTTTGAGATGTATGGTATTAGCTTCCAAACATGGGGTGATCTGTGGGCACTAACGGCGGGAATCTTCCAGGAGCGTATTAATCAGGCTATTATTGACACAAGGGATGTATGGTACACAGCATGGGACGAGGCCGGCAGGCCGACTAAGTACAGTGGAGGCTGTAGGCCATTATGAGGTTGAACCCGAGGAGAACTTGCTTAACTGTAGCTTTTCTGGTTACCGCAATATCTGATGCAGTTAGGGACAGCTTCATATATAGGTCTGGAATAGGCTGGTGGGATTGGCATATAGTTAAATGGATAGCTGTTTACTTAATTCCTATTACTCTTCTGTTTGTCATAACGAGAGAGTATAGAAGATGGAAATACTGGGCAGCAGTAGCTATAGCATGTTCGTTGTTATGGAATTTAGTGTATTATATATTAACAGGGAGTTTATCATGGAACTTGTAAGAAGCTTGGTAAGACCGGTGGTTACTATCGGGCTTGTAATAGCATCAATAGTGTTTGCTATTAAAGGTATTGAATCGCCTGAACTACATACGTTAACAGCTACCGCTGTGGGTTATTGGTTTGCTGGACGTGCAACTACGAAAGGAAGTAAGTAATGAAGCCCAAAGAAATTCTATTCGCTGTTCTTGGTGTAATCCTTCCAATACTAGTTGGACAGTTTTTACTCAAGAACCCTGATTTTCCACTAGACGTAGAGCAGATAGTATCAACACTGTTGTATATCATTGGTGCTCTGTTTGGTGGATGGCAACTTTGCAAAGGACGCTTAAAGGCGAAAGGCGTCATAATGTAAGGAGGAAGAACCTCTTCCTTCCTTTCGGGAAATGGGTGGCAGCTGCGAAGAGCTGTCGCCTGTTTTCTTCGTGATGGGCTGGGTATGGGAACAATAAAAGGTAAAAGAATGAACACAGAACTAGCAGTAGCCATTAGTAGCGTCTGCGGAGTAGTTGTCGCAGCGATAATAAAGTTTGTACCTAGAAGGAGTAATGGAAAGGCTACAAACGGGATGATGACTGAGAAACTTTGCAATGAGAAAGGTAAAGTAGTCGAGGAAAGAATTAACAACCTCAAGGAAGATATTGGGGAGTTGAAGGAGGATGTAAAGAGTCAAGGAAAAACTCTGAGTGAGGTTCATACTATCCTTCTTAAAATGAATGGTGACAGTAAATAAATTCAAATTTTGAACTTTTTTAGGTGGTGTAATGATAGCAGGCAGACATGATTTTACTATAGAGCAGGGAACAACTTTTACTAGGAACGTTCAGTGGAAGGATTCAAGTGGAAACCCTGTAGACTTGACGTCATACACAGCTGCAATGAAAATCCGAGAGAGTTATGATAGTGGCTCTGCGCTGGTTAGTCTAACGTCTGGTGGTGGTGACATAACTATAACGGCTGTGACCGGGACTCTTACTATTACCATCAGTGCTACTGCTACAGCAGCGTTGGATTTCGACCGAGGTGTGTATGATTTGGAACTGGACGATGGTTCAGGAGTTAAGACAAGATTGCTCGAAGGTCATGTTACGTTAGCAAAAGAGGCTACCAAGTGAACCCTGGTAGTGATACAAGAAAGAGTGTAAATCTTGCTTCTGATGTTGCTCGAACGGTGACAGAGCCAATTCCGGGCGTGTCAGTTCTGGTGCAAGACCCTGCTGTTTCGACAATAATTGTCCAGGATGGTAGTGACACTACTATCGTAGTAACCAAATCGCCTATTATTGGTGCGGGCGATGCGTATGATGATGATATAGATGATTAGGAACTACTATGGCAGTAAATAAAGTTAGGATAAAGATGACCAGCTCTGCGTCTACGGCGCAGTTGAGAGGACAAGCGAGCACTGCAACAGCTGGTCTTACATTGACTGGTAGTTATAATGCGACCCTCGCTATGCACGAGTTTGACGTGACTATTGGTGGTCGTTACACCTTGTGGGAAGATGCTGCGGGAGGTAGTACGTATACGGAGCGGACAGATTGGGGTGGTTCTGCGGGAGTGGGTAAGAAGGTCTCTGGCGAGTATGACCAGTTTGTAGTAACTCTAACAGTTACTGGAACTCCCCGGTCTGTTCAATCCGTTACCTTTGCCAGTTTAACTGACGACAGAGGTGAGACTGTCCCAACTACCTTTAGTAATCCACATGTTTCTGCTATGCCAAAGCAGATTGAAGGGGTGTCTATTACGAATGTCAGCTCGACTGGGTTTGACATCTTTAGGAATGGTATGGGTCAGTCTGGTTCGTGTTCANNAAGGAATCTATATAATGAAAAACTTTGCGTTGTTGCTTTTCGTGTTGCTCATATTCACATCTCCCTCGGTTGTAGTAGGGCAGCATAGTCTGTTGCCCTACTACACTGTACGTATTGATAGTTTGTTGGCGTACTACACTATGGGAGTCCGCTCAGATGTACCGTTCTATCTTGATAGTCTGGCCGGGTCGGTTTACATTAAATACAACAGTACTACCGGTCATATCGAGTTTGCGGGTGCACCTATCACTGGTTTCTCTGTAGCCTCAGATAGTTCATTGCGCCTGGAGGGTGCGGGTAGTGATACTTATATGATATACAACAGTAGTAATGCTAAAATAGAGGCATATATTAATGGGACGAAGGAATGGCAACTTCCTGCTGGGAATGTTGTTGTTGTAACTAATCATGATAGCCTAGAGGCTGCAATACACTACTTCACTGCTAACTTTGACACAGGTATTGTTTATGCTCCGGCTGGAGTATATTCAGTAACAGACTCTATAAGATGGCAGTTTTTTCGTGCTGGAAAAGCCTACTGGGGATTTATTGGAGACCCTGGAGGAACAGTAATAAAGAATGTTGGTAGTCTTCTAGATAGTACACGCAATATGTTTGATTTTGTTACTAGTGGTGTGACAGGTTACACAGATTCTTGTATACAAACCCTTGTTATTTCAGGTATAACTTTTGACCACAATGACGGAGGTGGTACACGTTTCTACTGGGCTACTGGAGACTCTGGTGGACACGCTCTCAGAACGTATAGATATGATGGTGGAGATAACTTAAATGCTTGGCCTGACCATGGAGAAAGTCAGTATCCTTATTGGACGACGCAGTTTGATTGGCGAGATAACTTTGGTAATATTATAGTTACATATGGTCGTATTCTTCATGTTCATGTACACGACTGTTTTTTTCAAAACTCTTTTGGTGGGGCACTTAGGTTTAGGCCTATCAGAAAAGGTTCTGCATGGACAGCAGCTGCTGAAAATGGACAGATTATTAATAATTCATTCTATCAGATTCGTGGAGCATCTATCCAAATACTATACAATGGGGTTAGACAAATAGCAGGAAACACATTTAGGTGGGTAGGTATGGCTGTATATTCCGCCACTGGGGGTTGGAGTTTTAAGGGCAACAGAATAGAAGAGTTTGATAGCTGTGCAGTTCTTGCAGAAGATAGTAATTGGATGCATGTTACTAATAATGTAATTTCTGAAGGTGCTCAATCTGCTATACACCTTATTGGTAACTGCTCTGGTACAATTACTCATAATACTATACTTAACTTAGTAGCAGACAATGCCTATCTTGGAAGTGCTTGGCAGGATGACACAGTTGCTAGTGTTATAGAGCTAGAAGCCCACGATACCGGATCTGTATTAAAGTTTCCTAGAAATTTATTAATTGCTGGTAATATATTTCAGACTCACAGTACTGAGTATGATATGGAGACAAGGTACTTTGTAGAGGCTAAGTACGATGGTGTTGGCTTAGGCGCTACGGCGTCTGCTGTAGATAGTGTCTACGGTATCATTATTTCTCACAACTCAATAAGTTATGGTCTTGGAACAGACCTAACTTTAGGCCTTACTAATCTAGACCCAACAAGGAATATGATAACTAACAACATGGTATTAACACAAAGTGCTTCTGAGTTTCATACTTCCCAGATGTGGTTTACACCAATAGATACAATAGCAACTGCCGGCGGTGCTAATCGTTGGATTCTGTTTGCGGGGATTAAAGGGGATACAATATTCTTACCTTACCGAGAAGTAGGAGACACAACTGGAGTATGGTAAAAAGAAAGGAAGGAAGAAATGAGTGAAGGTTTTACTGAAGTACTGTCTGCTAATTTGCTTTTAAGAAAGTTGAGTGACTTGGAAGGAGCCATTGGAGACGTTAACAGTCGTTTAGATGAAACTAGAAAGGCTCTAGCTGCTACCCAACAAGAACTTGGAAGAGTTAAAGCTTCTATTGGCGACCAGGAAAAATCGGAGAAAAGTTCAAAGAAATGACAGACTTTGATAACTACGTTGAGGGGGAAGGATTCGATGAGGTTCCAGAACCAGTAAAGGAGTTGTTGGGTAGAACTGCTAATGATACTCAACGCTTTGGGGAGATATGGTTCAAGGATTCTTTTTATGCACCGTCTGAACCGAAGTTGCATGGGAAGATATATAAACTTGTTGACTCTAAGGCTCAAAAAATTGTAATTGCTTCTGGTCGAGGTATAGGAAAGACTACCATAGCCCGGCTTGTGGCTAACAAAGGCATCTTATATAACGACGTCAAGTTCATTTGTTATGTTAGCAAGAGCGAAGGCCACGCTATGATGCAGACAGAAAACATAAAGAATGAGCTGATAAGTAATCCGCTTATTCAGAAAGTTTTCGGCAACGTGAAGGTTGCTGACTATGCATCTGGTTTGTCCGAGGAATTTAGTAAGAAGTCTTGGGTAGCTTTTGGACGTACTCTCGTAGTTCCGAGAGGCAGTGGTCAGCAGGTTCGCGGTCTCAACTGGAGAGGTTTTAGGCCTGACTTGATTATCATTGATGACTTGGAAGATACGCAGAATCTTAATAATGAATTTATCAGGAATGACCGTTGGCAGTGGTTTGATTCTGACGTTGTGGAGGCTATACCGCAGATAGATGATGAAGAGTACGCAAGACAAAAATGGCGCATCCTTTACATTGATACCATCAAGCATGCTGATGCCCTCATCTTGAAACTTCTCGAAGACCCTGAATGGGCGTCAACCAGCTTGTCTGTATGCGACAAGAATTATAAAACCATAGTTCCTGTTTACTACTCCCAGGAGAAGTTGGACAAAAAACTTGAACATCATCGTAATAACAGGACTATGGATATCTTTGCTATGGAGTTCATGGCTCAGCCGGTTTCAAGAGAAGCTGCGTCGTTCAAACCGGAGTATTTTAAGTACTACTCAGCAACTGATGATTGGTATAAAAAGCAGGAGAAAGACCTCCATAGCGTTGTATTAATTGACCCGGCTAAAACAGCCAACATGGCTAATGCACAGAGTGGAATAGTTAATTGGAAAATAAACTTGAAGACTGGCGCAATGCTGTTCCACGAAGGCAGAGGTGAATACCACCACCCTGACCAGTTGTACGCTGACTCGATTGATACTTGCGTGAGAGGTGGAGGGAACATCATAGCAGTTGAAACTACCGGCCTGAATGAATTTGTTACACATCCTTTTCGGACAGCTATTGCTAAGAGTGGACACAAAATCCACTTGGAAGAGTTATCTGCTAGGACAGGCAAAGGCGAGTTCAAAGGTGAAGAAGGGGGCAAGATTGGTCGAATTGCTGCTTTGGTTCATTACTATAGAAAGGGAATGATTTGGCATAATAAAGATTATTGTGGCCCTTATGAACAACAGCTGCTTAGTTTTCCCCGAAGCAAACTATGGGACATTATGGACGCAGCGGCGTATATAGTCTTTATGCTTGAGAACAACATGATATACTTTTACGATGAACTTGAGCAAGATGAGAAGGTATTGGAAGAAGAATACGAAGGATTGATGGAACCTGATTCGGAGTTCGAATATAGTGACTTGTGGCGTACTATCTAATAATCTTCAAATTTTGAATTTGGTGAGGTGTTATGGCTATTCTTAGCTGTTGGGTTGGTAGTGTAGGGCCATATCTGTATGATGACTCTAAGTATTATGCAGATGAACCTACGTTGCCGTTTATGGCTTTTAGGGGTGGAAAAGTTCAGTTTGATGAATATGACCAGAGTCATACTGCAACAGTAGTTGATATCAAGGATAACGAGGCTGAGGCATATAAGTTTGCTGAGGATTCAAATGACTACTTAGTACTTGATACGACTGATAGCGATGAAAAGGTTATTATTCATAAACCACTATTAGTGCATGACCAAATAGTTAGTGACTTAGCTATAGGTACTGCTCCCTTAGACATAACTAGTACAACACTTGTAGATAACTTAAATGTTGATAGTGTTGATGGCGCAGACTTGATAGATGAAGACGATATGGCCTCCGATAGTGATATACACTTTCCTACACAGCAGTCAACCAAGGCATATGTTGATTCATCGGTAGCTGGAGTACTGCCGGCAGACCCGGACGACGATCGACTTCTCGGTTGGGACGACAGCGACACTGGTAATGAAACGAAGTGGTTTACAGTAGGCACAGGCCTGGCGATTACTGGTATAGACCTGGCTACTGACGACAGCGCTATTGTTCATGATAACCTGAGTGGGTTTGAAGCTAACGAGCATATGAATACATTGGCCTGGGCAAGTGACCTTAAGCCTGACGCTGATAATACAAGAGATCTTGGTGGACTTGGTCCTCCTGATTATAGATGGAAAGATTTGAAACTATCCGGGAACCTTGATGATGGTACTAATCAACTTACAGTTGCTAATGCGAAGAGTGCTTTCGACCATGTATCTGCTGATGGTAGTAGTCATGGGTTTATTGACCAGGATGTACAAACAACGGCGAGTCCCACGTTTGTCGATCTTACTCTGAATACACCATCTAATATATATAACCTAAGCCACGATAGTTTTGCAGACTTTGTGGCTGATGAACATATAGATTGGACTAATGCAAGCGATAATTTATTAACAAGTGGGAGTATCACTGGAGGTGGGATAATAACTCCTTTGTCTAGTACACCTCTAGCATATATTCAAGGCTTAGATGCTAGCGGAGACAAGCTGCTTTTGTTTGCCCAAAACTATATTGTCTTGCGTGATGCGTCTGATGAATACTTTGTAGTAGATATAGGCAACAACAGAATGTATGGGGCATCTGGAATAGATTTGTTGCTTCAGTCTGCTCAATTGCAGTTTAATGATACTAATACAGAAGTGTGGGAGGACGCAGATGACAATCTAAGCTTCAAGGACGCAAACGCTGGTACTCGTACACTGCTTGAGACATTTATTCACCCTGACATAAATGCGTATGCAGGTGTTCAGGGACTATACTTTAACGGCTCAAATACTCATTATGCTACAGTTACAGATGCAGCTAGTATTCGAGTTGGGGATGACGACTTCTCAGTTATTGTACAGCACAGACCGAATACAACTCAAAACTCGGATGCCGACCTAATAGGTACGGAAAGTGGTGTTGCGTCTGCTCAAGGGTGGAGGTTTTACGCCGCTTCTGGCACTAGCAATGCAATCAGGTTTAGGGTACATGATGGTGCTAGTATTTATGGAGGTGCTGCGGTATCAACAACAGACCATAATGATAAGAATGTCTGCTATGGGGCTGTATTCACACATGGTTCAACAATAGACTTATACGTAAACGGGGAGAATGTACAGTCAACAGATATTAGCGGATGCGGAGATGTTAACGCCTCAAAGAACCTCGGTATAGGATACACAGATGCTACTGCACGTACATATACTGGTACAATGTATCGAGCATTGATATTTAATTTGGCTCTCTCAGCTGCTGAAATGCGAGAGTTTAGTGCGGGGGCACCTGTACCTTACAAGTACGTAGGTGCAAGTAACGCTGAGCTGTCGAGTGGTAGCCTTACTCTTGGTAAGATGTATCGGATTACTGCTCATGATGGCGAAGACTTTACTGCCGATGGAGCTGCCGACAACAATGTTGGCACGGAGTTCTTAGCCACAGGTACATCAGTAACATTAGATGCAAATGACAAAGCTGTACGGATTGGTTGTACATCTCAGTTTGAACCACAAGGATTAGGGGATGGAACAGGAGAGTTGTGGGAAGACTGGGCTGGAAATGCCGACGCATCTATTAATGCAGGATTCAGGACGCCTAATGTCAACTACGCAGACTTTACAGCACAGGACATTATATGTGATAGTGTAGATGGCGTTGATTTAAGTGCCTGGTTAGATCAAAGTGTAAAAACTACTGCAAAACCGACGTTTGGTAGTACGGTTGCAACTAACTTTATGATGNNGGACTAATGCCGGAGACAATGACGAGGGTGCTAGTAACTTCTTTGCGGGTACGAGCGCGGGACGATATAACGATACAACTGGCGCAGGTGACGAGGGCGAAGAAAATGTATATATAGGGTACTTCGCTGGGCGTGGTGATGCAAGCGGTAATACAGGATATAAGAATGTAGCCATAGGAAAGAATACACTCTTATCAAATACGAGTGGGTATTTGTTAGTGGCTATTGGTGGCGCGGCGCTTACCCTGAACACTAGTGGTTACAAGGTTGTGGCCATAGGCTCCCTGTCTTGCTCTACTAACACATCTGGCCATGATATTGTGGCAGTCGGTAATGAATCTTGTAAGTCGACTACATCTGGTGCATTTCTGTTAGCTTTTGGCAGTGGTGCTTTATATAGTAATACTGATGGAGAATACAACATGGGGTTTGGTGGGAGCTCTTTGAAGTATAACCAGTCTGGTGATTACAACATAGGTATTGGTGATAGCTCTGTTGGTGGTGATGGTGCAGCTAGGTCTTTTAATAAAGATATTGGCATAGGCTATAAGACGTTGTATGTAGTAACAGGTGATGGTAACTTGTCAGCTGGGCATGAGAGTTGCCTAGCATTGACAAGTGGTGCAGGCAATACTGTCTATGGCACAGAAGCTGCTCAAACCATGACTACTACAAACTACTCAGTTATCATTGGTTACCAGACTGGCAAGACACAAACAATTGGCTCGAACGAGTTATGGNNCTAATATTTGGCGAGTTTGATAACCTCATAGTACAAATACATGATACACTGAAAATATTAGAACGAAGCAGTGACCCATCAGCACCAGGAGAAGGGGAAAATATTATCTGGTTAAGTGATGGAACTGGTAAAGGTGACGATGGAGATTTGATGGTCGCGGGAACAGCTGGTGGTACTACAAACTACGGTATCTTGTGGGACCACTCAGCAGGAACTTCTTGGTAGGAGGAATGATGCCAACATTTAGTATGACTTGGGAAAGGTGGAATAGGTTTACGAAGGAGCTGTCTATTGTAACAACCCTTGTAGGTAGTGGTAAGACTGTTATGTCTTTCAGCGATGGTACTGTAGATACGCAGGCTAGTGCTTCTGGAATGTCTATTACTTTTGGCTCTACAGTCATATCTCTAACTTTTGCTGAGAAAAGAAAGATGGATGCAATAGTTGGCTTTGTAAGTGCTATAAAAAGTATGAACTTGCCTTCGGGTGGGTTTGTTCACGGCTCTGGGTCTTTTACATTTAACGAAGACGAAATAGAAGTAACGGTGTAGGAGGGTATTTTGCCTAGAAGAACTGAAACATTTCCAGCAGCTGCTAAAGCTAATACAGTAGACTCTACAAAACTTAAGCAGAATTATGATTATGACTACCCTGAAGGCCTTGACTTTACTCCTGGCAAAGGACTACATGAGCATGTAAAAACAAAGATAATGGAGAGAGTAGTTGCTAGTCGAAGGATTATGCAAAGTAGGTTTTCTTCGTGGGAGACAATAGATAGGACATTGACTACGTATGTTGACCTAACTACCGAAGAGGAAAAAATAAAGAAGAATGAGCCTAGGAAAGCTGTTTCTATTGTAATTCCTATTACGTATGCAACGAAGGAAACGTTGCTGACCTATAGAGTTGCAGCTTTTCTCGACAACCCAATCTTTAGATACGAAGGTACAAGAGCTGAGGATATAGTTGGAGCCTCACTACTTGAGGGTGTTGTTAACCTCCATGTTAATAGATTCAAAGTACCGTTGAAGCTATACTCTGGTTGGAGCGACTCATTCACGTATGGATTTAGCGCAACTGCTTGTATATGGAACGAGAAGGTAGCTAGACGTACAAGGATGGTTCAGAATGAATTCTTTTCTCCTGCTATAAGAGATATGATGCAAATGGAGGCAGAGTATGAGACAAGCTACGAGGTTGTGTTTGAAGGTAATGATTTGGTTAACATAGACCCATATCAGTTCTTGCCTGACCCTAACGTGCCGGTATCTGAACAGCATAGAGCAGAGTATGTTGGATGGATTGATAGGGATAGTTATGTTAGCCTTCTCAAGAGGGAAGGCAGCGAGGGTGGTGTATTCAACGTGAGGTATTTAAGCCATACGAGGAATAACATCAGTCAGTATTATTATAC
>JABAHP010002122.1_pt3 | contig 21278 bp, 16 predicted proteins | sample 7062081 | NCBI WGS metagenome assembly JABAHP01 (sample SAMN14534357, study PRJNA622989) | marine sediment metagenome | biome: marine biome [ENVO:00000428]; feature: marine pelagic biome [ENVO:01000023]; material: deep marine sediment [ENVO:00002113] | place: India: Gulf of Kutch | collected...
GCATGCCAATGGTTGGGTGTGGCGACGCTGATTGCATCAATGTTTTTGTCCTCGAGGAGTTTGCGGATGTCGACATAGGTTTTGGGGATTGGCTTTTTGTTCTGTTCGAACCATTTTAGTCTTTCTGGGAACAGGTTTTCATCCACATCGCAAATGGCGGCCACCTCGACATTAGGCAACGAGGGATAGCCCCTGATGTGGCTGCCGAAGCCGTGTCCCTTTATGCCCACAACGGCGACCCGTACCCTGTCATTGGCACCGGCCCAGGATGAGCCGGTCCCCCAGAGACTTAATCCCGTTAAGGTGGTTGCGGCAGCTTTTGCGGAACTGTTTAAGAAAGACCTGCGTGAAATGTTATTCTTTGATTTCATGGCTTTTTCCTCTCAATAACAAATAGTTATAAACAGCATATTCAGGTTTTTCACATTTTTATCTGCTCAGTGAGCTTTATTTTCATGCAGTAAAATACCACAATTTAAAGCAGAATGCAAGCCCTTGATGTGTTTTGCTTTTTTCGACTTACAAATTAGTAGGTGAGAGGGCGTACGTTCGCTAAAGACATTAGGTCATTTATTGGTTTTTTGAGTGTATCATTGAAGCGGACCACCTTGATTGTCCTATAATAACATTATCAAAAAAATAGGAATTCCCTGCTCAAATACTCTATACTTTTCGAAGAACACGAGTTACGAGAGATGAGAACGGTGTACTGAGGAGTGAGTTAAGGCTGTTTTGCGGTAAATAAATTCAATTTTGCTTAACCCGGCCTAATTTTCTGCCGATAAAACAATTCGAATTTGCAAAAGTAGTGTTGATTAACAAAGGAGATTTATAATGGGGATCCAAAATTGGTCGGAGACTATTGTTCTTGTTGACCTTCCGCAGGAGCCGGAAATGGGCGATGAGCTTAAGGCTGTTACCGAGATCATACGTGACAGAGGAGACTGTGACCTTGTAGTTGATTTTTCCAGTGTGGATATAGTCACATCTTCAAGCCTCTCGAAGCTGCTTAAGCTGCGCAAGTTGGTGGGTGATTGTGGACATCGGCTTGTATTTTGCAGCGTAGCACCGGCGACGAAAGGCATCTTTACGGTGACCGGCCTTGACGGCGTTTTTGAACTGGCGGATGACAAGTTCGTTGCCTTAGCCAGCTTACAGATGGTCAGCAGCGAATAAAGAGGTTTGAAATCCTGACTTTCGCAGGGACGAGTCTGCCCTGCGAAATGGGGGCAAGAAACATCGAAATGGGGGCCGCCCCGCGAGGATGGGTACATCTTAGGTTTACTCGGGGTTCTTATGCCATAAGAGATGAGTTGTCGGCATTGTCCGCCTTCGGCGGATTTTTTTATCCTACCATTTTTTCAAATTATATCGCTTGTAATTCAATTTTTCGCCCTACATAGCTGACAGTAAGCCATCCCCACACTTCTTTTTTCCCTTTGTGGCGCCCTTCGGGGGGGGCAACCCGTCACCCAAAGCTTTTCCTCAGGTATACACACCAGAGAAGGTAGATAACTCTCTAATGCCAGTTGGTAAATAAAATGTTGTCAGACCACCATGTACAGAGATCAAATCAGGATGAGAATATGTATCTTTTATGAGATCAATATCAACATAATAATTGTTGCTTAAGAACCTTTCCTTTAAGTTACCCCCAAAAACCAGAACCTCCTGTTATCACCGCTTTTTTAATAATTTTTAATTCTCTATCTTTATAAGTTCCGAGGTTTCCAAGTTTTGGCTTGTTCGTGATATTCATTATCAGTGTTAATTTCCCAAAGGTTATGTTTGGCACCTAATATATTCTCAACAGCTAACAGGCCAGACAGTATTGAATGATCCATATTGTTATACTTAAACATTCCATTTCTTCCGATACACTGTAAATTTTTGTATTTCACAAGGTACTTCTTGATAGTATTGAGATGTAGGGAATAGTCCATTGAATAGACGGGATAGGTTTTTGGTGTTCTAATAACAAAAGCATCAAAAACACTCTCAGGCCTTGCCAACTTTAATTTGTCGATTTCTTTTTTGGCCAACTCGATAAGCTCTTCATTGGAACTGTTCCACAATTCATCATTTTCTGCACAGAAATATTCCAATCCAAGCGAGGAATTGTTCTTATCCGGCACCATGTAGGGACTCCAGTTTTTATAACACTGAATGCGTCCAACTTGAACCTCCGGTGAATGAATGTATATCCAAGTATCTTTGAATTGTTCTTTCCGGTTTATCATTAGATTCACGGTTAATAATGAACGGTACGATAGTTTCCTGGCGCTTTCGGATACATTTTTTGGTACCGGTGCATTCATTCCCAAGACAAGTTCGTCTATCGGAATGCTTGATATGAAATGGTCCCCCTCTATTTGCTTTGTTTTACCCTCTTTAGAACTTACTTCCACAGAGATGATTTCGCCATTTTTTGCATTGATCTTTGTGCACTTATTTTGAAGTAAGACTTTTCCGCCCGTTTTTTTTATTTTTTCCGCCATAGTTTCATACATCTGGCCGGGCCCAAAACGCGGATAGCTAAATTCCTCAATAAGTGTTTTGATTTTATTTTTTCTATTACCAAGTAAGGCGGCTTTTACCACTGAAGTGAGTGACAGTCCCTTTATCCTTTGTGCCGCCCATTCGGCCTTTATATTTTCACAGGTTATTCCCCAGACTTTCTCCGTATAGGTTTTAAAAAAGATCTGATAAAGTTGTTTACCGAATCTGTTTGAAACCCACTGCTCAAAAGTATCTTCTCTCGAATAAGGCTTTACTTTGGTCGCAAAAAAACTACCAAGTATTTCTATAGTCTTAAAGAATCCCAGTCCAACAAGCGCATTAACAGGTTTGAGAGGATAATTAAAAAATTTATTATTGTAATAAATTCTGCTTAGGCGAGGTCTTATTAAGAAGTCATTGCCAAGAACTTCTTTCCACAGGTCATTTACTCTCGATATTTTAGTAAAAAAACGATGGCCACCGATATCGAATCTGAATCCGTTACGGCAGATGGTTCTGCTTATTCCTCCCACAATATTATCTTTCTCAAGACATATAACCTTCCTCCCTTTTTTTGCCAGTTCGTACGACGCCGCCAAACCGGCCGGGCCACAACCTAATACAACAATTGTTTTTTCCATAGGTCTGTTTTTGCTTACAGTTTAGTAGTTTTTGTAAATACTTTTATTTGTTCGTTGATCCACCCAAATCTATTTCTGGGCCAACCTGCCAAGTTAAAAGGTGTGATTTTCGATGTGTATAAGTATTTATTCCTGAAATCAGCAACAAGGCTATAGTTTAGTTTTTCCGCCTCAAGAGCATTCTGGAAGCTTTTCGTCACAGGATTTTTGAGGCTCCTGTATTTACTTGTAATTATGTAATCAGGATGAGCTTGTCTGAAAAAATAAGTACCATTTTTTTGTTTGACATGCCATTGTGATATAAAACGAAAACCCTGAAAGTTTAATCTCGGCGAGTCATTTCTGGGTATCGGCCCCACAATTATTTTGTCACGACTGACATTCTTAGCGAACCACTTTTCAGTTTGCTTTCGCGGGTCGTCTGCCATCTCCAAATCAAGTCCGACACAATAAAGGAGCGAGAGAATATAAGCGGTTAAAATCAGTATAATTACAACGGGGCGAAGATTTTTTTTGATTTTCCAAAAAACAGAATTCCCATATCCTATGATTAAAGCTATTCCTATAAATCCCGGCAGGAAATATCTGGGGCAGGTCATTTTGACATTAATCACTACAATGAAATAAAACGCCAAGAGAGGTATTAACGCAAAACCCACAATCCAGGGTTTTTTAATTATCGAATATAATAATGATGCTATCGCAGTAAGTAAGAATGGCCACCCGAGCGAAGTATACAATTCTCTGCAAGACTTCCAAAATAACGGCAATTGCCCTTGAAAGCCTTTATTAAAATTCGTGACACCGGGTCCGCCTATCCAATGTGACATGCGCTGTGCAAAAGCATCTGGTGAAGTTAGAACGTTCTGTAATAATGCATATGAAAATAAAAAGACCACAACAGCAATGATTAGTTTCTTAGAAAAAACGGCGCGAACAGCTTCTTTAAGATTTTTTCCTTCATTTTTAGCTTTGTATGTAGACAGAAACCAATATGCCGGAATCATCCCTATTACGTACCCAACCATTGCGTCTTTAGTACACATACTGAAGGAAAAACAAAAACCCATGAACGCAAAATGAAACCATTTCCCGACATGGATACTTTTAACCGCAAAATAAGTACCCCAGGCAAACCAGAAGATGCAAGGAACGTCAACGTTACCCACATGGCTATAAAACACAAAAAGATTAGAAAAAGCTAACGCAAGGCTGGAAAATACTGCGGACAAATAATTATTAAAGAGAATTCGTGCCGTCATAAAGACCGCTATTATTGTTCCTACACCCATAAGCATTACGATAATCCTTGAAATATGGGCTAATTTATCAAGTCGAGATTGATTTAGGACAGACCAAGTAGGTTTACCATCACGTGTTTTGGTTGGAACGGGATTCTTTTTCCATTTATCTAAATAAGGTTTATAAAAAATGGCATTGATGAGAAATTGTCCTCGTGGGTATTTGTATGTCCATTCCTTAAACAAACGAGAATTCTCTCTAATCGTTGTTATCCCTTCAATCGAGTCAGCTTGCCATGGAACAAAGCCTGTTCTACCCCAGTCCAGGCCAATACTGTTCAGTACAAAGCTTATTGCCACAATGGATAACAACAACCACAATTCCGTTTTACGCCATTTTGGCAAAAAAGGCGTACTCACATGTATAGTTTTTGCTCTGCGAGTTTTTAATTTTTTGCGTTTCATTTTTGTTCACTCTTTGTATTTCGCAAAAAATCGTCGTATTTTCCTTAGCCCCTGGCAAAGATAAACCGACTAAACTCTCTTACTCACACACATTTGTTGCGTTGCTTTCCGGATATTCCTACTGTGGCGTTACCAGTGACGTTCCATGTACCTTTTGATCGGAGTCTTGTATTTTTTTGTTCGATGCATGTCATCACGGATGTCATTTAATAGCCCGGTAAAGGTATCCTCCAACATTTTGGATGGTCGGAGGAACTGGGTTATACACGATGGACAAAACAAGTCCTGGTAAATAGCACCCGCCATTGACATGTTATTTACAATATAAGGTATAATTGTTTGTGTCCTATCCTTATGTTTATTAAATATCATTGTGGCAGTATCAATTTTCTCCGGGATTTGCGGCTCAGATTTCCTATGTTGGTTATCACTTTTCTTGAAATTGAACACCACCAGTTCTCCAAAAGCAAATTGGTAGTCAAAATTCACTTTGTGGGTAACCTCGTTATTTCTAAAGGGAACTTCTGCCGGAATAGTGTGCCCTATTGTCAAAATAGTGCGCCCTGTTAAGAGAAATTAAAAGTAAAACAAGATTAAAAGTTTCGATACCGGGTAGATCCTGTATGCGGCCACAGATATAAGAATGGGCTGATCGGTCAATAGAAGTTACAGTTTAAGTTGAGTCAAAAAGGGGATGGATTAAGAGTGTGTTTTGAGCGGAATAATATATTGTTGCTCGTAATTGAATGAGTTCATACCTCTAACAAGATTATTTGATGCCTACAGTGTAATTGTTTTACTTTTATTATACTATGTTGCTGAAGAATACTCGTTATATCATAGTTAGATGTGCTTCGTGCATCTTCAAGATGATATACAACAGGTAATCGATATATCAATAACGTAGATCGTGCGTATGTCTATTCCCGGATTATGTTTTTCATCGGAATTGTTTTTAGGGTTTAGAGATTAGGATTTCAGGCTCACCGTATTAAGAATTAGACGTCGAGATTCTGGACTTCGAGGGCGTGGTCCCTGATGAAGTTTCTGCGTTTTTCGACGTCGCCGCCCATTAGAATGCTGAATAGCCTGTCCGCCTCGCCGGCATCGTCGACCGCCACCCGCAGTAGTGTTCTTGTTTCGGGATTCATGGTTGTATCCCATAGCTGGTCTGCATTCATCTCTCCAAGGCCTTTGAAGCGTTTTATTTCGATTCCTTTTCCGCCAATCTGCCTTATGCCGGCGCAAATATCGCCGAGTGAGGCGACATCATAGCTGTCCGTTCCGTTTAGAAGGCGGAACTTTGTCGGGAGGGCTTCGCCTGAGACGGACTTGGCCGCTTTGAGGAGGAAATCCTTTAAGTCCAGGTTGAACTGCTCTTTGAGTGTTTTGTTTAACTCATTGATGCGCGTTACCTCGTGAAGCTCCTCGGCGACAAGTAATTCTTCCTCCTCTTCCAAAGCCGAAGCTTTTATACTCTCTTTTATCTCATCAACGCGTTTTTCGTACTCGTCCACTTCGTAATAAATTTCCTCCCGGCCTTCGGCACAGACTCGAAAGCGCGGGAGCTGCCTGCCATCGTAATAGGTCTTTATGAAGTCGACAAACTTGATTCCCCGCCTGCTCAAAACCATTATGATGCGTTCTGCTTCGGCGAGGATCTTTACGAGGGTGGAAAGTTCCTTGTCCTGAAGCTTTCGCCCCGTAGAACCGGCGGTTGTGGAATCGGACTTTTTGCTTTTTTTGGGTTTTTTCCCGTCCGAGATGACAAGTTCTGTGCCTTCGAGGCCGCGTGCAATCATCCTTTTGTGCATTTGATTTTCGCTGAGGATATATTCTGATTTTTTTTTGCCCTTTGCCTTAATCTCATAGAGAGGCGGCTGGGCAATATAAATCATATCGGCCATGAACAACTGCTGCATCTGCCTGAAGAAAAAGGTCAGCAGCAGAGTTCTAATATGGGCCCCATCGATGTCGGCGTCGGTCATCAATATTATCTTGCCGTATCTGCACCTGTTTAAGTCGAACTCGTCGGTACCGATACCGGTTCCGAGAGCGCTAATAATCGTCCTGATTTCGTCGTGGGCGAGCATTTTTTCCAGGCGGGCCTTTTCGACGTTTAGGATTTTGCCTTTCAAGGGCAGGATAGCCTGTATGTTCCTGTCCCTGCCGGCCTTTGCCGAGCCGCCGGCAGAGTCACCTTCCACGATGAAGATTTCAGTTGTCGCTTTTTCCTTGCTTGCACAGTCCCACAATTTGCCGGGCAGGTTGGAGGTACTCAGGGCTCCCTTTCGCCTGGTCAGCTCACGTGCTTTTCTTGCGGCTTCTCTTGCAGCGGCTGCCTGTATGGCCTTGTTCAAGATTCGTTTTGATTCGGGGGGATGCTCTTCGAGGAAGTGGCCAAGCTGCTCGTTGACGGTTGTCTCCACGAAACTTCCCACTTCGGGATTTGTCAGGCGGACCTTCGTCTGGGCCTCAAAATGCGGATCAGAAAGTTTTACCGATACTACGGCGGTTAGTCCCTCCCGTAGGTCGTCGCCGGCCGGTGCCTGGCCGTTCTTCAACAGGTTATTGTTCCTGGCGTAATAGTTCATTGTTCGCGTGAGAGCCGTCTTGAAGCCGGAGAGGTGTGTGCCGCCGTCGATATTGCGGATATTGTTTGCGAAGACCAGCACGTTTTCAGTATAGCCATCGTTGTACTGCATAGCCACCTGGCAGCTTAGCATTGCTTCTCTGTCTTCTCTGGCCAGGTATATCACGTCCTTGTGAAGCGTTTCCTTGCCCTCATTGAGGTGCTTGACGAATGCCTTAATTCCGTCTTCGAACCTGAAAATCTCTTTTTTTCTTGTTCTGTCGTCCCTGAATGAGATCTGGAGGCCGGCATTCAAATATGCCATCTCGCGGATTCTTTTCAAGAGCGTATCGTATTCAAACTCTGAATCGCCAAAAATCTGCTCATCCGGTTTGAACGATATTCTTGTGCCGCGTTTATCGACATTTCCGATTTCTTTTACACGTCCCTTTGCGACACCTCTGACGCATTCGAAATGGTAATGCTTTCCTTCTCTGTAGACGTCGGCTTCGAGCCATTCACTGAGGGCATTTACAACGCTGACGCCGACGCCGTGGAGCCCGCCGGCCACTTTGTAACTGTTACTGTCAAACTTGCCGCCGGCGTGCAGGGTCGTGAGCACAACCTCCAGCGCGCTTTTTTGGGCCTCTTTATGCATTTCGACCGGAATTCCCCGGCCGTTATCTTCGACTGTGCAACTGCCATCGGGGTGGATTCGTACGGTTACCTTCTCACAGAATCCAGCCAATGCCTCGTCGATGGAATTGTCCAGTACCTCATAGACCAGATGGTGCAGTCCTCCGCTTCCGCGGTCGCCGATATACATATCCGGCCTTTTGCGAACGGCCTCTATGCCCCCGAGTATCTTTATGTTGCTTGCATCGTATTTGTGGTCTTTCATGTCTGTTATTAGCTATATCGGATAAAATGGAACGTCCGAAACAAAAATTTCTTCGATCCCGCCCTTTTACCTTCGAGTTTCCTAATGCACTAAGCCAGGGCTTTTGTGCCGACGACGAATTTAATTTTTTTTATGTGTGCCCGTGGGCATTGCCTCTGCATTTCGCTTAGCAGTTCAGAGCTACATAACTGCATTTCGTACATATACGCGGGCAAATCCACGAGCACTTTGAGGTGACCGCCTGAGATGTCGGCAATTTTGCAGTGCCGGCGAAGCTCTTCCGGCAGTAGTTGGTTCCAGATCTCAGCTATTGGGCCAAACTTTGCCTGCTGCGGTGAGATACGCTTTTCCATCAGCTCTCTGGTAACATCACCCAGCCTGACCGCATCGGGCCGGCGTGTTTTTTTATGCCACTTAACGGCACTGTAAAGTTGTTCGTCCTCAATTGTCATAAGAAGAAAACTAAAACAAAAAATGCAAAATCCTGGGATTCAAAAGCTTTTCGCTTCTTATCCCAGATTAATCGGCATCAGGACATAAAGGAAATCAGAACCACTTTTTATGAGTCCGGGCCTGTCCTGTTGTCCCAATTCCAATTCGAATTCCGGCTTTTTGATGACCCGCAGGACGTCTATAAGGAATTGTGGATTAAAGCCAATCTCAATCGGCTCGCCTTTGTAGTCGACCGGCATGTCGACTTGTGCATCGCCGGTTTCAGGCGCCCTGCCGGAGAATACCATGGAGTCCTTTCCTATCGAGAGTTTTATTCCCCTTGATTCTTCACTGGTCAGCAATGCCGAGCGCCGAACGGCACTTAGTACTGCCTCAGTTGACAGTGTCAATTTCTTTTCGTAATCGGTCGGGACAATATCTTCATACTTGGGGAAATTGCCTTCTACAAGATTTGAGCTTATCACGACGTCGGCACAGCTAAACAGTATCTGGTTGTCGTCCAGTTTGACTGCGACCTTGTCCTTGTCTGTAGAGCCGATTTTATCGAGCAGGCCCATTGTTTTTGCCGGTACTATTATCTTTGTTGCCGCTATTTTCTCATCCGGGGCGGAAGCCAGGTTTACCCTGCAGCGTGCCAGCCTCCTGCCATCAGTGGCAACCAACATCAGCTTCTTTCCCTTAATTTCCCATAGTACACCATTAATTGCGTAGCGGCTGCTTTCCCTTGCAGTGGCGAACAGGCACTGGTCGCTGCCGGCTTGTAGATTACTGAGAGCAATCTCCATATTAGCGTCGCCGTCAAATCCCGGTACGGTGGGATACTGGCCGGGCTCCTGACCGTAAATGGTAAAGTGACTGTCGGCTCCCCGTATCTCGCAGGTCCCTTCGGCGGCCTCTAATGACAGTACCTCGTCAACACTTTCTCGCACAATTGCAGCCAGGCGGTCGGCCGGTACGACCACCTCGCCGGCCTCTTCCACCTGGACCTCGTGAACTAGGCAGTTAATGCCGATTTCCAGGTCTGTAGCGCAAATCCGAGCGTCTTTCTTGCCGGTAGTGATTTGTACACAGCGCAATATCGGCTTGGGTGTTCGGCTTGGCACTACGGAGGTCAGCAGTCCTAAAACCTCGGAAAGTGCCGCTCTGTTAAAATTTACTTTCATAATGAACCTCTGTGTCAAAATGAAAAAAATGCTAAGAATTCGAACCTTCAAATCCCAAAAATACCGCTTTAGTTTACACTATAAATCATACGTTCACAATCTTTTTTCAGAAAAAAGCACACCGCCAGCGCCTTTTATATCATAAGGTAGATTTAATTCCTGTCGGTGAAGCCAAAACGGGAAAAAAACGCAGCATAGAGTCCTCTTTGCTGGGGGAAATCGACGGTCTAAAAGGGCAAAGCTGTGGTTAGTTCAAGGCCCCGGACGCAAATGGTACATCCGGGGCCCCGAACATATGCTTTATTCCTACTCACCTCATATCCGGTTTATTTGCGGCGGGCCTGAATTCGCATATTCTTATCGTATTCCATTGTAAAGCTGTATTTTACAATAGTTGCATCCTCGTCGACAGTATTGGGCTGCAGGTTCAGATCCCATCGTAAAATACCCTTCTTGCGGGCGGTGCGCAGGTATTCGCTGTCTTCGCTTAACTGGGGCTCGGTTTTCACAAGATCTATCTTTATTGATGAGTCTTCAGTGTAGCCCAATCTGTCAAGCAATTGCAGTTCGACGGCGGTATTTTTGTAGTTGCTCAGAGCTATGCTGTAGTTATAAGTGTCGATTCGGTTTCCACCCTGAATTCTTGTCTTCTTGTCTTCAAGCTCGTGGGTGACCTGGACCTGAGAATCTATACCGAATCCGGCGGTCAGTTTCTCGCCGATGGTAACCAGCGGCAACTGGCTGTTACCGACGAATTCGCCGTTTCGGAAGACACTGGCCTTTCCGGGCAGGAGAATCGTATCACTGTCGTTTAGCAGCTCGGCCTGCAGGTAGACATAATCAGTCAGTATGGGGGTGGCAATGAGCGTGAAATCAGCTTTTGTCGAAAGGGAAGCTATAGTAACGAGCTGCTGGTCGCTTCTGCTTGGCAGGCTTAGCTTTCCGGGCAGATTATATGTTACGCTGACACCCTCTTTACGAGCGACGACAGCCAACTGTTTCTGGAACTCTTTTACCTGTACACCACCGGCCTGAAGGACAAAGGCCTGATTGGATATTGCCAGTTCGTTAAGGTCTACATTGGCGGCTATACCCTTTTTAATATTTGCTCTGCGTGATTGTAACTGTCGTCGAACATTCTCAAGCTGTACAAAGGCTTGTTGTTCGGCCTGTTGAGTCGGTTGCGGGGCAGAAAGGCTCACGAGCATCGGATCGAGGACGGGCGGAGCGGAGACCATAGTAGGCTCGGCCGTAGAAAGGCTCAAGGCAATTCCATCCCAATCTTCACCGCTGGTCTGGTTGACGACTGCGTTGTATTCAATCAGAACGTCCGATTCTTTGGGATTAGCCCGCAGGTTGTATTGCGGATTCCAGTTGGCTCCGTTTACGAGATAGCTCAATTCTATTGTGGCCAGGTTCCCGGTTTTGCTACTGACGAAGACAACTGCTTCGCGCTCGGTTCGGGAATGGCCGGCGTCGAGTTCTTTTCTTTTGCGGGTGAGAAGCTCCAGCTCTTTTGTAAGGTCGGCTTCGGTGTCCTGCAGTTCAAGAATTTTTTGGTTCCATTCGAGAGATTTGGATTCGAGGTACTTCGTATAAGATTCAATCTGTTCGGATTGCATAACAGAGCGATTCAAATCAACATTAGCTCCGTCAATCGCCATCTTCCAGAGGTCTTTGAACTTGTTCCATAAATCGGTGGCGTTTTCACGTTCTTTTGTGGCGTGTTTTAGTTTTCTTTTGGCTTCTTCGATTTGTGCATCGAGCTTTTTGACTTCTTCCCGGGTATCTTCCCTTACCGCTCTTTCCCGAAACCTTACGCTGAGGACTTTGATATCACCTGATGCCTGAGCGTAAAGGCTTTCGGGGACGATTTTAGCCGGCAGATTTGTGACGATTAACTCGGAAGTTCCCGCCGGCAAATCGACATCGAGGGTGCGTGTCACCAGTGCCTGGCCGCGGTAAACCGTCACCTTCGAGATTGTGCCGGTTGTTGTCTGTGCATCGGCAAAAGCAGCCGATGTCACCAGGACGATTACCGCAAGCATTAGTAGTAGGTTGTGTTGTTTCATCTTTTGCTCCTTTCATAAAAAGTTACTGTTTCTACGTTAAATCATTTTCCCTTTTTCTGTTCTCCTACGAGATAAGATTCCAAACTGAGCTTTCGGCGCCGGCCGAAGCCTCAAGACCGAGATACTGGAGTCCAGTGGCGGCAACGGTTGTAATCGGTACAGGTTTTTCGATTCTTCGGCCGGTCCTGACGCCGGGGCCGAGCGCAATCATCCATACCCTGCGGCATCCCTCATCCGCACCTTCGTTGGTGTAGAAGTTGCTGTGATGTATGAAGCCCCAGTGGCCGGGCCGGTCGAGCTGGCGCCCGTGGTCAGGCAGTATGAGCATAAGCGTTTGTCCCCTGTATTGTTCTATTTCCTGCGTTGCCCGCCACAGCCGCCATGTCAGTTCGTCAGTGCGTTGTATCGCATCGACGTAACGTGACCATGAGCCGTAGTGTGCACAGTCGATTTCGCCAAAATCGACAGCCATTACATCCGGGGCGAACGTGCGCATGCAGGCAATGGCGCGGTCGGTCAGGAAGGCATCGTGGCTTGTGCTGTCGGAACCGGCTTTCCATTTTTTATATTCGGCATCGAGAAAAGAGCCGGCTTCTTTCGAGCGCAGTCCGTCGACCGAGATGTGGCTTGTTTGGCGTGCGAGTTTTGCACAGGCGGCCGCGGCCCTTGCTTCGGCATCGGCCGAGCCGAGAGATGCGGCCTGCTGCATTCTTCGGTCCATCTCCTCGGCTGTTGTGCGAGGGATGGTCGGCGGCTCGACGACATTGGCGGCGTAAGCTTTTCCGTAATCGGGGGCGAGGCTTTCTCCTGTTTTGGCGAGTATCGAGGCGTAGACAAATGCCCATGTAGATGTGTCCGGCGTTCGACGGGCCCTGCGGCATATCTCAAAGATAGTAGGATGGGCAACCGGTCTGGTCCAGTCGATATCGTCCCACTCCCAGTGACCGGTCATAATGGAGCCGGCACTATTGGGGTGGACTACCTTATGCTCTACCCGCATGTTTGTAAATAGCGCCGCCTTCGGTACCATTTCATTCCAGAGGCGGGGAATATAGCGGTGCGCGGGGTCGTCGATTGATTCGCTGGAACGAGTGCCTCCGCCGAAGAGGACCACGATGAGCTTGCGTTGTTTAGAAACCGCAGGTGCACAAGCCTGTGCCGAGCGCGAACGTCGCCCGATTAGGTTTGCACCTGCCATTACGGCTCCGAGCCGCGCGGCAGAGCACAGAAACTGTCTTCGGTTAAATTTCTCTGCCATACACCATCCCTTTTTATTTTGCTGACTGTTGAGCTGCGCGCCGCGCGCCGCTAATTACGCTGATGAGCGCTACCTGCGTTTTGTTCTTCTTCCATCCGTTTGCTTCTACAGCCAGATAAAGCTCACCGGTTTTTTGTTTCAGAACCGTCTTATAGATGTTGAATTTTCTCTTCCGGGGGCCATGCTGACTTATGCGCCTTTGCTCTGCTCCGCTGTTTTCACATGGCACAGATGCGCGGAAGTCAATTCCCTCAGGCACGGCGACCTCAAGGTTTATTGGGCCGAACTCATCCCACAACGATGCCGGATGTAAAACGTAGGCGAGCTGATAGCTCGATGGAGAATGCGTGTCCCAATAAGCATACTGACTGTAGCTGACGGTGAGTGTCTGGGTCGATTTAGCAGGGAACTTCACCTGATAGTGCAGAATATTCATGGGAGCGAAAGTAAATACTACAGGCAGGTTTTTCAGAATCGCTTTGCAGGAGGCCTTTTCCGATTCACTAATTTTGGCCTTTGGGTCGAGGTAGTCCACACGTGCATAAATGGTCGGGTCGAAAGAGCCTGTGAAGGGCGAAGGTTTTATGGCTAATGTTGTGTAATCGACTGTTATTTCTCTCGGACGGACTTTGCCGGTTTTTAGGTCGACAGAGCGCTCGCGTACATCTCCTCCCCATGCCGTGAAGATGGCTTCATAAGCGGCAGCGGCCTCGGGCTTGAAGCGGGAAGCAAGCAGGGCGAAAAATTGTGTAGCTTTCTGTTCTCCGATCGCCGCAACCGGACCGAGGTTCTCGTTAATAAGTTTATGAAACTCTATGTTTATTCCCCACAAGCCCATGGGGTTTCTATCGGGTGGCCGGACCTTGAATTTGCCGAAGTCGAGGCTTGTATACTCAACCATCAGTGCGGCATAGTGATAATTCCAGTTCATATTGTCTACCAGGTGTGATAGGAGGGCTTTGCGCTCTTTTTTTAGCGTTTCATTGTTTGCATTTCGGACAGAATCAACAAGTTCTTTGAGTTTGATATCATCGGCAATTGCATTTTCGATGACTTCCCTTGCACGCTGGCGGATGATTCCATAGATAGCCGAGTTCGAGATGACAGTGCTCTTTATAACTTTCTTGTCCAGTCGGACATGGACATCCGGCCTGGGCATCATTGAATGCGGATCAACGTAAATGCCTCGAAGTATTGGGAAACCGAAATCCACTTCGACCTCTTCATTGGTCGGGTTTTCAATCGTATATTCGGCAGAGACATGAGCCAGTGGCGGGCCGTCAATGCTTTTGCCGGCCCTTCCAAAGGGTATTTCCCCGCCAAATGTTACCTTGAGGTCTTCCTTTATTACTCTTAGTCGTGTTTCACGGCCGGGTTTTAGGTCCGGGTCGAGTCTGGCAAGTACGCCTTTTGCGGCCGGGTCACCGTTTGGATACTTGATGACAAACGGTCCGCCGTTGCCTACAGCCATGCTTTGAACCAGGAGGCATAGGGTGAAAACACTCAACAAGATTTTTCCGGTCTTTTTTGTTCTACACATTTGAAAATCTCCTTTCGTTTTAAGGAATCCCATTTATTTGTTTCCGGTTTTGCCGATACGGTTTTTGATGAGGACCGGCTCGCCGTTGATTAGCAGAAGGACATCTCCTGCAAGAGCGATACTGCCCTGGCGATTTTCCTTCGCTAATTGTTCTGCAATTTCCATGAATTCTTCAGAGCCGAACTCGATTATCTTTACGGGTTCGACCGTGTCCTCTTCGTTGACGAGTCTGCTGTCGACCCAGCGATTTCCCCTGTGGTAATATGCCTGGTCATTAATCTGCTGAACGGTGTTTATCGAGACGCGGTTCATATTTTGATCGTAGTTGTAGTTTCGCAAGTTCAAAGTTGCCTGTTCCTTTTGTTGAATCTGATTAAGGCTCTGATTGACCGCGGCTTTACCGGTGCGGGCACGCATCGCCCGAGTCTCAAGCGTTCTTGCTGCTTCACTGTAAACATCTTCCGGTCTGCTAAGTGCTGTTCCCTCTCTTGCGAGAAAAGCCGTGTACTCTGTCAATATTCCGAACTCTGTTGAGAGACGAACAATTTCGTCGACGAGTTCCTTTACTTTCGGGTCTTTTGTGGATTTGGCCGGGTCTGCGCCCATTTGGCGAACGGTATCGATAAGCTCAGCGATTTTTCTGCTTGCCCAGAGCCTTGGGACAAATCCGTTACGGACGTTTGCCTTGTTAAACTTGAATTTGAACTTGAACTTCCTTTTTTTACCGAGATAGTTGCCGCTGATTTTGAAGGTAATAGGTTTGTTGCCGACGTACTGGCCGAGCAGGATGATTTGGTCGCCTTCGAAAAGGTCCGGCAGCTTCCGTGGTATGATATCACGTGTTCTGCCGATTGCAGGCTCGCCGTTTCCTTTGACGACCTGCAGTTTTGGGTCGGCGAGAATTGGGCCGGTAAGTTGCTCGAAAACCCTACCTATCTTTGCCTCGACGTCTTCTTTTGGCAGGACGAATTCGGCCCTTGCCCGTGACTCGGCCGCAATCTTTTCCAGCAGCGCGGCGTTGACATCAAAGCCGACGCCGAACGTGAATACCCTGCGTTTGTGGGGATTCGATTTCATGACAACATTGCGGATGGCAACTTCAGATGTATTTCCCACGGTGGGCAGGCCATCGGTGAGGAACAGCACAATCGGCAGCATTTCATCGGCCGGTTCCTGGCTGAGCGCCTGGCGGAGAGCAGCGTGTATGTTGGTTCCTCCGGTTGCGGTGAGCCCTTCGATGTATGCCTTTGCGGCTTCTTCTGTTTCGCTGCTTTTTATGACCGGTATGTCCGAGAAGCGCTGGACTGTACTGTTATAAATGATGATATTAAAGGCTTCACCTTTATTGAGGCCGGCGATAATTTGCAGCGCGGCCTCCTTGACCTGCTTTATCTTTTCGTTCCTCATGCTCCCGGAACGATCGATTACAAGCGTCACTTCCCGCTTGATCGCGGGTGTGTCGTCGGTATTTGTCAACTCGGCAGGCAGGCCGGCAAGTAAGAGAAAATATCCTCCTCCGACTTTTTTGTCCGGATAGGCGAACATCGAAGCGGTTACGCCGTTTTCCTGCAGCAGGTATGACAGCCGGAATGGACCGGGCTCTTTGCCGGCGTCAGCGGCGAGTTTAACAGAGAACTGTTTATCGGTGATTCTTTTTGTCTTGAGTTTATGGCTGGGCGAATATACCGTGGAAATCGGTCGCTTGGCCTTGATGTTTGCAGTAACTTTCCACGGTACGTTATACTTCAACGATTCGGTCCTTGGCAGTATATAATCAATGCGATTGCCGTCAACCTCAAGAAGATGCTCGTACGTCAGACGTATTCTTTGTTTGCCTCTTGCCTCAACGGGAAAGACACTTGAGCGGATAAGATTGTAGCCGATGAATTCAGCCAGCGCCGGGTCGCGGATTTTTGAAACCAGCTGCCGGTATATTCTTTTCGCCTCATCTTTTGGGAGCACTTCGGCCGTGATTTTGCCATGTGGCCCGTCGTAAGCAAAGCCCCTTATAACGGCACCGTCCGGCACGGGGACAATTAGCTCAGCTTCCTGTCGCCGGCTGCTTCTGTTTTCCAGTCTAATCTCTATCGTTGTGGTTGCCGTGCTCTCAAGGATGTCAATTAGCGCGCTGATTTCAGTAATCTCAACAGTTCCGCGCCGGTCCGGGGTGAATGCCCGCGCCCGGCTCTGCGGGACAATGACATTGGACGCAGGAGGCCTGGTCCTTATGTGGTGGATTTGTGCCTGCGCCGGCTCGACCAAAATAAAGGCCGCCACTATCGAGACAATTATTGCAGATGCTGCTTTGAGGGTTTTTGTGTGCTTGTTCATTTTTGATTTCTCCCAAATAAGGTTTCAAAAATAGATATCTTACTAAATAAATAATACGACATTCTCGGTTGAGAGTTGAGTAAAATGGGTGTAAAATAACATATGAGCTTTTTTACAAAGTATTTACAAACCTTCGTCCGGAATTTGGTCTATAATATAAGTAGGTGAAACATGGAACAAAAAGCGCACATATTAGTAGTTGAAGACGAGCAGAAAATCCGCTCGGGTCTTCGAGACTTTCTTGAGTTCCACGACTTTCGTGTCAGCGAGGCTGTGGACGGTCTCGAAGCGCAGCGGATTGTGGCAGAGAAACGGTTTGATTTGATTTTACTTGACCTGATGCTGCCGAAAATCAGCGGCGAGCAGCTTTGTACAAGATGGCGACGAGAGGGTATGCAGACTCCGGTCATTATGCTGACGGCCAAGGGTCAGGAAAAAGAGAAAGTAAGCGGTCTGAATATGGGAGCCGATGACTATATCGCCAAGCCGTTTTCGCTCGAAGAGCTGCTTGCCCGGATAAAGGCGGTGCTGCGTCGTATGGACCCGGGGAGGGCCGTGGGGCAGGCTTTTAAGTTTTCGGATTTTGAAGTTGATGTTGCGGCGCTGAAAGTGACACGCGGCGGTAAGGAGATGGAAATCAGCAAACGTGAAGCGGCAATCATACGGTATTTTGCCGCGAATCCTAACCGTGTCATCAGCAGGGAAGAACTGTACAAGGCTGTTTGGAACGAGGACATGAGTGAATTAGGCACAAGAACCACAGACATGCACATCGCCAAGCTTCGCGGTAAGATCGAGAAAAACTCAGCCGAGCCTCAGATTATCAAAACCGTTCGCGGCGCCGGATATAAATATGAAAATTAACTGCGACAGGATTAGTTAAATAAAATGTACACTCGACTTATTATATTATCGGTAATAATTCTTTTAGCCCTGTGTGGTTTGGCTGTGATGGGACACCACGCCGTGGATAAATGGGCGGAGGGCCTGGAGGGGGCGCGCCTTGGTGAATTTGCCGAGGTAGCGGAGCAAATCAGGCAGGACGTCAAGCGCAAACTCGATAGGTTCATGCAGGCTGAACAGAACCGTCCTTATACCGATTATAATTATTGGTACGTACCGGATAATATCGCGCTTAATCAAGATCAACAGGTGACTTTTTTTCGTTCACCGCTTGGGGGAAGTCTATACAACGGTCTGGCTTATGGCAACTTTCAAATCGGATCGGACGGAAATATCAATACACCAAATGATGACGTAGCGATAAGGGATGGGGCAACGGAGGAAAACAAGGAATTGTATGCTCAAGTGGGATCGAACCGCAAAAACATAGAGACAAATCTGCTGCCTGTGCTAAAGGGTGCGAAGCTGGCCTCATTGAAAGTAACTTCGAGCCCCGAAGCCGGTAGATACCGTAATTTGAACAAGGGGACATTGGATACCTATGAAGAGGAACAGGCTACCAAGGATGATGTTCAGAAGAGCAAAGATACACAGGTCGAAATAATAAAGGGCAGGCAGGGGAAGGCTTTTCCCATCCAGAGTCTACGTTCACAGGAACAGAATATTCGGATTATCAAGCAAACGCGTCAGGCAATTGTAGACAATACCGCTGCAAACGAGGGGCAATTGCAGCAGCGAGAAGCAACATCTCGTTCCCGGCAGCAGAGTGCACAAACGTTAAATTTCGATCAACGGGAGGAGCAGAGTCGAGTAGAGTACCAGCAGCCGGAGGCTCAGGCGGCGCAGATGGCGGAACAGTATGTTAATGTACAGCCACCCGGGAGACCGGACCAAAGCGATACGGTGCAGGTTAAGGTTGGAGGCTTTGAGCCGATAGTTACCGGCGGCGGAAACGCTGAGGAATCCATATTTGGCGGGCAGGTGTTTTTAGTCAGAAACGTAGAAATCGAAGACAAAACTTTTATGCAGGGATTCCAGCTCAATGAACAAAAGCTGATTGATGAGGTCAAAGAGTCCGCCGTGCGATTGATGCGCGAAGGCATGAGCTTTGAATTGCCTCAAACGGAAAATGGATGGAAGGAAAATACAGACATTGCTTATACGGCAGTCCTGGTTTTTGACTTTGGTGAATTGATATTACACCTTCGAGAGATTAATCCTGCCTGGATTTCCGAACAAATAAGTCAACTTGAAAATGTGTATTTCCGCATTATTTCGGTAGTGTTTTTGGCAGTGACATTGGCGCTTGGGAGTTTATGGCTAAGTACGCGGGCGCAGCTCAAGCTGGCCCAAAAGAAGGATGATTTTATATCGGCTGTCTCGCATGAGCTCAGGACGCCGCTTACTTCAATACGAATGTATTCGGAGATGCTGGAGAAGGACTGGGTCAAATCGAAGGACAAACTCGCCGAATATTACGGGAGTATGCGGCAGGAAAGCGAGCGTTTGAGCAGGCTTATCGAGAACGTGCTTGACTTTTCCCGCATCCAGAAGGGCCGGAAAAAATATGCTTTCAGCGTGGGCGATATTAACCGGTGCGTTGCGGACGTGGTCGAGATGATGAGACCATATGCGGCGCAGAACGGCTTTTCGATAAAAACAGAACTCGGGCATCTTGGACAAAAGACTTTTGACCGGGATGCGGTTACACAAATCGTGGTTAACCTGCTGGACAACGCAATCAAGTACGCTCGTAATGCGGATGACAAGACTATTACGGTCCGAACCAGGAACGACAGCCGGTACATCCTGCTCGAAGTTGAGGACCATGGCCCCGGCGTGCCTCATCGACTAAGACACAAGGTTTTTGAACAGTTCTACCGAACCGGATCGGAAGCTACGCGTGAAACCACGGGGACGGGACTGGGTCTTGCACTGGTGAAAAGATTCGCGCAGGCACACGAAGGCTTCGTGGAAATCATCACAGCCAAACCGAGAGGCGCTATCTTCAGGGTCGCCCTGACAGCCCAAATGCAGTAGTCGTAAAGGCGCCGCCGGTGACGGCTCTTCAGACAACTGGTCACCTTTTTTGCACCTTTAGCTTTTCGCCTCTTCCCTGCTTGTTTCTTTTGCCGGCCCGAAACATATAAACGAAATGAGAATTAGGCCGGCGCCGGCGAAAAAAAGGGCTGTTCGCCGGCGGGGTTCTCTGCAGCGGGCAAGCCACCGAGGTAGCGTTTCTTTTGCAGATTGCTGGCTTGTTTCTTCCGTCAGGGCTTTTCTTGCGGCGGCTAATTGCTCGGCGGTTGCTTTTGGATAGATTGTATTTGCATCTTCGGCTTCTTTACCGACTGTGACAAGGGCGATACGCTTGATAAGATTAGGGTCGTCTTTTAACTGCTGCAGCAGTGCATCATAATCGGCGTTCAGGGATTTGAGCTTGTTTGATAGTTCCTTCTCATCTTTCAACAATCTTTTGTTATGATAGTACCGAAGCAAATCACCACAGAGTATAGAGACGCTAAGTGCTGAAGCTCCGATGCTGAAAAAGACCACAAACAAGAACACTCGAATGATATTTTGCCTTCGCAATTTCTTATCTCGTAGTTCGTGGATGCCTTTATGTGTAAATGAGTTTATATTTTTGCTCATTTACTGTTTGACTTATTGACGTTTCACCCTTTCACGAGATTAGCGCCGGAGTATTGAGCTGCCGGACCAAGGTCTTCACTTATTCTGAGCAGTTGGTTGTACTTGCAGATTCTGTCTGTTCTGCAAAGTGAGCCGGTCTTTATTTGTCCGACGCCCGTGGCAACGGCCAGGTCGGCGATTGTGCTGTCTTCTGTCTCGCCGCTTCGATGGCTGATGACGGCCGTCCAGCCCGCTTTTCGGGCCATATTGATGGCCTCGAATGTTTCCGTAAGCGTGCCTATCTGATTTAGCTTAATCAATATCGAGTTGGCGCTGTTTAGCTTGATGCCTTTTGCGAGACGCCTGGTGTTTGTTACGAATAAGTCGTCACCGACCAGTTGGATTTTATCGCCGAGCTTTTTGGTAAGTTTGCTCCAGCCGGTCCAGTCATCCTCGGCCAATCCGTCTTCAATTGAAACGATAGGGAACTTATCCACCCATTTTGCCCAGTGCGCGATCAAGGCATCGCATGAGATTTTTTTCTTCGGGCTTGATTTGAAGAACTTGTAGCTTTTTGTTTTGCCGTCATACATTTCGGTTGCAGCAGG
>JABAHP010008150.1_pt2 | contig 21272 bp, 29 predicted proteins | sample 7062081 | NCBI WGS metagenome assembly JABAHP01 (sample SAMN14534357, study PRJNA622989) | marine sediment metagenome | biome: marine biome [ENVO:00000428]; feature: marine pelagic biome [ENVO:01000023]; material: deep marine sediment [ENVO:00002113] | place: India: Gulf of Kutch | collected...
GCACCTTTTATCCTCTAATCATAACCCATAATAGAATTATTTTGATCATAAATCATTGATTATGATACTTTGTTATCAACTATTACCGATCATTATGACCCCACCCCTACCGAATAGATCCACCTACAGGGGATCAGGGGCCGGTTCTAGTGGTTAACTCTATATGGTGGTTTGGGGGTTGTTTATGTATAGTGGAAACTATGGTGTAGGTAGTGTGGTGTAAGGGGTATGTCTGTTAGTGGTTCTTTGAGTGGTAGTGTATCTGGTAGTGTTAGTGGTAGTGTTTCGGGTTCTTTGAGTGAGGTTGATCTTGCTTATGTGAGTCTTGATTTTTTTAGTATGTGGTGTTTTAGGGAGAGGTTTGGTAATGCTTGGTTTCATACGGTGTGGTATAATGTGGTTCAGGATCCGTTGGTTGCTCGTGCGGTGAATATTGCGCCCCGTAACTCGGGTAAGACTACGTGTTGGGCGAAGAAGGCTCCTTTGTGGTTGCTTGGGCGGGATCCTGATTTGAAGGTGTTGTTGTTGAGTAGGACGGGATCTAAGGCTCGGAGTAATCTTCGTTTTATCCGTCAGAATGTTGAGGGGAATCGTAGGGTGGGGTTGGTGTTTCCTGGGTTGGAGGCTAGTACTCCTTGGAGTGATGAGGAGTTGACTTTTGTGAATAGTCGTTTTGATGGGGAGCCTAGTGTTATTGCGCGTGGTTTGGGTGGTTCGATTACTGGGTTCCGTGCTGATGTGTTGATTGTGGATGACTTGATTGATAAGACGAATGTTATGACTCAGGCGCAGCGTGATAAGGTTAACGAGTTTTGGGATGAGATCGTTGTGCCTACGTTGAACCCTGATGGACGGGTGTTTATTGTAGGTTGCTTAACCGCTGATACACGGGTGTCTATGGCTGATGGGTCTTGGAAGTATATTGTTGACTGTGAGGTTGGTGATAGGGTTGTTAGTTATGATTCGGTTGAAACGGTTGAGGCTATGATTCCGCAAGGAAAAGCTGATGTATATAGATTAAAAACAAGGAACCATGAAGTAGAGGCTACAAGTAATCACCCTTTTCTATGTGAGAGAGATGGAAGAAGGGAGTTTGTGAAGTTAGAGGATCTGAAACGTGGTGATTATATTATTTGTAATCATAAAGCTGACTTTGATGCCTACTCTAAGTTTGATGAGGAGGATATGTGGGACCATATAAGTTTTGGTTGGACGAAGAAAAACCAAAAATGGAGAAAAACATACATACAAGAAATAGAATATGTTGGAAAGAAACAAGTATACGATTTAACAGTTTCCAACACACATAACTTCATCGCAAACGGATTAGTAGTACATAACACCCGTTATCATCACCGGGATTGGTATGCTAGGATTTTGGAGACTCCTGAGTATCAGGATAATTTGTTTATTTTCCCCGCGTTTACGGTGGATGAGCGTGGACGGGAGGTGTTGGATGAGGAGACTGGTTTGCCGATTAGTTATTGGCCTGAGCGTTGGCCTAGTGAGGCTTTGCTTCAGAGAAAATCGGAGATTACGTATAAGGATGGATCCCTTGCGTGGAGTAGTCAGTATATGGCTGATCCGTCGGGGTATGAGGGTCGGCTGTTTAAGACTGATTGGCTTGAGATGGGGTATTATACGCTTGATGATGACTTTCTCCCGAAGTATGGGAATATGGATTACTTTATGAGTATAGACCCTAATATTAGTGAGGATCCGAAGAGTGATAATACGGCTATCTGCACGTTGGCTGTGGACAGGGTTCATAAGGATATCTATGTGTTGGATTTCTATGCTCGTCCCCTTGACTTCCTCGATCAGGTAAGGGTGTTGAATACTTATGCGAGTCGTCCGCAGCTACGGGTGGGTAAGGATTATCTCCCAGGGGAGCAACGTATCGCTAAGATAGGTGTCGAAGCAGTGGCGTACCAGAAGAGTCTACAGCGGACGGGGTACGTTATGGGGCTTCCTGTGGTTCCTGTGACTCATACGAAGATGGATAAAATCACAAGAATCTTAAGGCTCCAGCCACACTTTGAGAACTTGAGGATAAAGTTGCCACACCCCGAGGTGCATCGTACAGAGTGGTGGGACGAGTTCTACGATGAATACACCACGTTCCCCCGGAGTCGTCGAGATGACTTGATGGACAGCTTAGAGGTTGCTGTAGAGACCAGTGGAGTTGCGCAGGTTGGGAGCGGTATACCAGGATTCATGAGACGCACCCGTTATGATGGAAGACCCGAAGCCGTAGCCCCGTGGAAAGAGGATGGATACAGAGGAATATTAACTTGGCAAAAAAAGAGAAACCGTTAGGAAGAGAGAAAACGTTTATAGATAAATGGATGGAAGCATGTAGTATAAGCAATCAACGCTATGTAGATAAATCATGGGGTGGAATTCAAGATCGATGCAGTGAGGAAGACGGTGAACCATGCAGGTTCCTACGGGGATTCAGAGTAGGCTACATGCTCGGAGGATATGTCTGTATCTTCAGAAAATGCATCAAAAGATACCCCCGAGACGAAGATCTAGACTCCTTAAGATAACATAAAACCATGAAAAAATATGAAAAAACGCGAAAAAATGCTTAAAAACGTGAAAAAACGATGAAAAACACGATAAAACCCGAGAAATGCCCCTATTTCCATAAACTATGTCAAAAAGACTGTAAAAACTATGTCTGCCGAGCATTCTTCCCTGAAAAACAGCCCTACGTCATGACCCGTGATGAAGAGATCTGTCGGAGCAGTGAACACCTAGAGTGTCTACAATATATAGATGGGAAACGTTGGCACGAGGAAAGACTAGCGAAGTGGGCATCCATGTACTGCCCTTTCGCAAGTAACACTATTTGTAGTAAGCCGTGGGATTGGTGGTGTAAAGGAGGATACGTACCATTTGAACTTACCATACCAGTCTACGAGGAAGACGGTACGGGACGGAAGTGGCTTAAACGCGACGAGGAGGGTAACATAATCTTTGAGCGAAGCCTAGAGGATATTAAAGACACCTGCCTCACTGGAGACCCGGAGATATACACTAACTGCCCAAACTACATCACAGGGATGAAGGTGCGCGAAGAATGGAGACAGAGAAAGGCTCAGAGAAAGGGTCAAAAAGAGGCTCAGAAACAGGTATAAATTAAAGGGTTTAAAATAGGGAAATGTTCATATATAGGTAGGGAAGGTTTTGACGGAATCAGGTATACCAGGATTCGGTGGTAGGAAACCCAGATATGTATATTCTGTGGATACAGGTAACGCCATGAGAAGCCTCTTCGGGCAAGACGTAGGTGACAGCTACACCACAACCTTCGAGGCGTTCTACCAGCCTGGACAATACCTCGGATCAGATCAAGGCTACGGAGGCACAATCAGAGACCAGTGGAGGCTCTTCTACAGCCTACGGGAACCAGTAGGACACTGGTGGGTAGTAGGAGTCGCAAACGACATATGGGACAACTGGTTCAGAGTAGTCCCAGTAGATGACCCCACAGATGAGAAATATGACCGAAAAGTACAACGTGCCTTAGAGGAACTACGCGCAAAAGTACAGTTACCAAGGGAGACAGTGTTCGAGAGACGATACGGGACAAGCATATTCCTATGCAGTTACAGCAACCAAGGGTCATGGAGTGAACCGCTCGTAGAGGGGAATGGAACTAAGTTAATGCAGATAACCCCCTACCCGTGGACCGCAGTAACCATCACCGAGATAGATGAAAACGAGACAAGTCCCAGATATGGACACCCCACACAGTACACTATAACCCGTGGATCCCCCACACCTGAGAGCAACACAATACCGTGGGAAAATACAGCCACAGACGTATTAGAGGTACACTGGACTAAAGTTATACATGACGCCCCACGACTCGATGAACACCCCTACATCGGAATATCAGCGATAGACTGCATCTTCGACGACCTCGTAGGAGGAAGAAACGCCCGATGGGGAGCCTACCAAACCATCTACAGATACGGAGGAGGATTCCCCGTAGTAAAAACCACGGGAACAGCCCAACAGAACGAGGATTGGGTAGACAGTGGAGGACTTGACGACTACCTTAACACCCGTGGATACATGGTGATGGGTCAGGATGAGGACTTCAAATTCGCTGGAACAGAAGGATACGCACTTAACCCGACAACCTACTTCGACATGTACTTCACATTTATCGCCGCAGCAACAGGAGTCGCAAAGGACAGTATAGCAGGGGTCTCAGCGGGGCGAGTCACAGGGAACGAGAGTAATGAACGTAAATACTTCAAAGCAATCACACTTCAACAGAACAAAAAAGAACCTGTGTTAAGGGAACTTATAGATAGACTGCAAGACTCCCGACAAGTACCTAAAAAAGAGTACGTCATCGACTGGATAGACCCATTCGAGGTAAACCCACAGGACAAATCCGCTATGGCGTTCATGGATACAAGAACCCTCGCATTACAGACATGGAAGACGATAAACGAGATAAGAGCAGAACAAGGACTAGAACCAATAGACGGAGGAGACGTACTCATGCTACTGCCAGGACAGATGGTTCCAGGAGGCAGCTTCCCCGCACCCAACCAAGAAGAACCCTCGGTAACGGAGACAGAACCAGAAGGAGAACCCACTGAGTCAACGTTACTTGACCGGGTGGTGAAAAAGTAATGGATGACGCAATAGAATTCATGACTCGAAACGAGTGTCATATAATGCACACTAACTTGAAGGAAGCGATTAACAGTAACACAGCTAAACTTGATGATCTTAACAAGACTATAAAGGGAAACGGTGAAGATGGGTTAATCCTTACAGTAAATAGACTTATGTGGCGTAGTCAGATAGTAGATAAAGGAGTAAGTATATTGATAGCGATAATCACAAGTATAGTGACAGCGGTTATAATGAGGTTGTTTGTATGATGTACCAAGTAGACACCATTAAACTCGACGCAACGGAGATCACGGTTGACACACATCCAGTATACGGTGAAATAACTGTATTCCACGACGTACCAATAGCATCAGAGATGGTGCAACAATATAATGACGGATATGCGTTTAAGGTACGAGATGAACTTGAATCCTATTCATGGACCGTAGATGGACGATGGATACACGCAGGAAAACACCCCGAAACAGGCATCATCAGCGAAAGAGATCAAATACATGGACGAACAACCAACCCCCGATACGTGAAAAACCTTAAAGACCCCAAAACCAAACGCCCCAACAGAGCAGGAGTACTCGCAGACATAGAGGTATTCAACAACAAAATACACCCAGACCTCCTAGAATCCATGATTCAAGGTAAGAAACGCGACGTATCAATAGGCTTCTTCTACATAGCAGACGAAACACCTGGAGAATATAACGGAGTCAAATATGACTACATTCAACGTGAAATGTTCCACGACCACCTCGCAGTAGCCATAGACCAAGGCAGATGTCCCGCACCCTACTGTGGACTCGGAGCCGATGAGATAATGGATAAACTCAAAGGAGACCCCTTCGCGGGGTTCAAGAACTTTGAGGACTGTGTATCAAAGATAATGGAGGAGCAGAACCTTCCACGGGAGAACGCTGAGAAGATATGTGGCGCCCTCAAATCGAAACATGAGGATGATATATTCAAGAGCCATATTAAGAACATTAAAGCACTCGCGGAGGCAGTTGTCAAGGAATGTAAACGTGAGGAAGGAGTCCTAGATAGCGACGTTCTTGAGAAGACCGTTAAAGATATAGCAGAGAAAAAGATAGACGCTAAAATTCAGGAGATATTGAAAGAACTTTGACTCTAAACGTTTTAGATCAATATGGTAACGTCGTTGACCCCGATAACCCCATTATCATAGAGCATAATGGAACAAAGGGAGGCGAAGTCATACTAAGACTAAGACTCAAAAACACCTCTAGCAACCATTATCACCGAAACATAGTGATGATGGTTAACGAAATAAGACCAGTAGACAGCAGCCTAATGATTCAGGGTGAACAGATCCCCTATTATCTTAAAGAGAAACGTGTAACACGCCTCGACCCCACACAGGAGGTAACTTTCTTCCTGAAAACAATCATCCCGAAAGGCGTAGCCGAGCGGCTGGTCACAGGGATCTTCCTCTACTTAAGTAGTATGCGTTATCCTCTATCATAATTCACATCATAACTCTTTTAAGCATTACATTATATATTCGACGTAGAATATTATGACAGAGGTAAAGATAGCTATTTTAACTGATTTTCTGCAATATGATATGCAGTATGGACTCGTACCTGCTGTTCTAAATCAGTTGAGGACACTAAAGAAACATGGCTACGACCCTCATCTATTCGTCGTAGAGGGAACTGATAAACCAGATATCAACCCAACAATCGGTTTACTCCCAGAAGGTATAACAGTCAAACCCTTTGTTCCATCTATGCATCTATATGATTATAAAATGGGGACAAAACCACAGCAACACCGCGTAGGTCCAATAGGTATATACAAACCTAAAGGCAGATCAGATACAAACCTCAGAAAACAAGTGAAACTCTCAGAGGAGATGCTTGAACCAGAGCTAAAAAAATATGATATCGTTATAGAACATGACATCCTATACCAGACTTGGAAAATACCATATAACGAGGCGCTTAGAAACATCGCAGACAAACACCCCCACATTCGTTGGATTCACTGGTGTCACTCTGCCCCAGAGCCACGGCCACATAAACTAACATATCCACATACACTAAGATTCACTCCAATGCCTAACAGCGTATGGGTGACGATGAACGAGGCTATGAGAGGAGGATTCGCCCTACAATACAACGTACCTATAGATAAGATAAAAACAGTCTACCACGCAGTAGACTACCCCACTCTTAGACGATGGCATCCACTCAGCACAGAACTATGGAATAAATACAAGTTATGGAAACCAGAACTCATAGTAACCTGTATCAGCAGATTCGATCACGCAAGACAGAAGGGAGTCTATGAGGTAGCGGATCTCGTTAAAGAGTTAAAAAAACTGACAAGTATACAGTTAATCTACGTCAACAGTTGGAGTAACACACCAGAAGCAGATCAACATATAGTTGAGTTAAAGAAAATCATACCAGACGCAATATTCACAAGCGAGATGAATAAAAAATACCGAAAAGGCGTACCCCATGAAGTAGTCGTAGACCTACTAGACCTGAGCAACATCTATATACACGCCTCAGAGTCAGAGACATTCAGCTTCACAACAGCGGAGGCAGCCTTCGGGAAAAACTACCTCGTAATCAACGGAAACCTGAAACCACTTGTAGAACTTATGCCACATCACTGCGCTAAACCCGTTCCCTGGAAAAGTGACTGGGGGGGAGAAGAAATCAAAGAGAAATACAACCCAGATAAACAACTATACATGTATGACAGAGCCAAAGAAATATATCAAGACTACCTCAACAACAGGGTTCTACGCGCTCATCGACACGCTATCCAGACATTCTCACCAGAGGCAGTATGGGAGAAACAGTATAAACCATTGATAGAGGGATAACCTTGGACGTATCCTTCGTCATCCCCATGATTCAGGATTATCCTCAGATTATTATGACGGTGAACGCGCTTCAAGCGGAGATGGAGTACAGTAACTTCACCTATGAGATAATCGTAGTTGAGAACGGAATCATCGACTCATATACAGATAACTTCAAGAAAGCCTACCGTGTCCCCATGAGTAGAAACGAGATACGGTACTTCTTTGAACCAGTTCAATGTGGACCAGCAGCCCGTATGAAGGGAGCAGAAGAAGCACGGGGAAAAATCATACACTTCATGGACAGCCACACTATACCTGCACGTAACAGCGTTAACATCATGCTTTACGAGATGGAGGACTTAGACGCAGGAGTGCTTCATGGGGCTACTGTGAAGACACATGTAGTCCCCCCACATGTCCGGGGACTTCACTATAAGTTATTCGGGAATCCTAAACAGAATCTTCATCGGTCTTTTCATGGAACATATAACAAGGCACGGCAGAACACACCCTACGAATGTATGGGAGGTAACTTGGCCTATACTATGTTCAAACGAGAAGAGTTGTTAGAGTTACGTGGTTATCACCCGAAGTGTAGGTACTATCCGCACCCCGAGGGGTATCTGCCTTTGAAGTACCTTATGTTCGGTAGGTCTGTTTGGGCTGTACCTACTGCGTTTCACTTTCACAGCGTCTACCGTAACCCTGGGTCACATGGTAGACCAAGATGGGTTATTGACATCCAGGATGATAAATATACTCTTCAAGGTGGGGATTTTCATATCTGTAACTCTATGATATGTGCCTACACGTTGGGGGGTGAGAAGTGGCTTGATATTCTCTATGACTCGTGGAGTAAGGAAGTTAGGAGTAGTTATGTTCTTAACGGGATAAAGGAATACGCAAAGGAACAAGCTGAAGAAGAACATGAGTGGGTGATGAATAATATGGAGAAATCACTTGACGAAGTACTTACTGAGGGAAGGAAAAAAAAGATAAAAGGAATGGAAGATTGGTTTACTGGGATAGGAGAAGACCCTCTTGACTGAGAAACGTCCATGGGAGAAACGGTTTGAAACAATGAAACCGAGAAGATTTGATAAAAAAAGCAGAATGTTAGACGCACACTATGACTCGCCACTACAATTCGTTGAGAAGGGATGGAGTCTACTGGATGTTGGTTGTGCAACGGCTAACCTCTATAAATTCGCTAAGGCACGGGACATACAATACGTTGGAATAGACATCACCCAAAGACTGTTGGATGCAGGGAATGAACGTAACCCAGACGCAGAACTACATTTAGGGTCTATCCTAGACATTCCCTATCCAAATCAGAGTTTTGACGTATCCTACGCTAAAAGCGTGTTGGAACACGTTCACCCAGACGAAGCGGAGAAGGCTGTATCAGAGTTAGTGAGAGTAGCACGTCATATGGTGATACTTGTGTTTCATAGAGCTCCAAAGAAGACCATCGAAACAACCAATACGGAGATAAAAAAGAAGTATTATGAGAACACGTTTGCATACCATGAACTATTAGGATATGTAAAGAAAACAGGGAGATTCAAAAACTTAAACTCATACAGTAAGAAGAGAAGACAGTTCTGGGTAATATCTTTGAAAGATAGAACTTGAATTAGAGGCTTCTGAACATGTTGGATTGGTACAAATACTACACAGCGGAAAAAGGAGAAACCGTGTTCGACCTTGGCGCAGGGGGGTTCAGGAAGCTAAAAGGAGAATCAATGCTTCATTACTCAAACAGTGTAGGGGAAGAAGGTATCGTTGTCGCTGTAGAACCTGTGATAACAAACTATAGATGGCTTCTCCAAGTTATGTTGAAAAATCAATTATCCAACGTTATCCCCGTTCTTTTAGCAATAGACGGTAAATCTGGTCGGGAACTAATCAATATAAGCGGTAGAATCGCTGGACACTCTCTATCAATCTACTCAACAAGACTTCATCAAGGAAAAGTTCCAGTCTCAGTCATGTGTTGGGATGACCTAGTAGATACACTGAATATAGATCACGTTGACTTGGTGAAAGCGAACATAGAGGGTGCAGAAAAAGGAATGGTTCTAGGCATGACGAAGGTTCTACCACTGAAAATTGGCTTCAAAATACACACCGCTAGACGTGGAGGCGTGAAGATAAAGACGATGGAGACACTTCTTAATGAAAAAGGTTACAGGTTCACGAAGATTAGACAAGAACCCAGAGACACGAGTTACTTAGCGGAGTTAGTTAAGTGATGGATACAATCAGTTTTATGATACCAAATAGAAACAGGGAGAAAAGATATCTGGATAGTTGTCTATACAGTCTAAGCATACAAGAAGATCCAGTAGAAGAAATCGTGGTAGCAGACATGTCCACCATGGAACCCTATATATCTGAAACCGAGGATATCTGTGACGAGTATGGAGCAAAACTCATTCACACAAGTATCCCCCCAGAAGATATAAACTATGAAGACTACTTAACAGAGAGAGAAAACTATAACTCAGGTAAAACTACTCCATGGACAAAAACAGTTCCCATGCCTCAAAAGTGGATAACCAAGATACCTGAAGAAGACTTCTATGAAAGATACGTGGATCTGTTTCTCCATACAACAAACTATAACATTGGTATAAAAAATTGTACGAAAGACATTATATGTTGGATGGGGCAGGATACATTAGCTTCTAACAACACAACTAAAGTAGTCAAAGCAATCTATAACTACCCTTGGAGAAAACCAGTAGTGATTCGTGGTAAATGTTGGTATCTACCTGAACGCTGTAAACCCACTCATGATGATATAAAGGAATGGCATCCACTAGAACTCAGTGATGGACGGAAGTGGAGAGGAGGTTTAGCCTTTATAGCGGGTACAAGAGAATGGTTTCACAAGATTAGAGGTTTCGATCAAACTATACGGTGGTATAACGATAACCATTTAATTAAAAGAGCAAGACTAGATGGAAAAATATTTATATGGTGTGGACGTAAAACCAGTTCAATTCCAAAGGTTCATGTCAAGGAATGTAGTTTTTTACATCTTTCTCATGACCGAAAGAAACCAAAACACTTCGGTAGAAAGAAAGACCCCTCGGTTGTTGCCTTAGCTAGAAGAGGTAAATTTCTCCTAAGTGGATCCGTTAAATCTCCAATAATATGTAATGATGATAATTGGGGGGAATACAATAAGAGTGTTGGTTTTTGGCATCAGATATGGAAAAAACATCACTTTCATTACTCCCCAGAGGAAGCTAAATGGATTAAAAAAAGAAAAATAAAAACCAAAAGGAAAAAGAAAATGAATAATTTAAACATATTTTCACGGAGAAACCAGTTTCTCGGTGGGTCTATAATGCACCGACCAAGTGAAACATATTACTTAGAACAAATATTATTCCATAACAGATTCAAGAAAATAGTAGAGTTTGGAACATGGCAAGGTGCATTATCCATTTTATTCGGGTTATATGCTTTGAGATGGAATGGAAAAGCTATAACCTTCGATATAAAAGAAGAACCGAAGAGCAAAGTATGGTGTAAAGTTAAACCAGTACTACCGTTAGAGTTCTATCAACTGGATGTATTCACACCAAAGGCACAGGTACTCGTAGATAAATTCATCAAGAAGAAGAAGGCACTCATTTACTGTGACGGGGGAATCAAAAAAGATGAATTCAACATGTATGCTTACCTCCTTAAACCAGGAGACTTCATCATGGCTCATGACAGAGGCAGAGAAATCCAGTTAAAAGATATAGCTGAAACCGTTGAGAAATGCAACCTTGAACCAATGTATGAAAAATACATCACCCCACTCAAACTAAGGCAATTCTGCTTCAGGAGACGAGAAGATGAATAACTGGATCCCAGAGGAGAAAACAGTTACACCCAACATCATCTTCGGGGTTAAGGATATTACGTTACCTCCTCAAAGAGACTATTTTTACGTAGAATGCGGTAAAGGTGACACATATTACAAGTTACAGAGATTCTCAATGAACTTCATGAGAGAGGAGTTCAGTAACAGGGCAATCTACGAGATGCCCCCCGTAGAGGGAAACTGGGATAACATCCGAACCTGGGTGAAGAATATGTGGGAAGCCATGTATAACCCCCTCTGGATGAGAAAATATGAACCCCCCAACAAACGTAAATGGAACTACGGAGTATTCGATGGACATCACAGACTCAGATTATTCGACGCCCTAGACGCCGACTGTATCTGGGCGTATGTGCAGAACGTCAAACACTTCGAGAAACCCAGTTGGGTTAAAAACCTCTTAGCTAAAAACGTGAAGGCTCCTAGAAAGGGAACGTTTAGCGGAGCATGTCCCAACTGTGGGTTGGAGAAAGTGAAGTACAAAGTGCTACACAGACCCAACCATAGGTTGTTAGGTGGCAGACTCACATGCGGTAAATGTGGGGGAGATATAGAATACCCTTGGCCCGGTGTCCTTTGATGGCTAAGATATTGATAGTTGCGGGAACCCCGAACTGGTCTATGGACTCGGTGTGTAAAGGAGTTAAAACACACTCCAAACATGATATAACGTTGACGTATTTCTGGATAAAAGGATACACTCCCTCGGACTGGGATTTAATATACGTTCACTGTGGAGCAGTTATGAGTGGACAGAAAAAACAGTTCGTCCTTGACCATAGACGTGATACAAAATGGGCAGTTGGGATAAGGGGACCAACAGCGTATGGCAGAAACTTGAGGAAACTGTTCTCCTCTCATTGGGATGGATACTCATGTGGAAGCAAGTACTGGTTGAATGTGGTAAAAAAGAATCTTCCTGATCAAGATATAGAGGGCTACGTATGTCACGGGGGAATAGATACAAATATGTTTACGGTACAACCCTTCCCCGAGGAATTCAGCATAGGGTGGGCTGGTAACGCTGGTAACGGGGCTAAAAGATTCAAACGGTTCCTAGAACTCCCCTTCAAGAAGAAGGCTGTAGGTGGAGGTGCGTTTGAACAGTTCAAGAAAATGGGGTACACCTCTAACGTAGAGTATATTCCGAAGATAAAATATAATCGAATGAACCATTTCTACGCAGGGATCTCCGTCTACGTTAACACTTCCTTCAGGGAGGGAGGTCCTTTACCGATTAAGGAGGCTGCTGCTTGTGGTAGACCCGTGGTTTGCACTAATACTGGTGATGCTCCTGAGTGGATTCCAGAGGAGTATATAGTTGAAACAAAGTTAAGGGAGTTTGATAGGGATAAGATGGTTGAGTTGATTACAGGGTTTAAGGAAGATAAAACCCTTTTAGTGGAGGAGGGGAAAAGGTTTAAGGAATTGAGTAAGCGTTGGGATCATGGTGTAATTTTCAAGGAGTATGATAAGATGTTTGATGGGGTATTGAATGTATAAGACAGTTGAAGAATTTAGAGACGCGGTGCAGAAGCATTTTCCGTTGAAGAACGTGATATATCAACCGATTCTTCATCCGTTGTTTGAGGGGTNNCTCATGTGGAAACGTGAAGGGAAAAGGGGTGTTAGACCTTGGATGCTGTCTGGGATATTACTCACATAGACTTGCTGAAAAAGGAGCAGTTGTGGAAGGTGTTGAGTTAAAGCGGAAAAGGTACGAGTTCTGCCTATATCTTTCAGAGTTATATGGGTTATCTGAGAATAACCCTATATTCTATAACATGGATTTGGTTGACTACATCAACGAAGAAATGAGGGACGAAATAAAACACTTTGAAAAAGAATATCATATTGTACTATTTCTCAATACGATACACTGGGTCTATCGCAAACACAGAGAGTCCACTTGGGATGTGTTGGACACGATTAGTACCCACTGCAATAAGATGTATTTATCGAGAGGTGGTAAGATGTTTTCCCCAAAGAAGGTCATAGAGAAAACCCACTTCGAGAAAGTCACAGATCTGGGTTTTCCCTCAAAAAAAGGAAGAGGAAGAAGAAGGAGGATATATTTGTATGAGTAAATTCACGATGAATATAGAGGAACTGTGGAAGAACACCTACACACGTCAAGATAAACAACAACCAGAATACCGTAATCTAGGTTTAAACCATGAGGCTACAGCTAAACAACTCTATGAAAACCCAGATATAGACGTTGACGACTTAGCGTTATTCGATTTTATGATGAGCAGACCATATGCAGTATTAAGGGGAGGTAGACCAGGGATAACTAGGACACGTCGTTATTTGGGTAGATATAAGTTTCTATTCAACAAGATTAAAAGAGAAGGGTTTAATGGCAGAGTAACTGTGATTAAGGTTGACGGNNTAACTAGGACACGTCGTTATTTGAATAGATATAAATTTCTATTCAACAAGATTAAAAGAGAAGGTTTTCATGGCCGAGTAACTGTGATTAAGGTTGACGGAAAACACGTTATCAGAGACGGTCATCGTAGGCTTAATACTGCTAGAACATTGGGGGTGACATCCATCCCTGTTCGTGAAATATGAGGTTATGAAAATGAGTGAAGAATGTAAGAAATGGTTCAAGTGGGGAAAAAGACTCAAGAAGATATATCAACCACTCAAAGGATTCGAGGAGAAGACCGCACCTGAACGGGTGAAGGGATTCGAGAAGATATTAGAAACCATAGTAACTCACTGTGGAGAAGTTAAAGATAAGACGTTTCTTGATATAGGATGTAATGTAGGATACTTCTGCTTCAAATTGACAGATATGGGTGCAAAGACAATAGGACTAGAAAGAGATAAAAAGAGAAACAGATTATGCAGATGCGTAGCTAAGAAAGAAGGGTATACCCCTCATAACCCCCTCTTCCTGAACGTAGATGCCCCACAATGGGTTTTAACTGAAAAACCAGAAGTAGACTACGTTATACTCCTAAACACCATACATCATCTCTTCGTACAGGATGAGGAGAAGACATGGATGATGTTTAACTGGCTCATAGAGAACACAGAGGGAGTATTCATCATGATGAGACATAGCCTTAAAGATTGGAGACTCTGTAAAACAGCGAAAGAAATACCAGAAGCAGTTATAGAACGGTCTTCAGCGACGGAGTATGTTGAATACCCCGCTGTTCATAGGAGGAAAATCTATTTTTTCAAGATATAAATATTTAGGTTCTTTAAGGGCAAAAACTATTATAAAGGAGGTGAGAAAACATTATGCCAACTTTAATGGAGCAGATATGGCAACCCGATACATGTGAATGTGTTGTACGGGAGACTTGGTGGAGATACTTCTGCACCGACTGTAACTATTTTAACATCTCAAATTATTGGTGTGATTATCATCAAGAATACAGACCACCATCATCACAAGGAGTATACCAGAACTGTCAATATAACACAGATGAACCACAACGGGTGCATACATTCAAATCATTTGACCATAAATGCCAGTGGCATGATTGTTTAAACGATCAATCAGCCTACAACAGATTGAAGCATGATAATTGGAAGAAGAATGACGCAGTAACAGAGTTTCTTGAATTCATGGGATATGAGGGAAGATATGTAGAGTTTAGGGATACACACCTAGATACTTCGACATATCCGCAGGGATGGTACTATACAGGAATGTGCGGTGAAAACAGGGTCTGTCACTTCGTAATGAAGGGGTTAAACCAAGGACAGAAGAACAGCTTACAGAACCGTGTTGATAACCGTATCGGTGAAGGCGAAATAGCAATAGAATAGGTGAATTAGATGGAGTCTAGTGTTGACCAGCGAGGGGTGAATAGGAGATAGGTCAATATTGGGTTCCACATGGAACATCATCAGTTTATAACGTAGGCACGAGTGTAACACGTTACAACTCACTAATTAGTGGTTATAGCACAGATTCCGCTGCAGATGATGAGTCTAATGAAACATATGTACGTACCACAAATTACACAGCTAGAAGACTCTATATTAACGTAGCAACTAATGGGTTAACTGCCGCTTCAACTTTTGCTTTAATGATAACTGGTGGGGCGGGTAACAATAGTATAAGTATTGGTTCTGGTGTTACTGGTCATCTTTGGGATGCTGCGAGTTCGGATGCTTTAAACAATGGGGATTGGCTTTATTCTAGGATTATAACCGGTGCAACTGGTACAACTCTCACTTCTTATATGTCTGGTGTTGTCCTTGAACATACCTCAGACAGCCACACCTACTTCAAAGCAGAAAACGAAAATGGCTATCAATGCCTTGACGATATAAACCACTACTTCACACCCGCAGGATATTATGTCTCCTCGGAGCAGACGGATGAAAACGACGTAGAGGGCAGAGCTAGGGTAGCAGGAGCATTAGACGATTTAGCTACCTATGTATCAGCTAACGACCACGGGGGCACATGTACCTGCTATATACGGATAAACAACGCTGACGGTAATAACGCTTGTAGCTACGTCAACAAGGCTACAGGGTGGATGTTAGCCGCTACTGCTTCGGATACATTGGCTGATGCTGATGAGTTTAACTACCGTTGGGATGTACCAGCGGCAGGTGGGTCTAAGGGTCCTACTGTTGACTGTATGCAGATGTATCTTGCTGCTGATACTGATGGCGAGATACAGTTAGCGAGTGGATACACCGCCGCCGTTAGTGGCGCTACATATAACGCTAATTATTATATTTCTATTTTCGGTTCATCGGTCTACCATACTACTGAGAGTAATATTGAATATGAGGTTGAACTTGACACGGGTGAATATACTTGGGGTCGTATCTCAATAAATGTAACCGCAAACACATTAGATGCCGCTACAGATTTTATAGGTCGTGTCAATAACGCTGATGGAAACCAAGCGGTAAGTATTGGTGCCGCGGGTACGGGTATATATGAAGAAGATGTAAACACTACTGACACTCTGACTGATGGGGATCAGATTAACTATGAAATAGATACAAACTCTTCAACTTCTGGAGTTATAGCTTGGTCTGCTGTCCACAGTAAACTTACTTGGGATGCAGGGGCAACAACCACCACCACATCAACATCCACATCCACCACATCTACAAGCACATCCACTACTAGCACATCCACGAGTACAACTAGCACCAGCACGAGTACTACCAGTACGTCAACCAGTACCACTAGCACCAGTACATCTACTACGAGTACCAGTACTAGCACTACAAGCACATCAACTAGTACCACCAGTACCTCGACATCTACAACCTCTACGACATCAACATCCACTAGCACTACCTCAACCAGTACAAGTACCACGTCAACAAGTACATCTACCACTTCTACATCTACATCAACTACATCTACATCAACAAGCACCACAAGTACCAGTACCTCTACCACGTCTACATCCACAAGTACCACAAGCACTTCTACTTCTACTACATCTACTAGCACTTCTACTACATCAACCTCTACTAGTACTACTTCTACTTCTACTAGCACAACCAGTACTAGTACTTCAACTACAAGTACCACATCCACAAGTACGAGTACTACGTCAACAAGTACATCAACAACCAGTACGTCAACCAGTACCACTAGCACTAGCACTTCTACTACAAGTACTTCAACCAGCACTACTTCTACTAGCACTAGCACTACATCGACTAGCACCAGTACTACAAGTACTTCTACCAGTACGACATCTACTTCTACTAGTACTACAAGCACCTCAACATCCACTACGTCTACATCTACTTCCACTACGTCAACATCCACAAGTACTACCTCCACTTCAACTAGCACTACCTCCACCAGCACCAGTACTACGAGTACAAGCACAAGCACCACGTCTACTAGTACCAGTACGACCTCGACAAGCACCTCTACAACATCAACATCCACATCCACCACTAGCACCAGTACCTCAACTACCTCAACCTCAACCAGTACGACATCAACAAGCACTTCAACCACTAGTACTTCTACATCTACGACTAGTACCAGCACCAGTACGACAAGTACCTCCACTAGCACTACATCCACATCCACGTCAACAACTAGTACGTCTACTAGCACTACAAGTACTAGCACATCTACCACTTCGACCAGTACATCTACTACCAGTACAAGCACATCTACGACAAGCACAAGCACCTCTACTACCAGTACCTCAACGTCCACGACATCTACAAGCACTAGCACCACTAGTACCTCAACGAGTACTACATCTACTAGCACTAGCACTACCTCTACATCTACGTCTACCACTAGTACCTCAACCTCTACGACAAGTACGACATCAACTTCCACAAGCACCACTTCTACTAGTACAAGTACCACATCAACCAGTACATCGACAACGAGTACTAGCACCTCCACTACCAGCACGAGTACAAGTACCACAAGCACATCTACTTCAACCACTTCAACATCTACAAGCACAACTAGCACGAGTACCACGAGTACCAGTTCATCCTCAACATCAACAACGTCAACAAGCACAAGCACGACAACTACAACCGCACCAACAGGAGCAGGACTCCTATGGGATGAAGACGCACGGGGAATACAGGAGATAAAATACATCCCCATACTCACAATTATCGGAGAAGAGGAATACAAACGATACAAAACCTACGTCTCCATAGGACAACCAGAGACAGGAGAAGCACCCGTAGAAGTCCGCATCGGAGAACATGAGGAAAGCTACATCTCCATGATAGAGATAATCGACATAAAGACACTAGACGAAGCAGAGGAAAGAATAGACAACCTACTCCTAGAGTTACTTGATCTTGACTTCGGTGAACTTAACGAGAAGGTTGATATACTCTCAGAACGATTAAAGAAACGATACGAGGCACAACAATGAGGAAAAACAGCAGATATAAGAACATGATGAACAAACTAGATAAAGCAGAGAAAGTCATCAAACGAATAGATGAAATAGAGTACAAAGTAGATCAACTCATCAAAGTAGAGCGCCTCCTATCAGCCAAGGAGAACCTAAAGAAACGATAACCCCACATCCTTTAAAACTTGTAACCCCCTAACATAAATGAGGGACATCTTTGAACTCAAAACTAAAAACCCTTGTAGAAGCACTAACCGATGAGATAAACGAGGCTAAAGGCCTGAAAGACTACAACCCCCCAAAGGTTGAGTGGTGGAAGAGTATTGACTGGAAGGATGAAGACTTCACACCAATCTTCGACAAACTCGACGAGAAGACAAGGCAACTCATCATAGATGAAGGTCTCTGCCCAACATGTGACGAGAAAGAAGAGGAAGAGGAACCCATGGAAGATAATATAGAAGATAATATAGAGGACAATGTAGAGGATAAAGAAGAAGAGGAGAAGGAAGAAGAAAAAGAGAAAGAGGAAGAAGAGGAGGAAGAGGAGGAGGAAATAGAGGAAGATCATCCCTATGAGGATGGAGACGCCGTTGACTTCGCCTTGACTCCTGTTGATAGTATTCCTAAACCCGTGGAGAAAAAGAAACTAGACCCACATGAGGTATTAAAGAGATTCGATCACGTCACAAAGAAAGATGAATAGTTGGATCCTATCTTTATTCCTGTTTCTACTAGTTAACGTAGTTATACCAGAACTTGTCTTGTTTCTAGGTTTATTCAAAAAGATCAAGGGCAGAGAATATTAGATAGACGATGCCTCCGATTATATAAGACCATAACAAAATATAGAACACGAACTCTAGTATCCCCATAATTATACCTATATGTGCCGAATCTTAATATTATTTATGCGTTTAAGTAGGGCATTCTTAATTACATCCATCTTTAGCTATACCTGTGCCTTATTACTTGTTTTAAAAAAAGTGGTCGTAACAGAACCATCTCCCTTTGATGATTACGGTTGGCAGATAGCCCTCTTCTTATTAATCATACTCATCTACAGTATACGTGATAACAGATTCAATATTATCTGGGCAGGAGTCTATGGATGCCTCGCGTTACTCAGCTTCACAGGAGTAGTTACATGGATAACCCCCTACGGGGTGAAGAGTTTCTGGATGAACCTTTTCATGGCTCTCTGGGATCTAGCTATAGCAATTAGTTTTGTCTACGAGTCTCCAATGTATATATGATTGTTCTGGATAGATTATGGAGTGGATGAAGCTATGCTTAACTCCACCTTCTCAGTTCCATAATATCCGTCAAGTATTTTCTGTATGTTGGTTTTTTCTCCGTTGTTTATATTTGTGACACTTACACTCAGGAGTCTTAGTTCATTGTATCCGCTGTAACTCCAATAGTAGTCATGGTTCGCGTAGAAGTCGGGCATAACTGCGTATCCTTCTTCATCTACGTATCCGAGGGCAATAGCAAGTCTCTCAGGTATATCGTTCTTTCTGAAGTTCTGTTCTTTAGCGTGGAGCCAAAGGGTCGCCTCATCTGCTAATCCACTATGCCACTCACATCGATGATCTACAGAGTATAGTTTATGCACTCGTTGTGCTGGAGGCAAGTCCGCGTCAAAACTGAATGTGAATACACATTCACATGTATCAGGCCACCAGGTATTATATACGATGTTCTCGGCGTGTGGTGCTTGTGTTACTAACCACCCCATTATCATGAATTGAACCATGATTACTGCGTAGAGTAGTTTTGTTTGTTTATTCTTCAACCTTTCACCTCCTCTGATTGTTTAGTAGAAACTATTAATTTACAACCCTGACACTTAGGGATAAAGTCATCATATTCAGGATGATCCTTACAAGTCTCTAAATGTTTACAATTAGTGATTTCTTCATAGGTTCGGGTTAAAGATACTACTCCATACATTTTATCACCTTTTGGTATAAACTATTATTCAATTAACTCCCACCTCTTAATGGTAAAACCAAACTTCACTTCTCTAAAAGTGTTTTTACACTCCTTACAGTGGTAAAGAGATTTAAATGGGTGTAGTTTTTCACAGTTTACTCCACATTTAGGACAGTACATTATTCTTCCTCCTTTGTGACTGTTGTGGGTGAACTATCATTAAGTAGTTCTTTCGCTTCTTCATTTGATATTATCACTGGCAGGTATTCGGGGTCTTCTCCGTATTCAGCGTCTAGAAATGGTTTCCATTGAACACCGTCCCTAAACCGAGCGGACTCTTTTAACATAAAATCTTCATCGGCTATCATAGCTAACACATATGGTGAAACGTGTTCTATATCAACTCGTGGTGTAATGCTATGTATCTTGTCTTTATATATGAAGTGAACGGTTTCCCCCTTTTTGATAGTTGGGTATGAAGTATCAGACATAGAACTGTACCTCTTCCTTGAACGCTTTAGCTAGTTTGATGATATGGTGTTTCAAATAATCGTAATAAACCTCAGCAAGAGTCTCGCTTGTTGGTTCAATCTCTACGAATACGCTTGGAGTTGTTAGGTCGATATGTATTTTAGCGTTAATAAACGATCTATCTGAATCAGTCATTAAACCACTCCATCAACACAATACGATCAATGAAAAAAGCTACAACCATGTTGATAATACACATAATAGCATCTACGAAAAGATTTCCAAACGCTACAGGCATCCAACCTAATTGAAACACTCCATCAATAAACCAAACAACTAATCCAACATTATAGGCGAAAAGAAGACCTGCACCAATAAACTTTAATATTTTATTCATTCTTCTTCCTCTTTCTTAGTTTCGGATAAAGTATTATCACGAACATCTATTATTCGAGTTAACACAAGTTCATCAATGTCACTACCATCAGGCTTCTTTCCAACGAGGTGTAGGAGAAGATGACTTCTACCTGCAACTCTAACACTTAAAACTTCACCACTTTCTGTTCCGTCTAGTTTCACTTCTCTTCCTCCGTGATAGTTTGCTCAGAAC
>JABAHP010006768.1_pt3 | contig 21199 bp, 26 predicted proteins | sample 7062081 | NCBI WGS metagenome assembly JABAHP01 (sample SAMN14534357, study PRJNA622989) | marine sediment metagenome | biome: marine biome [ENVO:00000428]; feature: marine pelagic biome [ENVO:01000023]; material: deep marine sediment [ENVO:00002113] | place: India: Gulf of Kutch | collected...
TCCAACTGAAAAGGGGCCGCTCATTGAGCGGCCCCTTCTTTATCACGGTCAGCCCGTAAGGTCCGTCTTACACGACCTTGTCGAACTTCTCCTTTTTGGCGCCGCAGATAGGGCAGGTGTCGGGGGCCTCACCCTCGACAACATTACCGCAGACAGAGCAGACATGGAAATCCGAGTCCTGCCCTTCCTTGAGATTATCAAGGACATCCTGGTAGAGATTTGCGTGGACCTTCTCGGCTTCGTTGGCGAAATTGAAGGAACGCTCGGCGTCCTTGTTCCCTTCGGCCTTTGCGGCCTCGAGCATTTCGGGGTACATGCTCGTAAACTCATAGGTCTCGCCCTCGACAGCGGCCTTGAGGTTATCCTGGGTGGACCCAACGCCACCGGCGGTCCTGAAGTGGGCCAGGGCGTGAATGGTCTCGGCCATGGCGGCGGCCTTGAACATCTTCGCCGCGCGGGGGTAACCCTCCTGCTCTGCCTTCGCGGCAAAGGCGAGGTATTTACGGTTGGCCTGGCTCTCTCCGGCAAAGGCCGCCATCAGGTTATCGTTGGTTTTGGACATTCCGGTATCATCCTCCTTGAGTGTGTTTTTTCAAAGTGTAGCAGAATCAGCTGGTGATGTTAATCTCTTTTGTGCTCTCCCACATGCCGTGCATGTTGCAGCGCTCGACAGCCCTGAGCGTGGCCTTCTCGTGCTTGGGGCCCTTCACCAGGGTAACGGTTATCTCGGGCCGGGTGAACACGGGAGTAAGGTCGAACCGGCCAAGAAAGTTCTGGCCGGAATACAGTTCCATCCATTGCACATGGTGGGCCTCCTCCATGACATGGGGGACCTCGCCGACTTTTATGGTGACCGTAAAGGGCTCTCCAGCCTTTACGGTGTCCGGACAATCAATGACGGGTGTGTGTTTCTTTTCCATCTCCGTAGGTGACGCGTGATCCGATGGTTTGTTTATCCCGCAGAACAGGCTCTTCTCTGACACGTGTAGTACCTCCTTCAGCCAATCTTTTCGAATGAATTCTTACCGGCCTTGCAGACCGGGCACTTCCAGTCGTCCGGACGCTCATCGAAGGGAACGTCCTGGTCATTGTCTTTGTACAACCATTTGCACATGGAACATCTCCAGACAGCGCCGTCCTCGCGGTCGCCGTCCTTTTCCACGATCTCCCAGCCCTTCTCCTCCCAAGCCGCAAGGGGCGGGGGGAAGTAGCCGGAGTACAGGACCTTGTCACGGGCGTCGTCAACGGACACCTTGACTGTTACGCCTTCCCTGGTGACCGTGTATCCCCAGTGGAAATTGTCTTTGGTGTCCGTGTCCGACATCTTTGCGTTGAACTCAAAAAGGTCACTGCCGCGCTTTTTTACTTTGGACATCGTATAACAGCACTTCGCAATCGACGTGCAGCCGCACTTTCCGTTGCGAAGCTCCAGACCGTCCACCCGGAAACCGCCGGGTATCTTTTCAATATCTATCGGCATGTTGCAAAAGCCCCCTGATAATTTTTATTTAATGAGAACAGGCTCCTACGCCGTCCCTTTGAACTTCTGCCGAACGGGCCTTTCTCCACCCCTCCCTGCTGAGGCGATGAGCCCGTTCAACCATCCAGTTGGTCATTTTCTGGAGGTACTGCTTTGGATCCACCTTTGCCATGGCAACGATCTCGTTGCGCTCGCGGGCGCTATCCTCCATATCACCGGGATACATCCCAAGCCAGGTAACGTATCCTTCGTCAAAGATATTGTCCGGGGTGAGGTCGTCCCTCACGCTGGCGGGCAGCTTCGCCGAGAAGGCAGATACTACCTCCATATCAAGCTCGAGTATCCAGCCGTTGTCACGGACCATGGTTTCCGGATTGAACTCTGTATCACCCGAGCATGAAGGGCAGTACAGCCTGTCTACGGACTGCTCGTTAAGGATATTGCCGCCGAAGTTCATATCGGCCTCTTTCCGGCCGCACTCACATGTTTTGGTATATTTCATGCACATGGCCTGTAACCTCCTGTCATATAATTATTGTGCAGGGGCATTAACCCTGCTTTACCATGGTGCCGTTCTCGGCACACTTCGGGCATTTCTTGGGCTTGCAGCGGCCATCCTTCTCACAGCCGCACTTCTCGCATTTAAACGTTGCCATCTACGCCACCTCCTTTCCTTCTTCTTTAGCATCGCATTTGGGGCACACGCCGTAGAATTCGACATGGCTTTCGATAATCCTGAACCTGCCCTGCTCCGCCTCCGGCAGGACGAGGTTAAAATCCTCATAAATATCACTGATCGCACCACAGACCACACACATCAGATGATGATGCGGGGCGGTATTGGGGTCATACCGCCTTTTTCGTGGATCGATGGAGAGTTCGACCACTCTCCCACGTTCCGTGAGCGCCTCCAGGGTGTTATATACCGTTGCAAAGGACATGGTCGGATAGGTCTCGCGAACCCTGGCGAATATCTCATCAGCCGAGGGATGAGAAGTATTATCCTCCAGAATATCCATTATTGCCATCCTTTGCGGCGTCAGCTTAAATCCTATGTCTTTGTATTTAATCATTTTTATTACCTTTGAATCATTCTTACTCTGTAATTATTACAAATTTGGTCCGATTTGTCAAGACATATTTTATCTTAATTGTCCTCTTTGTGGTTTTTCCAGAATACACAAAGGGGCACAAACCGTGAAAACCATGCAGTAGTGGCCTCTACGAAGCAGATTTCGACCATCTTATCGGATTTCCGTTCAGGTTTTATCACTTTTACCGGGCTCTAGCAGCTCCTACTATAAGTTTTTATTATGACCCTAAATGTTGAAAACAATACTCCGGTTTATTAAACTAAGTGTTACCCTTTAATCGGGAATTCCACAAACAGGGGAGATATTATTGATGCAGGCACAGGAAACGCCGGGATTCAGCTTGGACAATGCAATAAGCGACCTGAGCGAAATCTATGAAAAATATAAGGATTTTCCGGGGAGCACCATTCCCGTTCTTCAGGACATTCAGGAAAAATTCGGGTACCTGCCTGAAGAAGCGGTCAACTGGATAGCTGACCGCCTTGGCACACCCAGAAGCACCTTTTACGGGGTTGCAACATTCTACTCGCAGTTCTACCTGGACCCGAGGGGCGAAAATGTTGTAACCGTCTGCTGCGGTACTGCCTGCCATGTCAAGGGCGCGGAAAAGATACAGTCCCGTATCAGGCGCGACCTTGAACTGACTGACGACAAAAACACCACTGACGACCTGAAGTTCACCGTTGAAAAGGCAAACTGTGTGGGGGCCTGCAGTATTGCGCCGGTTGTCATTCTCAACAAGACCGTGCTGGGCAAGACCACCCCTGAAAAGGTCTCCAGGCAGATAAAGACGCTGGCCAAAGGAAAGGCAAGCACTGATGAGTGATAAGAATATAAAGATAATGGTATGCATGGGCACGGGGGGTATATCCGCCGGCGGCCCTGTGGTCATGGAGGAATTCAGGCGACACCTTGGCGATGCCGGTATCGATGCAACGATGAGCGACAGATGCACGATGCATGACGTGGGCTGCCGGGGACTCTGCGCCAAGGATGTGCTCGTGGACATCATTGTTGATGACACCAAGTCCACCTACCAGCACGTTCAGCCCGATATGACCGAACGGATCGTAAAGGAACATCTCGTAGGGGGTGTGCCGGTTGAAGAGTGGCTCGTGGGCGAAGATTATCACGCCTTTAACCGTGACCAGGTCAAAGTGGTGCTCTCCGAATGCGGTCTGGTGGACCCGAACTCGATAGATTCGTATTTCGAGTACGAGGGCTATGATGCCATCAAGAAAGTACTAAAGGAAATGAGCCCCGAGGAAGTCATCCAGGTCATGAAGGACTCCGGACTGCGCGGACGCGGCGGTGCCGGTTTCCCGACGGGCCGTAAGTGGGAAGGGGCAGCCAGGACTCCCGCTGACGTGCGCTACATGATCTGTAACGCCGACGAGGGCGACCCCGGTGCGTTCATGGACCGCTCCATCATCGAGGGCAATCCACACCTGGTGATCGAGGGCATGATCATTGGCGCATATGCCGCCAGATGCTCCGAGGGCTATGTGTATATCCGGGCAGAGTACCCGCTTGCCGTTGATCGCCTGAGGAAGGCCCTTGAGGAAGCCCGTAAGCACAACCTGCTCGGCAATAATNNCTTCAACTTCGATATCAAGATATACCAGGGCGCCGGTGCCTTCGTTTGTGGCGAGTCCACTGCCCTTATGAGAAGCATCGAGGGCAAGCGCGGCATGCCCCGCCCCACCCCTCCCAACTCCGTGTACTTCGGCCTGTACGGCAAACCCTCGGTACTGAACAACGTCGAGACCTTTGCCAATGTGCCCTACATCATCAGGCGCGGGGCTGACTGGTTCTCTTCGTATGGCACGGAAAAGTCCAAAGGCACCAAGGCCTTCGCGCTTACGGGCAAGATCGTCAACGCCGGACTCATCGAGATCCCCATGGGCATGCCCCTGAAACAGATCGTCTATGATATCGGCGGCGGCATCGAGGGAGGCAAAGAACTCAAGGCAGTGCAGACCGGCGGACCCTCTGGGGGTTGCATTCCTGCCAGCATGATGGACACCCCGGTAGACTTCGAAAGCCTGGCAGAACTCGGCTCTATTGTGGGCTCGGGCGGCATGATCGTCCTTGACGAGGACGACTGCATGGTGAACATTACGAAATATTTTCTCCAGTTCACAGAGGAAGAGTCCTGCGGCAAATGCGTACCCTGCCGCGTGGGAACCAAGCGGCTCCTTGAGATACTTGAGCGTATAACGGTCGGCGAGGGCAAACCCGAAGACCTTGACGTGCTGCAGGAACTCGGCGAGAAGGTCGTTGACGCCTCGCTGTGCGGCCTGGGCAAAAGCGCGCCCAATCCCATCCTGAGCACGCTGAAGTACTTCCGCGAGGAATACGAGGCACATATAAACGGCAAGTGTCCTGCAAAGGTCTGCAAGGCGCTGGTCATCTACGGTATCGACGCCGACGCCTGCAAGGGCTGNNTATCAGGGTCTGCCCCGCGGGCGCCATCACCGGGGAGAAGAAAAAACCCCACGTGCTGGACCCCACGCTTTGCATCCGGTGCGGGGCGTGCTTCGATGCATGTAAATTTAAATCAGTCACACGGGAGTAGGACGAACCATGGCAATGATAAAGCTTACAGTAGACGACAGACCGGTTGAGGTGTCCGAGGGCACTACGGTCCTGGCGGCCGCGCGATCGGCAGGGATTACCATCCCCACGCTCTGTCACCACCCCAAGCTCACCGCCTTCGGCGGATGCCGTCTCTGTGTGGTGGAGGTAAAGGGCGCGGGTAAGCTCTTCACCGGATGCACTACCCCTGTATGGGAAGGCATGGAGGTAATTACGCAAAGCGACCGCCTCTGGGGAGTCCGCAAGACGGTAATAGAGCTTCTTCTCTCGGACCATCCGAACGACTGCATGACCTGCCAGGTGGCCGGAAGCTGCACGCTTCAGGACCTGGCATATGAGTACGGATGCAAGGTTGACCGCTATGCAGGTGAGCGAAGGGTTTATGATACCCGCGACGCCAACCCGTTCCTTGAACGCGACATGGAAAGGTGCATTCTTTGCGGCCGTTGCGTCAAAGTATGTGATGAGGTACAGGGAGTAAGCGCCATAGACTTCACCTACCGGGGATTCCACTCGAAGATAAGCCCGCCCTACGAACATGACCTCAACTGTGAGTTCTGCGGTCAGTGCGTTGCCGTCTGTCCGACCGGTGCACTTACCGGAAAACGCTGGGCAGGAAAAGGACGCCTGAAGGACGTTCGCGAAGTCCAGACCACCTGTTCCTATTGCGGAACGGGTTGCGCTCTCACGCTGCATGTAAAGAATAACGAGGTCATCAGGGCAAGCTCCCCGGCCAATTCCCTGAACGAAGGCTGGCTCTGCGTGAAAGGCCGCTTCGGTTACGAGTTCATTAACAGCCCTGACCGTCTGAAACGGCCCATGATACGCAAGAACGGCCAGCTTGAGGAGGTAAGCTGGGACGAGGCCCTTGACTACACCGCAAAGCGGCTCGGGGAGATAAAGGAAAAGCATGGCGCAGACGCGATCGGCGGATTGGCTTCGGCACGTGCGACCAACGAGGATAATTACCTGTTCCAGAAGTTCATCCGCGCGGTGATCGGCACCAATAACATCGATCACTGCGCACGTCTCTGACACAGTCCCACGGTGGCCAGTCTGGCCGCCAAGCTGGGCTCCGGGGCCATGACCAACTCCCTCAAGGAGATAGAGGGAATGGAAGTCATCTTTATCATCGGCTCCAACACCAAAGAGACTCATCCGGTCATTGCCAACAAGATGATAAAGGCGCACCGCAGGGGCGCGAAGATCATCGTTGCCGACCCGCGCCGGGTGCCCATGACCAGGTTCGCGGACACCTTCCTCCAACTGAAGCCCGGGACGGACATCGCCCTCCTCAACGCCATGGCCAACGTCATTCTTGCCGAAGGCATGGAAGACATGGACTTCATCGAAAAGAATACCAACGGGTTTGTCGAGTGGCGTGACTCAATCGCCGACTACACTCCCGAGAAGGCTGAGAAGATAACCGGAATTCCCAAGGAATCCATCATCAGAGCGGCAAAACTCTATGGCGGTTCCGACAAGGCGGGTATTTTTTACACCATGGGAGTCACTCAGCACACCCATGGGACCGCGAACGTAAGCTCTATAGCCAACCTGGCCCTGCTTACGGGTAATATCGGTCGTCCTCATACCGGAGTTAACCCCCTCCGGGGCCAGAACAATGTCCAGGGAGCCTGCGATGTGGGTGCGCTCCCGAACGTCTATCCCGGTTATCAGGACGTGGAGGTCACTACGGCCAGGGAGAAGTTCGAGAAGGCATGGGGAACCAAGCTTTCTGACAAACCGGGAATGAAATCAACCGAGATGATCCCGGCTGCAACTGATGGAAAAATCAAGGCGCTGTACATCATGGGAGAAAATCCCGTGCTTTCGGACCCTAACATCGCCCATGTCATTGACGCGTTTAAGAAGCTCGACCTTCTCGTGGTCCAGGACATATTCATGACCGAGACGGCAGAGCTTGCCGACGTGGTGCTTCCCGCAACCTGTTTTGCGGAGAAGGACGGAACGTTCAGCAATACCGAGCGCCGCGTTCAGCGGGTGCGCAAGGCCGTTTTGCCACCGGGCGAGGCAAAGAACGACACTGATATTATTGCGGGAATATCCACACGCATGGGGTATCCCATGGACTATCGTTCCGCATCAGAGATATTCAACGAACTAGGCTCAATATGGGCGGGTGTTGCGGGTATCAACTACGAAAGGATCGAAAAGCGTGGCCTGCAGTGGCCCTGCCCCACCACGGACCATCCGGGAACCCAGTATCTTTACAAGGGAGGCTTCCCACGGGGGCAGGCGTTCTTTACCCCTGTTGACTGCCTGCACGCGGCAGAGGAGCCCGATGCCGAGTACCCGTACATACTGACCACGGGAAGAAACCTTTTCCAATATCATACCGGCACAATGTCCAGACGGAACGAGCCTATCGAGGCCCATGCCGGAAGGCCTTATGTGGAAATGCACCCGTCCGACGCCGAGCGGCTTTCTGTCAGTGACGGAGAAAAGGTGAAAGTTACCTCAAGACGTGGTAGCATTGACATTGAAGTTCGCATCAGTGAAAGGATCAATGCCGGGGTGGTCTTTATACCCATGCACTATCGTGAGGCCGCAGTCAACGTACTCACCAATGATGCCACCGATCCTTTCGCCAAGATCCCGGAACTGAAAGTCTGTGCGGTGAAAATCAACTAGAGACCAAGGGGGCTGCAATGGCAACAGTAACTGAGCTGAAAAAACAGGTTCTGCTTGAGAACATTCCCGAAGCGCTCCTTGAAGAGCTTGCCGGCTTACTGAAGGATGTTTCCTTAAAGGCCGATGATGTCCTGTACAAGGAGAACGACGACGCCGAGGGAATCTATTTAATCCGCTCCGGCAAGGTCGAGGTGTCGAAGGCTACCGCAGACGGATGGATGCAGCGTCTCGCGATTTTCAGCTCCGGTCATTACTTTGGAGAGCTTTCCATTCTGGTCCAGCGAACCCACGAAGCAAATGCGAAGGCGCTGGAGGACAGCTCATTATTTCTCCTCACCAAAGAGGACTTTAAAAGGATAGAGGAAGAAAACCATGAACTGGCCCTGGGTATCATAAAGCAGATAGCCATCATCACAAGCAGAAATCTTCGGGAGATGAACCGTAGGTTCGTCAACGCGTTGATAAATTATTAACAAAAACATAATAACGAGGAGGAGGAGAAGGAATGCCAATCGATCCAACAAAAAACCCCGACTGGAAAATAGCCGAGGCGGCCGAGAAGAACATGAAGACCGTCTACGAACTCGGTGAGCAGCTCGGGCTCGAAAAGGAAGAGCTTCTGCCCCACGGTCACTATGTGGCCAAACTGGACTTCAACAAGATACTCAAGAGGCTCAACAAGCGTCCCGACTGCAAATACGTTGATGTGACCGCCATTACCCCCACCCCGCTGGGTGAGGGCAAATCCACCACCACCATGGGCCTCACCCAGGGCATGGGCAAGATCGGCAAGAACGTTATCGCCGCCATCCGCCAGCCCTCCGGCGGCCCGACCATGAACATCAAGGGTTCCGCAGCGGGCGGCGGCCTTGCACAGTGCATACCGCTGACCCCGTTCTCCCTGGGACTCACCGGCGACATCAACGCCATCATGAACTCCCATAACCTGGCCATGGTCGCCCTGACCTCCAGGATGCAGCACGAGTTCAACTACGACGATGCCCAGCTCAAGAAGCGCAAGCTCAAGAGGCTTAACATCGATCCGCGCAATGTGGAAATGAAGTGGATCATCGACTTCTGCGCCCAGGCGCTCCGGGACATCATCATCGGCCACGGCGGCAAGATGGACGGATTCATGATGAAAAGCGGATTCGCCATTGCGGTCAGCTCCGAAGTCATGGCCATTCTCTCCGTTGCCAAGGACCTCAAGGACATGCGCGAACGCATGGGAAAGATCGTCGTGGCGTACGACAAGAAAGGCAATGAAGTGACCACCGCAGACCTGGAAGTGGATGGTGCGATGACCGCCTGGATGGCTGATNNCCGTTCGCCAACATCGCCATCGGCCAGAGCTCGGTCATCGCCGACCGCGTCGGCCTCAAGCTCGGCGACTATCATGTGACCGAAAGCGGCTTCGGCGCCGACATCGGTTTCGAGAAGTTCTGGAACCTCAAGTGCCGTTTCTCCGGCCTTACCCCGAACGCGGCGGTCCTGGTTGCCACGATCCGGGCGCTCAAGAGCCACGGCGGCGCTCCGATCCCGGTTCCCGGCAAGCCCATGCCCGAAGAGTATACAAAAGAGAACGTCAAGTTCGTCGAGAAGGGCTGCGTCAACCTTATCCATCACATCGAGACCGTCAAGAAGTCCGGAGCCAATCCGGTCGTCTGCATCAACGCTTTTTACACCGACACGAAGAAAGAGATCAACACCGTGCGCAGGCTGGCCGAGAAGGCCGGCGCCCGTGTGGCCGTCTCCGAACACTGGCAGTACGGCGGCGACGGTGCTGTTGAGCTGGCCGAGGCGGTTGTGGAAGCCTGTAACGACAAGACCAAGTTCAAATTCCTCTACGACCTCACCACTCCACTTCGCAAGCGTATCGACCTTATCGCGAAGGAAGTCTATGGCGCTGATGGCGTTGACTACTCCGCAGAAGCCCTCGCCAAGGCGAAGAGGATGGAAGCGGACAAGGATATAGCCAAGCTCGGCACCTGCATGGTCAAGACCCACCTGAGCCTCTCTGACAACCCGAACCTCAAGGGCGTTCCGAAAGACTGGAGGCTGCATGTCAGCGATATCCTGACCTACAAGGGCGCCGGATTCGTGGTTCCCGTTGCCGGTACCATCAAGCTCATGCCCGGCACCAGCTCTGACCCGGCCTACCGCCGCGTGGATGTTGACCACAAGACCGGAAGGGTCAAGGGCCTGTTCTAGAACACGATTACAACAAGATTCAGAGGGGCGGCCTTACGGCCGCCCTTTTTTTATTGATTTTCCTGTTGAGTGATTCTCCTTGAAGCCGGCTCCTGGTTAAGGGCTTCGCGCATGGAGGCCAGGGCATCGGGCATTCGTTGTGCCAGTATGCTTGAAATATTGTACGAAAGAACATTCTTGCCCTCTATGCCCCTGGAAAGGGCGTACACACTATAGAATTTGTCCTCACGGTATCCGGTAATATCGTATTTCCAGATGATCTCTCCAGAACTCATTTCGCGCAGTCTCAGGGTAACGTCTATCTCTACCTCAAACGAAACATAAGGCAATCCGACAATGCGGGTGATCCACGCATACAGTCCGGAGCCGTAATAATATCCGGTCTCCCGCAGATAGGTTCTGTTCAGGGCTCCTTCGAGACGGTAATCAGCCGTAACGTAAGGATTCTCAGGAAGAAATACGCATTGAGCAAACACCTCATTGCCCTTCAACGCATTGTATACGGCACGGCTGAACGCGGTGGGAAATGGGGCGGGGCTGTAATCGGTAAAGCCGATGTAGGTATCGGGCATCTCGCTTTCCATATGGAGCCAGAGAACACCTGGAATAAACCCCAGCCATTTGTGGGCATCACTGGTGGCTGCACGGGGCCGGAGGTCAATGAACTCAGCGACTCCGATCGTTGCAGGCACTGTCTGACCAACAGCATCAGAACTCTTCTCAACAGGGAAATCCAGTCCCAGGTCGAGCGGGGTGGAGGCACATCCCATGCATACAGAAAAAAACAGCAACGCAGACAACAGGGAGATTATTACGCGCAGTTTCCTTCGTCCTAACCCTGAGGTACAGAACTTTCTTTTCATCATATTAATTATACTAACTACACAACGCGCTTACCAACGCATTTTTTATAAAAAACATTACAAAAAGCAACAAATTCATTTGACAAAAAAATTCGTTTATGTAAATGTATAAGGAGCATAAATTGACTATTTACTTTAAATTCTTATGTTAGGAGGTGAACGAATGCGTTATGTAGCTGTTATGTTAGTTCTGGCAGCCTTTTTCCTGGCTGCCGGTTGTGCCACTACCGCACAGATGACCGCTATCGAGGACCGTCTGGACGGGATCGAGAGCAAGCTTGATGGTCTTGATCAACGGGTAACAGCCCTTGAGGAGCAACAGGAAGAGGGTGGGGACACCACCGATATAGGCCGGAGCATGGAGATGGCCGACGAATCCGTAAGAAGGGCCGAAAGTGCTGCGGACCGGGCAGAGGCCGCTGCCGACAGGGCAGAAGCCGCTGCTGAAAAAGCAGAAAAGATCTACGAGATGCGCCTCAAAAAATAAGCTGAATCCAAAAACGCCCTCAGTTATTGGCTATGGCAGCCGGACTGGGGGCGTTTGTTTTTGAAAGCAGGTCCTCTCCCGAAACCTCGAATGTTGTGGATATGGATACCGGAACCCCCCGCTGTTCTTCAATAGCCCGTTTCAATGAATTCATATCCACCCTCTCGATCAGCCTGTTCTTTCTCAGCATTGCCGTGGCGTAATAATAAAGATCACCCTCTCTCTCCAGGTAATCCGGGTGCACCTCTACAAAAACCTCTCCATCCCTCTGCCCGATCTTTACCGGCTGATAAATGATATTCACCAACGTACCCGGCTCCATGTAATTAAAAAGGATCTCGATATCCTCCGGATAAAGCCGGATACAGCCGTGGCTCACCTGTCGGCCAATGCCGTAGGGTTCATTAGTGCCGTGGATAAAATAGCTCGTTCCTTTCAAATTAAGGGCATATCCCCCCAGAGGATTGTCAGGACCTGGTGGAACCTTAGCCGGGCGGTCAGGTTCTTCCTCCCTGATGGACTTGGGAACATACCAGGTGGGGTTCTTCAGCTTCAGCCCTATTCGATAGCTTCCCATGGGGGTCAGTGAGCCGTCCACACCTATCCCTATTGGATACGTCCGGACGAACCGCCGTTCCCCAACATTCAGATAATAGTACAATCGCATCTCGGCCAGATTGATGACCACTCCCTTCCGGGCTGAATCAGGAAGTATCCACTGGGTGGGAACACGAACTGAAGTGCCCCGGTTAGGGATCCAGGGGTCCAGCAGGGGATTTGCAAGGGTGATCTCGTTATAACCCAGGTCATGAGAACGGGCCAATTCCAGAAGTGTCTCGTCGCCAATAATTGTATAACTTTTATTTACACCTATAATGTCGTCATTTTGCGCAAGGGGGAATGCACCGGAAGCATACACAGCTTCCCCTCCTCCCATGAGGAATACAGCCAGAAAAACCACCATGAATACGAAACGGAACATATTGAATTATAACAGGTACACCCCCCTTCAAGGGAATGGACATATGCTAAAATAGGAGCTTGAATCCAGTTAATGATAAAAGGATTATATGGAAGATAAGCTGAAAATCACGCCCCTTGGAGGGGTTGAGGAGATCGGCGGCCTCAATATGACCGCGTATCAATGGCACGATGACATCATCGTCATTGACGCGGGTCTCATGTTCCCTGATGAGGACATGCTCGGAGTTGATTTCGTTATACAGGACTTCTCCTATCTTCTGGAAAACAGCGACAGGGTTCGTGCGGTTATCCTGACCCACGGACACGAAGACCATACTGGCGCCCTGCCCTTTTTCCTGAAGGAGATCAACGTCCCTGTATACGGAACAGCCCTGACCCTTGGACTCGTCCAGGAAAAGCTCAAAGAGCATCACCTGGACAGTGAGGTCGAGCTTGTCCGGATCCGTCCACGTGATGTGATCGATATCGGCGCATTCCAGGTAGAGTTCATCCGGGTTACTCACAGCATTGTGGACGGCGTGGCTCTTGCCATAAACACCCCTATCGGAGCGGTCATTCATACCGGTGATTTCAAGGTCGATCCGACACCGGTAGACGGGGAACTCATGGACTTCAACCGGCTGACCGAATATGGTGAGAAAGGGGTCCTGCTACTTCTGTCGGACAGCACCAACGCCGAAAAAGGAGGATTCACATTTTCGGAGAAGGAAGTACGCCGCGCGTTCGAGGACATTTTCAGCAAGGCCCGGGGCCGGATCATACTCTCCACCTTCTCGTCCAATATTCATCGCATTCAGCAGGCCATCGACGTGGCCGTCCTCTATGGCAGGAAGGTCATCCTGTGCGGGCGAAGCATCGTGGGGAACACACAGATAGCCCTCGACCTGGGGTATCTGCATGTCCCCGCCGATACCTGGGTCACCCTGGACCACCTGAGCAGGCTTGAGGACCATGAGGTCGTCATTATCACCACCGGAAGCCAGGGAGAACCCATGAGCGTGCTCTCGCGCATAGCCATCGGGGAACACAAGCATATCAAGATAAAGGACGACGATACGGTTGTCATCTCGGCCAAGATGATACCGGGAAATGAACGATCCATCGGAAGGATCATCAATCGTCTCATGCGTCAGGGGCGGAGGTCATTCACGAAAAGGTCTCGGAGATACACGTCTCCGGCCATGCCTCCAAAGAGGAGCTCAAGCTGATGCTGAACATGGTGCGACCCCGGTTCTTTGTACCTATCCACGGCGAATACCGCCACCTGAAGACCCATGCCGGCCTCGCGCGAAAGCAGGGCATAGCCGAAGAGAACATTTTCATTCTCCAAAACGGAGATGTACTTGAGATCTCGGAGGAAGGGGCTGGAGTCACCGACAAGGTAACGGCGGGGCGTGTGTTCATCGACGGCAAGGGTATCGGCGATGTCGAGGAGATGGTACTGCGGGACCGCAGAAGGCTCGGCCATGACGGTATCGTCATAGTACTGCTCACTGTAGACAAGGAGTACGGAAAGCTCGTCGGCGAGCCTGATATCATCTCAAGAGGGTTCATCCTGGAAGACGAATATCAGGAGGTCATCGACAACCTCAGGGTACTCGTAACGGAAACCCTTGTCCTGCTTGACCGGGAGATAGCCTCCGACCCTTCGCTGCTGAAGGCAAAGATACGTTCTACGCTCAAGAAACACTTCCGCAATTCCATGGACCGCCGGCCCATGATCATGCCGCTGGTTTTTGAAGTCTGATGGACAAGCTCTCGAAGGAATACCTCATAGACTTCTATTCCAGGAACCTCATGCTCCACGGCGACCGTCCGGAGGCGCTTCGCTGGACACCCGAAGGCCAGATCCAGCGGTACGAGGCACTGCTGAACATCGCCCCCTCGATCAACGGCCAACGGGTCCTGGACTACGGATGCGGCAAGGGGGACCTGTACTCATTCATGAAGGCACGGGGCATCAAGTGCCACTACACCGGAACGGACATCAATCCCGAGCTGATATCGCTGGCAGCCAAGAAAAATCCGGAGTGTGATTTTTTTGTCCTGGATATCGAGGAGGAGGACCTGAAAGAAACGTTCGATTACATTTTCGTCTGCGGCGTCTTCAACAATAAGGTGCAGGGCACAACCGATTCCATGAAAAGCTCGCTCTCAAGCCTTTTCCGTTTCACCAGAAAAGGGCTTGCGGTATCCCTGCTGACCTCGGTCACGCCCGTTACAACCAGTGACGTGACCTACCATGATCCGGGAGATGTCCTGAATTATCTTACCCGGAACATAACCCCCTACCTCAAACTGTATCATGCATATGCCCCGGATGACATGCTTTTCTTTCTTTACAAGAGCCGGGAAGAAATGATTGCTTCTCCAGCATAAAAGGAATGACCCTGTCATATGAGTGAAAAGCTCCGCATAGGAAAGTTATCTTACGCAAACATCTATCCGGTCTTTCACCTGCTTGACCAGGATGAAAGCAACCTCCCCTGCGAGTTCGTTGAGCTGTACCCTTCCGCACTGAACCGTATGCTGAGAGAGGGTGAATTGGACANNGTGAACTGGACATCAGCCCCTCTTCTTCTATTGAATACCTCAGAAACGAAGACCTCTACGATTATATTGCCGGACACTCTATCAGCGCTCTTGGCCCAATAGGCAGCGTGTTACTGTTCAGCAGGGTGCCCATCGAGTCCCTTGAAGGACAGGAGGTCTTCGCAACACACCAGTCCGCGACCTCGATCGCCCTGCTCCGCATCATCTTGTGCAGGTTCTATCAGATGGACTGTAATGTGCGCGTAACGGAGGCGCCCTTCGAAGAGGCGATCGCCTCTCATTCTGCCTATCTCTCAATTGGAGACGAAGCACTGGTCGCCGCACACAAAACGCATCGCATAGATGTCGAATCCTCCGAGCCGGACGCTACGCTCTGCACAATAGACCATCAGCTCTTCTATGTCTATGATCTCAGCACCCTGTGGTACAGGAATACCGGGCTGCCCTTTGTGTTTGCATTGTGGATAGTCAGGAAGGACAGCATGCAGCGCAAGGGAGACCTTATCAGGCACTTCACCGAGGAGCTGGACAGGGCCCGTGACAGGCTCCCGGGACGGCTTGGAGAGATCTCACGCTCGACAGGGCTTCCCATAGATCCCGGGGAACTGGAAAACTACTGGAAGGGAATCATTTACGGCCTTGACAAACATTGCCTTAAAGGCCTCGAACGCTTCAGGCAGTATCTTGTGGAGCTGAAACTCCTGTAATTTGTCACCGCGCGCTTATTTCTTCACGGACTGATGATATTCCTGGATAGACATGATGGTAACGTCTTTCGTCTTCAGCATTTTCACGGCGTTCGCCACCGCCCGTGCCCCGGATATGGTCGTAGTATACGGCACGCCGTACTGAAGCGCTGACTGCCGGATCGAGAACGAGTCCTTCTGGGCCTGGGCGCCGCTGACGGTATTGACCACAAAGGCGACCTCCCTGCTTTTTATCAGGTCAACGATATGAGGCCTGCCTTCTTTAACCTTGTTAATGACCTCTACTTCCAGGTCATGCTCTTTCAAATATTGCGCAGTCCCTTTCGTGGCGATAAGCTTCATTCCATAGTCAACCAGCTTTCGGGCAATGTTCACCGACTCGGCCTTGTCCTCGTCCCGGAGGCTCAGCACTATCTTGCCTTCCTTCGGGATAACGTTATGCGAGGCCGCCTGCGCCTTTGCGTAAGCAAGCCCGAAGCCCTCATCGATGCCCATGACCTCGCCGGTGGACTTCATCTCCGGCCCGAGGATGGTGTCAACCCCATGGAAACGGTCGAAGGGGAAAACCGCTTCTTTTATGGCCATATGCTGAATTTCCTTCTCGGTGGTGTAAGCAAGTTCTTTCAGGTTCTTGCCCGCCATGACCTTCGCTGCCATCTTTGCAAGCGGCACACCGGTGGCCTTGCCCACGAACGGCACGGTGCGTGACGCACGCGGATTGACCTCGATGATATAGATCTCCAGGTCCTTGACCGCGAACTGCACGTTCATCAGGCCCCGGACATCAAGCTCAAGCGCAAGCGCTTTTGCCTGGCGTTTTATCTCGGCAACGATCTCCGATGACAGGGAATACGGGGGGAGGGTGCAGGCCGAATCGCCCGAGTGAATGCCCGCCTCTTCGATATGCTGCATGACGCCGCCGATGGTGACATCCTTTCCATCGCAGATGGCGTCCACATCAACTTCAACCGCGCCTTCCAGGTATTTGTCTACGAGCACCGGATGCTCGGGAGATGCCTTCACGGCCCGGCTCATATAATCGACCAGGCTATCGAGGTCGTAAACTATCTCCATGGCTCGTCCGCCAAGCACATAGGATGGCCGGACCATGACGGGGTAGCCTATCCGGGAGGCGGCCGCGACTGCCTCTTCCACGCTCATGGCGGTATCGCTTTCGGGCTGCTTGAGGTCCAGCTTGTGCAGAAGTTCCTTAAACCTCTTGCGGTCCTCCGCCCGGTCAATGGAATCGGGCGACGTGCCAAGTATCTTCACTCCCTCGCGCTCAAGGGGAACGGCCAGCTTCAACGGGGTCTGACCGCCAAACTGCACGATGACCCCCTCGGGCTTCTCGACCTCGATGATGCTCATAACATCCTCAAGGGTCAACGGTTCAAAATACAGGCGGTCCGCGGTATCGTAGTCCGTACTCACGGTCTCGGGATTACAGTTGACCATGATGGTCTCGTACCCGAGTTCCTTGAGCGCAAAGGCCGCATGCACACAGCAGTAATCGAACTCGATGCCCTGACCGATACGGTTGGGGCCCGACCCCAGGATAACGATCTTCTGCTTCTCCGTTGGATTCGCCTCGCACTCAGGGGACATGGGGGCACGCCGCTCGGCATGATAAAAAGGCCGTTCATAAGACGAGTACATGTACGGAGTAAAGGCTTCGAACTCTGCGGCACAGGTATCGACCATCTTAAAGACCGGCGCAATCCCGTGCTGCTTTCTCTGCGCTCGTATCTCTGCTTCGACGGTGCCGGTAAGCTGGGCAAGCCGAATGTCTGAGTAACCGTATTCCTTTGCTTCTCGAAGCAGGTCGGGCTCGAGGGTCTTGTGCTTCTGTATCTCGCCCTCCATATCGATGATCTGTCTGAAGTTATGGAGGAACCATGGGTCTATTTTCGTATGGCTGTAAATCTCTTCGATATCCATGCCGTTGCGCATGGCCTGAGCAATATACCAGATGCGCTCGGGACAGGGTGTCTTCAGCTTGGCGAGTATCTCTTCAGGTTCGGCATCCTCCATATCCTCAAGGCCATAGGTGTCTGACTCAAGGCTCCTCAGAGCCTTCTGAAAAGATTCCTTGAACGTTCTGCCTATGGACATCACCTCGCCGACCGATTTCATCTGCGTGGTGAGGACAGGCGGGGTCTCAGGGAACTTCTCGAACGCGAACCGGGGGACCTTTGTTACCACGTAGTCAATGGTCGGCTCAAAGGATGCCGGCGTTTCCCGCGTGATATCGTTTGGTATCTCATCCAGGGAAAGCCCGACGGCAAGTTTTGCGGCGATCTTCGCAATGGGGAAGCCCGTTGCCTTGCTCGCCAGCGCCGAGCTTCGCGAGACACGGGGGTTCATCTCGATGACCACGACGCGGCCATCATCGGGATTCACGGCGAACTGTATGTTGCTTCCCCCCGTATCAACCCCTATCTCACGGATAATGGCAATGGCCGCATCACGCATGTACTGGTATTCCTTGTCCGTGAGGGTCTGTGCCGGGGCCACGGTGATAGAATCACCGGTATGCACACCCATGGCGTCGAAGTTCTCGATGGAGCAGATGATCACAACATTGTCGTTGAGGTCGCGCATGACCTCAAGTTCGTACTCCTTCCACCCCATGACCGACTCTTCTATCAGGGTCTGCCGTACCGGGCTGAGCTTGAGGCCGTTCTCGAGTATTTCACGATATTCTTCGGCATTGTACGCGATGCCGCCTCCGGTGCCTCCCAGGGTGAATGCCGGCCTGAAAATGGCCGGATAGCCTACGAACTCGGCGGCATCAAGTCCCTCTTCGATATTCGTTGCAATAACCGAACGGGGAACTTCCAGCCCGATGCGCTTCATGGCCTCCCGGAAAAGATCTCGGTCCTCGGCCTTCTGAATGGCGTCCAGGCGTGCGCCGATGAGTTCAACATTATATTTTTCCAGCACTCCGCTTTCGGACAGTGTTACGGCAAGGTTCAGAGCGGTCTGCCCGCCCATGGTGGGAAGCAGGACGTCTGGCCGCTCCTTATCGATTATCTTCTCGACAATATCAGGGGTCAGTGGCTCAATATACGTTGTATCGGCAGTTTCAGGGTCCGTCATGATAGTGGCCGGATTCGAATTAACCAGCACTACGGTATAGCCCTCCTCCCGGAGGGCCTTGCAGGCCTGAGTGCCCGAGTAATCGAACTCGCAGGCCTGTCCTATCACGATGGGCCCCGATCCGATAAGCAGAATCTTTTTGATATCAGTCCTTTTTGGCAACGCCGCCTCCAATATGTCTTTTAAATGTCTCCTGCACGTATTGCGCCTCGGCCTTATCCGGAGACGTGAAGATCATTACTCCATTCTCATTCTCGAACTCCAGATGTACCGTATGAAACTCTTTAACCTCGCCAAAACCGGGAATAACGGTCCCGTGCTGCAAGGCGATCTTCTCAACAACCTGAATACCATCGGGATTCTCCGGAACAATCACTTTATAGCCGCTGGTAATATCCTTCAGGTCACCAAGCGGCACCTTGCGCCTGAAATTCCTGATACCCTTTTTGAAAAAGGAAATCGTTCTTGCTGTTTTATCAATTACGACTTCCACATACGACTCATAGAAAACGTATAGCCTGAGCAGGGCGAACAGGGTAAAGAAGAGCACCGAAAGACCCGCATAGTGCCAGCCCCCGAAATGCGCATCACTGAACAGAAGTATCAGGGCCACTATCACGACCACGGCTCCGGCGACCAAACTTGACGTGAGCTCACGGTTATAAATGCCGCTGTGAAGCACACTGCCCTTTTCCGCAGTGAACGAAGTGGTCCGGAATGTCAGCGTATCGCCGTTGATCCGTATCGAGTACGTCTGTTCTTTCTTCTGATGGGTCATCTGCTATCCGGAACCCTGTTGGCCGAGCATTTCCCGGAAGCGGTTGAAAATATGGGCCGCGTCGTTCGGCCCTGGGCCCGCCTCAGGATGGTGCTGCACTGACAAGACCGGGAGGTCCACATGACGCATCCCCTCTTCCGTGCCGTCATAAAGGTTCCGGTGGGTCAGTTCCACCTGCCCCCCCAGGCTTTTTATTTCCACACAGTAGTTATGGTTCTGCGAGGTGATCTCCACCCGTCCCGTTGCAAGGTCCATTACCGGGTGGTTTCCTCCATGATGGCCAAACTTCAGCTTGTAAGTGTTTCCTCCCAGTGCCAGCCCCAGTATCTGGTGTCCAAGACAGATGCCAAAAACAGGTATCCTGCCTATCAGCTCTTTGGCCGCCCTGACACCGTACGATACCGCCTCAGGGTCTCCGGGACCGTTGCTCATCAGCACACAGTCGGGCTGCATCTCCAGCACCTGCTCGTGAGGGGTTTTCCCTGGTACTACCTTGACGGCAAATCCGGACCTGACCAGGTTTCTGAGAATATTCATCTTGACCCCGAAGTCATAGACGACGACCTTTTTCACTTCTCCCTCGTACGCCTTCTTGACACCCCATACGGTCTCTTTCCAGTCATAAGCCTCAGGGGTGGTAACATCACTTGCGAGGTCAACACCGTCGATGCCGGGGTGCGCACGCACTTTTTTCAGCAGTGAAAGAGGGTCGTCATCGATGTTCGATAAGATTCCCATCTGCGCTCCATTGTCACGGAGATGACGGGTAAGGGCACGGGTATCAAGCCCTTCTATGGCAACGATATTGTTTTCCCGGAGATACTTGCCCAGGCTCATTTCCGAACGCCAGTTGCTTGGGAAGTCAAGATACTCCTTGACCACAAACCCTTCGGCCTTCGGGCCGCCTGCGGACTCGATGTCCCAGGCGTTCACGCCGTAATTGCCCATCTGGGTGTAGGTCATGGTAACGATCTGCCCTTTGTACGAAGGGTCGGTAAGTATCTCCTGATATCCGGTCATGGAGGTATTGAAGACCACCTCGCCGATGGTCTCACCGTCCGCTCCGAAGGAGCGTCCCTCGAATATCACACCGTCCTGAAGCACCAGAAAAGACTTTATTCCCATTGAAACACCTTTCCCATGGATATTGTCGTCACTACCATTCCCTGCACGTCCCAGCCATCAAAAGGAGAGTTCTTTCCCTTGGAGCGGAAGCCCGAAGCATCAACGGTATATTTTCGCTCGGGATCGATCATGGCAACATCCGCGTCTGCCCCTTCCGCTAAAACACCCTTATTAAGCCCGAGAATACGTGCAGGGTTGAGCGCTATCCTGCTTATGAGTTCCGGCATGGTGAGCACTCCCTCGCGAACCAGCGCCAGAGAAAGCGATACGGCGGTCTCCAGCCCGGAGATACCGGAGGGCGCGGCATCGAATTCCCTCTGTTTTTCATTGCGATGGTGCGGGGCATGATCAGTGGCAATGGCATCGAGCGTACCGTCCCTGAGGCCCTCCTTGATGGCGGCGATATCCTCCACGGTACGGATGGGCGGATTCACCTTGGCATTGGTGTTATATCCGCGCACCGCGTCCTCGGTAATCGAGAAATAATGCGGACAGGTCTCAGCGGTCACCTGGACACCGCGGGACTTGGCCTCGCGAATGATACGGACCGAACCCGCCGTGGAAA